>Ga0307990_1000547_pt1 | contig 33284 bp, 27 predicted proteins | sample EllFjometagen129_FD_203168 | JGI IMG/M metagenome (GOLD analysis project Ga0307990, IMG submission 203168) | Marine microbial communities from Ellis Fjord, Antarctic Ocean - #129 | ecosystem: Environmental > Aquatic > Marine > Unclassified | place: Southern Ocean | collected 2014-10-08
GGGTATGTATGTGCTTGCAATGGCCGGACAGGCCATGGCCCGCAATTCCCATATCGTCTGGACCTGTGATCCCTTCTGTGTTTCCGGCCCCGTGACTGATGAGCTGCTTTACGAAGTCGCCCAGCACGCAGTCATCAGTACTGTTTGTGGTTACACCCAACATGGTGTGGGCGCCACCGGTGGATTTGAAACCAACCACCATACCGGCCTGGAAGCTGGTTTCCAGGGTGAAGTTGGTGTAGCAACCGCAAATAGCGGCATCACCCGCGAAAAGGCAAATGAAATTGCCCTTAAATGCCTCGAGAAATATGAGTCCACATTTGATACTCCCAAACGAGGTTTACCATTCCAAGAAGCTTATGACCTGAAATCTCTGCAGCCGATCGAAGAATGGAAAGAATGCTACCGCCGGGTCAAAGCAGACCTGGCCAAATGGGGACTGCAATTCACCGTCGGGCCCTGGGACTAAATTGCCCGCCCCCTTTATATTGCCGTAAAGGAGGTTTTATTAGATTTAATAAACCGTGATGATAGATTTATTAACCTATTGGAGAATAAGTAAAAGGAGACAGAAATGACAATAAAGAAAATTGGGTGGGTGTTTTCTATCCTAATGATTCTTTCCATCGTTGCCGCAGGTTGTTCTCCAGCGGTCCCAACCGAGGAAGTAACAATTGCCGATGAAGTTGTGGGAGAAGCTCCCGCTGCCGAAGAAGAAACAGCTGCTGACACAGAAGAAGTATCTACCGAACCAACGATTCGTATGGCTGTATTGCTCTCAGGAACCGTTGATGATCTCAGCTGGAATTACCAAATGCAACAGGCAGCTCTCCAAGTTGCAACCGAGCATGGATTTGAGGTCGATTTTTCAGAAAGTGTGGCTGCAGCTGATGCAGAGCGGGTAATTCGAGAATACGCTGATAATGGATATAATTTCATAATAACCCACAGCTTTGGCTATGGAGAAACATTATTTAATGTAGCTCCAGACTATCCCGAAGTAAGTTTTGCATGGCCGGGTGGAATACAAAAAACCGCAGAAAATGTTGCTGACTATGATCAACCATTTTATCAGGCAGCTTATCTATTGGGCATTACGGCCGGTGGCATAAGTGAAACGGGGTTATACAGCTTCCTTTCGGGCTTTGATATTCCAGTATGCCATTCCATGTATGAATCTTTCAAATTAGGCGCTCAGGCAGTAAATCCCGATGCGGATGTCCTCTATACTGTTGTTGGGGACTGGGCAGACGTTGCTAAAGCGAAAGAAGCGACATTGGCCCATGTTTCTGCAGGTGCAGACTACGTTGCATCATGCGGATTTGGGCCAACACTAGGGGCTATCGAGGCCGCTGAAGAAGCTGGCATTTATGCATCTAGTTACGTCGGTGACATGAGCAGTATTGCGCCAGACAACGTTGCTCTAAGCATGATTTGGGATCTTTACCCTTTGGTCTCCCTCTTTATTGAAGAGATTGAAGAAGGAACATTCATGCCTGGAAAGTTCTATAGCTTTGGTGTAGCGGACGATGCATTGCGAGTTGATGTCAATCCTGCTTTGGCCTACTTGATCCAAGACGATGCTTTACAAATGGCTAATGATGCAATTCAGGAAATCAAAAACGGCTCATTTGAGGTGCCTTATATCCCTGCAGCCGCAGAGTAAAAACTGAACAAGTAGCATCTTTCTAAGAATGACCCACCTTGTAATTAATTTATTACGAGGTGGGTCTGGATTTTCTCAAATTTACTGATTACCAAAGGATGTTAGATGGTGGTAGATGCCGTAAAAATGTCAGGAATTACCAAATCTTTTCCTGGCGTAATAGCAAACCACAAAGTGGATTTCAGCCTCAGGGAAAGCGAGGTGCATGGGTTACTTGGCGAGAATGGGGCAGGAAAAACCACTTTAATGAATGTTCTTTACGGTTTATATAATCCAGACGAAGGTGAAATAGAGATAAATGGAAAACCTGTAAAAATCGGGAGTTCTAATGCTGCCATTAGTTTTGGAATCGGGATGGTGCATCAACATTTTCAATTTGTTCCTCGATTCACTGTTCTTGAGAATTTTTTACTTGGAGCCTCATCACCCAGAGAACCTCTTCTTGAAGACAAAAATCAAGTATCTTCGAGAATTAAAAACTTATCCGAAAAATATCAGCTGCCGGTTGATCCTAATCGCTTAATGTGGCAACTGTCTGTAGGTGAACAGCAGCGTATTGAAATCCTGCGAGCATTGTATCGAGGTGCTCAGACTCTCATCCTTGATGAACCCACATCTGTGCTCACTCCTCAAGAAGTCATACAATTAACATCAATAATAAATGCTCTGATCTCAGTCGGGAAGTCTGTTATTTTCATTTCCCATAAACTCGATGAAGTAATGATGATGACTCACCGAGTAACAGTTATGCGCGATGGGAAAGTCATTAACACTCTGAACACAAAAGATACAGACCGATACGAATTAGCCCGAATGATGGTAGGAACTGATATCAAGAAAATACCTCCAAGAGAAAAAAATAAACCTTCAAATAAACCGGTTTTGGGAGTAAATGCTCTTCATGTAGAAGATGACCGCGGCTTATCAGCTGTAAATAATGTCACCCTTAATGTAAAACCTGGAGAAATATTAGGGATCGCGGGCGTGGATGGTAATGGTCAAGTTGAGTTGGAAGAGTCTATCATAGGATTACGCCCATCAATAAGTGGTTCAATATCTCTTAATGGAAAAGATATTACCAAAGCATCGGTACGACATCGAAGACAAACCCTTGCTTATATTCCATCTGATAGATATTTACGTGGGATTATTAGAAATTTTACAGTTTCAGAAAACCTCATGCTAGGAAAGCACTTAAAAGAACCTTATTCCTCCCACGGTTTTCTCAGATTAAAAGAAATCAATGGTCACTCCACAGAGTTAGTGAACGAATACCAAATTCGAACCCCAAACATATCCACAAAAGGTGGAAAACTATCTGGGGGGAATGCTCAACGCTTGATTCTCGCTCGCGAACTGAGTTCTAAACCCGAAGTAATAGTCGCATGTCAGCCAACTCGCGGCCTTGACGTAGGTGCAATAGAATTTGTACATGGAAAACTTCTTGAACAGCGAAATAGTGGTGTTGGAGTTCTACTCATCTCTGCTGATCTTGATGAAGTAATTAAATTGAGCGATCGAATTGCAATTATATATCAGGGTCGAATTATGAGCGCTTTGATAACATCGGAGACCAAGAAAGAAACTCTCGGCCTGCTTATGGCTGGGGTGTCAGAGGGGAAATAAAATATTAATCTATCCTACCACGGCGACTAGAGGTACAAGCACATGGGATTAATTGAAAAAAGCAGAGAAAATCCAATCGCCCGCAATGTACTCATTATTTTAATCACTTCATTATCTTTACCTATTACAGGGATCATCATTCTTTTATTGGGGGTTAATCCAATTCAAGCATTCGCCTCGTTGCTCGAGGGCGCCTTTGGAACAATGAGGGCTATATCAGAAACGGCTCGATTAGCCACGCCATTACTACTTATCGGTTTAGGCCTCGTAATTGCATATCGGTGTCAGATTTGGAATATTGGTGCTGAAGGCCAATATATTGCCGGTGGGCTTGGTGCAATTTGGATAGGACTAGAATGGGGTGGCTATATTCCTTCCGCCGTTATAATCCCCGTTATGTTAATCATGGGGGTTGTGTGTGGAGCATTATGGGCATTGTTGCCAGGACTTCTCAAGGCGAGATTAGGATTGAGTGAAATTGTAGTTAGTCTTATGATGAATTTTGTGGCCCTTTTTGGACTGGCGTATATTGTGCGCATTCCCCTAAAAAATCCAGAATATTATCTCCCCCAAACAGCTCAACTGGATTTATCAGCCCGCTTACCTAATTTATTCGGCTCACGAATCCATATCGGTTTTCTCATCGCTATTGCATGTGTATTCTTGGTGCAATTTATTCTTTGGAAAACAGCTTTTGGTTATGAGCTCCGTGCTGTTGGATCAAATGCTTCAGCTGCTGAAGGTGCAGGAATTAAAGTCGAACGTTCTATTGTATCAGTCATGTTGATTAGTGGTGCATTTGCTGGTTTAGCTGGGGCAATTCAGATAATGGGCGTATACTACTTCGCCGCCCAAGGGTTCGCGTCTGGGTATGGATATACAGCAGTTCTGATTGCTATCCTCGGGCAATTAAATCCATTTGGTGTGTTATTTGCAGCATTTCTGTTTGCCGCACTGGTTATTGGTGCTGATTTTATGCATCGCGCTGTCGGCCTGGAACAAGCGTTAGTACATTTCATTCAGGCTACTATTGTAATGTTCTTTTTAATCGGCAGTGCCATTATGAGAAAAAAGGATTAATATGCCTTGGGATCTTCTCTTACGTGAAGCTTTTATAGTTTCTTTATTTGCAGCGGCTATTCGATTGGCCATGCCAGTATTACTCGCCACATTGGGAGAAATTATTACAGAATTATCTGGAGTCTCAAATTTAGGACTAGAGGGGATAATGACAATTGGTGCTTTTGCTGGATTTGCCATTGCTTTTGTAACAGGCAACACCTGGTGGGGTCTGCTCGCTTCAGCAATCACAGGTTGCGTCATGGGCCTACTAATGTCATACTTGAGTATATCTTTAAAAATAGACCAGTTTCTGGCCGGCCTCGTGCTGGTTCTATTAGGAAGTAGTTTAGGTAATTTTTTATATCGCCAAATTTTTGGTCTTTCTGGTAGTCCTCCGCGCATCGATCCGCTTCCCGCTATGCCAATTCCATACCTCAGTGATATTCCATATATTGGTGAAATATTCTTCTCTCAAAGTATGTTTGTCTATCTAATACTCCCTATAGCATTAATCTTGTGGTTCACGATCAATCACACAACCTGGGGTTTAAAACTACGAGCGAGTGGAGAAGTACCTAGCGCATTACAAAGTGCCGGTACTAATGTTTCATTAATTCGATATGAGGCGGTAATTCTAGGCTCAGCATTAGTTGGTTTAGGGGGAGGATTCCTGACAACTGGTCAGTTAGGCCTTTATATTGAAGGAGTTATCGCGGGTCGGGGATGGGTAGCCCTGGCCCTAGTTATTTTCTCTCGATGGAATCCAGGATTAGCGATAATTGGCGCAGTTATCTTTGGTACAGCTGACTCAATTCAATTCCGCCTTCAAGCATTTGGATCTGAAATAATACCTTATGAAATATTCCTAATGTTGCCCTACATAATAACGATCTTAGCTTTATTAACCGCGGGGCAAAGGCTTTCACAACCCACATCTCTTGGACAATCATTTTCCAAAGAAGAACGCTGATTATTCTGTAAATAGATATGCTTTGTAGGTTGTCATCCCAAAATGAGGGGAATCGTAATTGATGTAAGAATAAATAAGAACTGAGCATTTTGTTAATTATAAAACTTAGCTGCAATATCTTTTATCCTTATAAAAGGAGAACTTAGTGAAACATAATTGGCTGCCCGAGATTGTCAAACGTTCAGAAGCAGGTCCTTATATCAAAGAATCAGATTTTGATATGAAGATCACCAAGCGGATTCCAGAACTGATCAAGGAATATGGTCTGGTTTATGACCCGCAGGTTTTGGTACCTGCCGATGATGATCTCGCCAATCGTCTCTATCAAGCAGGATTGGATCTATTCCTTGAAATGGGTGTCTATAACATGAGCACCCAGCGCAGGATCATGTTTTCAAGGGATGAAGTTGAAGAAGCCGTGGCGCTGGTCCCCAGAAGTTTTACAGTCGGTGCAGGAAAAGATGCGGTGGTTATGCAACACCGGGGTGTAGAAAGCGATATCCCCTGTGTGATCCACAGCGGTCCCACAGGAACTCCTTGCAGCGAGAAATACCACCCCTTCATCCTGGAGAGCTGCGCCCAGGAACCCCTGGTCGATTGCCTCGGAGCCGGCTCAGTATCTACTTACCAGGGTGAAATGATCATTCCCGGTACTCCGTTAGAAATTCTTGCTGTCCAGCGCGATGCAGCGGTTGCTCGGGAAGCGACCAGAAAAGCTGGCAGGCCAGAAATGCACATCAATGATGTCGCATCTCCTCTAACATGTGCAGGAAAAATGGCAACCTATAACCCGGAGTGGGGCATGCGTTCCACCGACGGGCTACTGATCTCCCAGATGGTGGAATTAAAAACTGATTACGACCAGCTTTCGCGCGTAGCCCGCATGAATACACTGGGCATGCATATTGTAGATCTGATGACACCCCTGGTAGGTGGTTTGGGCGGCGGGCCTGTAGGCACCGTAATCATTATTATCGCTTGTCATTTATTGGGCGTTATGTGTTACCAGGCCTCCTATCATGTATATGGACATATGCATCTCCTCCACAGCACAGACACTGATCGAATGGGGCTCTGGGGATATGCTGCCGGAGGGCAGGCGTTGGCGCTGAACACTCCCATTCAATCAATCAATGCCATTTACACCCAAGCAGGATTAGGAACCGAACAAGTCCTGTGGGAAATTGCTGCAGCCTCTGTCGCCTGTACTGTGAGCGGAATCCATCAAGGCGGCGTTGGCGCCACTGGCGGCAGCTCAGAAGACCATACCAGCGGCCTGGAAAATCGTTTCACCGCCCAGGTATCCCATTCATCCCTGGGTATGACCAGAGAAGAAGCCAATGGATATGTGCTTGAATTCTTGAGCAAATACGAAGAATCCCACAAAAATCCGCCGGCTGGCCAGCCTTTCTCTGAGATCTATAATGTTGACATCCTAGAACCTACTAACGAATGGCTGGACAAATACCACACAGTAAGTGATGCAATTGTTAAGATCGGTTTGGATATCAACAATCGCTGGAAAGACGTAAAGAAGACAGCTTAACAAAAATGGATGCCCCCATTAGAAATACCTCTCTTGCGAACCAGGTCTTCAGCGTTCTGATCAACAGGATCACGGACGAAATCTACCCTGCCGGCAGCCAACTGCCAACCGAAAATGAGTTGGCTTCTGAATTCAGCGTTAGTCGGGATACCATTCGGACGGCAATCTTCCGGTTGGAAGACAGGAAGATCGTTCATAGAAAACCCGGCGTGGGCACTTACGTCAGCGAAAACATCAATATATCCAATCCTCTCAACGAATTTATAGAATTTTCCAAGCTAATCGAAGAAAACGGTTTTGAGCCGGGGTATATTCACGTCTCTTCCGAAATCATCAAAGCGGACGAGATGATACAGAAGGAACTGCAATTAAGTGGGGATGATGAGGTTTTAAAGATCAGCAAGGTATTTACGGCCAATGGCGATCCAATCATTTTTGTGATCAATCACATCCCATTCTGGCTGATCAAAGATACCTCTTCCTCAAAACAAGCGCTGGATCCTGACTTTACCAGGGATTTTAAAGAGTTTTTTGAAATTTTCTGTAATCAACAAGTTTCCTATTTTATTTCCCAGGTTCGGGCTGATCTATTTGAGAATATCAACCCTCCGGACCTAATGAGCGATTATCAACCTCACTCACCCACTTTAATTATTGATCAAATTGGATATAACAATGCTGACCGACCGATCATTAGTACCATAGAATATCATCCAGGAAATTGGATGAATTTCAATATGATCCGTAGATGGGGATAATTCAAGCTTTCTTTTCAAATTTCGGAGGCACCGTATGTCATCACCGTATGAATCCTTAGAAAAATCCATCCTGTCTGGCGATACAGAAGCTGGAACAGCAGAAGCTGTCCGCCTGATCACAAGAGGAATAGATCCCCTGCTGCTCTTTTCCGAATCCATCGAGCCCCTACTGGATGATATTGGTCAAAAATTCAGCCGTCTGGAAATATTCCTTCCAGAAATGGTTAATGCTTCAAAAGTCGTAAAAGCCATCCATAAAGCAATCCAACCCCATCTAACAGCAGATCAAACCACTAAATCCAAAGGAAAAATTATCATCGCCACTGTATCAGGAGACCTCCACGATATCGGCAAGAATATTGTCAAAGCAATGTTGGAGGTTAATGGCTTCGAAGTCCATGACCTGGGCGTGGATGCATCCACTCAAACGATCGTCAAGCAAGCCAAGGAATTTGATGCTGACATTATTGCTCTCTCGGCATTGATGCTCCCGTCTTTACCTTTTGTTCAGGATGTGATTGAGTTTATGGAATCCAGCCCTTCCACCAAGGTCATTGTGGGCGGTGGACCGGTCAGTAACGAATGGGCAGACGAACATGGGGCAGACGGATACGGAGATAATGCTATTGATGCAGTTGCTCTCGTTAAAGAACTATTGAGTAATTAATTATGGGAGAGAATAAATGAGACATACAACAAGGTTGCTGGATATTATTGAAAGAAGCCTCTCAGGGCCATTAATGGAAGAAGAGGACTTTAATGATCAACACGTGACCCAGGGCCTTTCCCGGGTTGTGAAGAAATATGATATTCAGATAAATCAGGACCAGATCATCAATCAGGATGATGCCCTGGCTGACAGAGTCTGGGAAGCTGCAGTTGATTTTCTGGCAGAATGCGGCGTTTATTGTCAGACCACAAATCGCGTCATCAAATTCAGTGTTCAAGAAATCAAAGATATTCTTAAATATGCTCCCGATCGGGTCAGAGTTGGAGCGGGAACAGACGCTGTAGAGGAATATGCCCGGAACGTAGAAGATTCCAGGCGGCCATTATTGATGGGGTCCTCCATTGGGACGCCGATCGAGGATGAATTTTTTGTACCTTCCATGATCAGCTACATCCAGGAACCCGAAGTGGATGTCACCATGGCGCCCACCCTGACCAATATTTACGGGTACGATATCAGAACTCGCTCTCCATTGGAAATTCTCTCCTCCTGGCGTGAAGTTGAATTAACTCTGGAATCCATGCGCAGAGCTGGAAGGCCAGGAATGGCTTTCACAGGGGTAGGCTCCAGCATTAGCGATATAGGGCAATTATCCGCAGATGGACCTGGTGGGTTGCGTCAAACTGACCTACATACTTTTGGAATTATTTCTGAGCTCAAAACCAATTTTGAAATTCTAAACAAACTCACCCATATCTTGATGCGGGATGGTGTAGTCGACCCCTATGCCAACCCTATATATGGCGGATTGGGTGGAGGTATGGATGGACAGGCTGTCCTAATCACAGCAGCTATGATTGCCCTAAATGTGTTCTTCATGGCCACATGTGTAGGCACCTCACCGACCCACCCCTTTAATTTCAACGATACAGGAAAGGAACTATTAATTTCCTCAGGATTGTCATTCCAGGCCCTCGCCAGGAATTCGCATTTGATGACTAATTTGACCAATACGCCTGTTGGCGGCCCTGGCACGAAAACGCTATTATATGAATGTGTAGCCCTCACCGTGATGATGACCGTATCTGGCGGCAGCCGCATCCTGGGCCCACGATCCGCGACGGGTTCGATCACCGGGCACTTCAGTGGATTAGAAGCTAGATTTACTGGCGAGTTATTGTCCGCAGCTAGTAAAATTTCACGAAGTCAGGCCGAAGAGATCGTTCAAAAAGCTTATAAAAAATATGAGAACGATCTTACTCAGAAACCATATGGGAAGCACTTTAAAGATGTTTACGATCTAAAAACCATCCAGCCCACCGCGGAATGGCAGGGCATGTATGACGATGTAAAGAACGAAGTCGCAAAATGGGGCTTATCCTTCGATTAATAATCAGGAACCAGCATATAATAGAACCCTGGAGGCAGTATGGCAAACAAAAACGAAAAAGTGATCTCTGATCTTGGTGATGCACTAAAAAATGGGCTGAGCGATGAGGCAAAAGCCCTGACCGAAGCAGCACTTGAAGGTGGCATGGAACCACTGGCAATCATTGAAGAAATATTAGTTCCCACATTAACCGAGATTGGCCGGCGTTTCCAGGAATTCGAGATATTCTTGCCAGAATTAATGATGGCTGGAGAAGCAGCCGAAGCAATCACTGCAATCGTCGAAAAAGCAACCCTGGATGCGGGCCAGCCTTCTCTCAGCAAGGGGACTATTATCCTGGGACAGGTTGAAGGAGATATGCACGATATTGGACGCAACATAGTCGGCATGCTCTTAAAATCTCATGGGTTTACAGTGGTCGATCTGGGCCGTGATGTTCGAGCCAGCGCGTTCCTAGATGCAGCAGAAAAGGAAAACGCTGACATTGTCGCGCTTTCTGCCTTAATGACAACCACGCTGCCAGCTCAGAAAAGAACCATTAATCTGTTCTCTGAGGTCCGCAAACGCGAGGAATACTTTATTGTGGTTGGCGGTGGTGCCGTTTCTGAAGAATGGTCCAAAGAAGTTGGCAGTGATGGATATTCGGCGGATGCAGCTGGTGCAGTAGAACTTTGTAAAACCCTGATGAAGAAGTGACGCTTGGATCTTAAAATTCAAAGGCTGCAAATTGATTTTGCAGCCTTTTTTTGTTAACCCAGGTTAGCGGTTGTTTATCAATACTCAGGGACTCGCCGATCCCTATTTTTTGTTCAGATACTTCTTCCAACCACCCCACGAGGAAATCTCTTTATTGCCATGACACAGATAGGATTCTCCAAGAATCCCAAAAACCCATTCACCATCCTGGATTTCAATCTTACCCATGCATAATCCGGGAGGTTCCTTTTTAAGCACATCAAGAAGCCCTTCAAGGGGTATTTCCCAGATCTCGAGGTCGATTTCGGTTCCTTCGCCTTCATCTCGCAGCATTGCTGGGTAAGAGTCATCGATAGACCACAGACGGTAATTCGCGCTTGTTTTAGACTCCTGCACAAATTGAGCCCGGGCGTCCACCAGATTTTGGTTTAGAGCCAAACCGCGCATCAATGAGCCATTTACAGCCAAGAAATTTTTTTCCATCATCCAGTCTCTGAAATAGCAATACCAAAACTAACGCAAATACATAGCATTCATATACAGTTTCTGAAAATCACCATAGGTGGTTAACTCGATATAGTCCACATCTTTACATACTTCAGAGATCAAATGCCTGTGTTTCATCGAGATCAAAGCCTGTACAGCACCCATACCAGCCGCATTGCCTACCTGTTGGAAATAGCCCAGTGGGATTTTGGGGAACATGCCAATTTCAATGGCATTGGGGACGCTGATATATGTCCCAAAAGCGCCAGCTACCAGAACCTTGTCCACATCTTCTGCCCCAATCCCGGCTTCGGCTAGTAAAATATCCAGGCCAGCCCGGATAGCGGCTTTTGCCAATTGGATCTCATTCACATCCTTCCGGGAAATCGTGATGTCCTTCTGATTGCCAGATTCTTTCTCCGGCACCAACAACAGTTCATTCAAATTTTTTACGTCTGGACGAGTAAAGTGGCTGTCAGCCTTAATTGCTCCTTTTTCATCCATCAAGTTTGCTGTTTTCATTTCCGCCACAACATCCAAAATACCGGAACCACAGATCCCCACTGGCGGCTGATTGTCTATGGTAAATAATTTAATTTCCCCGTCCTTGATCTGAACACGTTCAATAGCTCCTGGTGCTGCCCGCATACCATGAGTGATGTGAGCACCTTCAAAAGCGGGGCCAGAGGCACAGGAACAACTGGATATTTTCCCTTTTGAAACCAGGGAGATCTCTGTATTTGTACCAATATCGATAGCCAGTATAGTTTCTTTTGTCTTCCACAATTCTGTGGACAGGATCACTGCAGCATGATCGGCGCCAACATAACCAGCAATGTTGGGCAGTAAATGGATGTATGCTCCCGGGGCCATATTGACCCCCAGCTCTCTAGCGCGCAGATCGATCGATTGATTCAAAGCAGGAACATAGGGGGCAAATACCAGCTGTCCGACCGGCATTCCAGCGAATAAATGGTGCATGGCTGTATTGCCAACGATGACCGAATCCACAACCTGGTCTTGCTGAATATCAGCCAGCTTGCACAGCTCGTGGATCTTATCGTTTAATGTATTCGCGACTGCTTTTTGAAGTTTTTCCCTGCCGTCCTCATTATCCCGAGTATAGGATATACGGCTGATAATGTCCTCTCCATAAGCGATCTGGGGGTTCATTTCACCGACTTTTTCCACGATCTGTCCGGTGGACAGATTAACCAGGTACACAGCTACCTTCGTGGTCCCAATATCAACAGAAATTCCAAAAATCTCCGCTTCCCGAGGAAGAACTGCAATGATTTCGTTTTCCCGCAAGACAAAACGGGCAGACCATTTATATTTTCTGATCAGATCGGATAAAATTTCCAGGATGGGTAAATCAATGTGAACATCAGGATGTCCCGCAGCAGCCAAAGCTTCTATGACCCTGCCTGCATCTGCCCGTAAATCCTTAATCTCCGGGGGTGCCAGTTCCAGATCAACCACTTTAACTATTGGAGCAATATCAATATCAAAATCCTTGCCTTCGACCTGTAACCGCTGCGGGGTTGAGAGAGAATCCGGCGGTATATCGATCCGTACATCTGAGAGCGGTATTGCCTGACATGCTAATCGGTATCCTTCATCAATTTTATCCGGACCTAATGAATCGATTTCTGATTGAGTGGGTGGATTAACCTCACCACTGGCAATTCTCACCAAACAGCTATTACACCAGCCTTCTCCTCCACAAAGGGATACAATACCTACGCCAGCTTCACGGGATGCGTCCAGCAGGGTCTTTCCCTTTTCAATTTCTATCCGACGTCCCACCGGCTGCATATCAACTACTAAAGTGTGTTTTTTATTCATGGGTTTACTTGTTATGCTCCTGGTATCGGCAGGTCTCACGCATGGCGCAATAATCACAAATGCACTCGCCTGAATTTATTCCTGCACCAATACCTATAATCATTGATAGAGATTTACGGGGAACCATCAGATGATAAGGGGTCAGGGACATTCCAATTTGATTCGGATCAACCAGGTCAAAAATCAGCGGTTGTCCTTCCTGAACACCCCAGCCTATCATACCTGGGCTCAGTGGAATGGTTGTTTGAAATCCATCTGCCGCTGCCTTCATTTCGATCTGCCTACAGACCGCATTGGCCAGTGACTCCACCGCGGCAGATCCAACACCATCCACCGCTAACCCCAACACAATATCATCATCCATGACGTCTGAAGCGTAACCATCGATCTTGGAGCCAACAGTACAAACAGCTACTGTGATATAACTTGCGCCAACCAGGTGCCCAGTGACCAGCGGGCCAGATATTTTCTTTCCTCCCTCAAGTTCTAGGCTGTCATGTTTGAAACCAGTAACCTTGAATTCCTTAACCAAGACCTCTGGTTCAAGTAAATCGATCACAGAGGCCAGGGCTTTTTCTGCAACAGCAACCAACCGCGGACTTCGGGAACGGATGATATCAGGATCGGCGCCCTGCCCCCGCAGAACGCCATCCACAGTTATGTTTAAATCTTCAACCCGCCATATCTTCATAGATTATTTTGCTTCTTCGGGTTTGTGATCTCGCCAGTACCCAATATATCGAGATCCAAATTTGTCCCGGCCTATCAACAAATCAGAGGCATGGATAATCGGGGTCAATTTCATTGGATCTGTAATGGCGCAGGTCGCTCCAGCACCAATCGCCAATGCTAAAAATGCCTGGTTAAGGGTGTGTCGATCCGGCAGGCCAAAGGAAACGTTGCTGGCACCAAGGTTCATATTCACGGCAAATTCTTCTTTTATACGCCTGACGGTTTCCAGGGTAACTGCACCGGAACTGCTATCTGCACCGACTGTGAGGACCAGGGGATCAACCACAATATCTTCTGCAGGAATGCCCAGTTTGGCAGCTCGTTCAATAATCTTTCCTGCCACAGCAACCCGGGTATCTGCATCATTGGGAATGCCATCATCATGCATTACCAAAGCGATGACCGGCACACCAAATTCCTTGATCACAGGAAGGACTGCTTCCATTGAATCTTCTTCTCCATTCACTGAATTTACCAGGGGTCGGCCAGGCAGCACAGCCAGCGCAGCAGCCAGTGCATCCCGGTTGGCAGAATCAAGACAAAGGGGGACATCTACTGTTTCAGAAACAATTTTTGCTACTTTAGGCAGAAGGTCAACTTCATCCACCCCGGGAACACCGACATTCACATCCAGGATATCTGCACCCGCTGCAACCTGCCGAAGAGCAATTTGTTTTACATACTCAAAATCACCACCCTTCAGAGCCGCGGCCAATTTCTTCCGGCCAGTCGGGTTGATTTTTTCACCGATGATCACAAACGGCCGATCAATACTGATAACAACTTCTTTTGTTTCACTTTTGACAATTGTTTCCATGCTTCATTCCTTTTACTAAAAAAATAAATATTGTTGATTAGTTTACTTCAGCCGCCCGTTTCCTGGCCCACAGAGCAGCAAGAGCAATTTTCCCATCGCTGAGAATCTCATTTTCTTTCATAGTAAGCAGTTGGCGATCTTCCATCACTAATTGGCCATCAATTATACTGGTCTGCACGCTGGCCGATTGGTAGGAAGATACCAAACGCTTGACAATATTGTCTTCCTCAAAATCTCGGATTGGCGCCGCATACAAGCCGCCATCATCCAGAATGATGATATCAGCTATTTTACCTTCTTCCAGTGAGCCTATTTGATCTTGCATGCCAAGTGATTTTGCGCCGCCCATAGTAGCCATTCGCAGCACATCTTCCGCGGGTAATTTTTCAGCACCCAGCCTGTATTTATGAACTAGCGATGCCAGGCGCATTTCAATGAACATATCCATATTATTGTTGCTGGGGGCTCCATCAGAACCTAGGGAAACATTGATACCCTTCTCTAGCATTTCCGGCACCTTGGCGATCCCGGAGCCAAGTTTGGCGTTGCAGCAGGGGCAATGCAGGGCGTTGGATCCTGTTTCAGCCATAACCCGATATTCATCTTCATCCAGCCAAATGCAGTGAGCCATTTGGACATTGGGACCAACCACACCGATCTTCTCAAGATAAACGAAGTTCCTGTACCCGGTCTGTTCGATCATGGCTTTGATCTCAAACTCTATCTCGCCTGCATGGCCATGAATTCCCACCCCGGGATGATTATCGGCTTCCTGTTTGATCTCCTGCAGCAGCTCAGTAGTATTCCATAACTGCCAGCGGGGAGCAAATCCATAGCGGATCCTGCCATCGGCTTTGCCATGCCAGCGATGCATCAAATCCACACTTTCATTTATGGAATCTTCTGTGGTCTCCTGTAAAAGCGGCGGCAGGTTTTCGGTTAGATCCATCATTGCCTTTCCCGCCTGGGCTCGCATCCCAGATTCAAGGATCGCTTCAAAGACACTGTCCTGATGATGCAGTGTGCCCATGTCAATGATCGAGGTTGTCCCCGATTTGATCATTTCTGCTAATCCAATCCGCGCCGAGGCATACAACGTCTCCGGGGAATGCCGAAACTCCAAACCAGTAATGGTATCAAGCCATTCCAGCAGGGGCTGGTCATCCGCCTGGCCTCTTAAAAGACTCTGGCAGAGGTGGGTATGGGACTGCACAAATCCTGGCAGAATCAACTGGTCCTTGGCATCAATCACTTTATCGGCCTTTTTGTTGATTTCAGGGGCGATTTCCTTAATGGATTTATCTTCGATATATATATCAAAATATCCCCTGCGATCCGAGGCGTCCATGGTAACGAGATAGCCATTCTTGATAAGAATTGATGACATTAAATTTCTCCTGACTGGGCAATTTTTTATCCCGGAAATTTCCGGGGTCTTCTTAGCTTGAGGTCAGATTTTTCGTTTCTTCTCGGGGCTGGGCGAAATCAATATCTTTGATGCTTTACTTGGCAGCCATCTGACATTAATAGTTTAACCCGAACCCGGTTTCCTGTCAACGAAGCTTCGTTCACAACACCTGAAATTCCAGAATTATTATATAAGGGGGTGTTTTTGGCCCATTGACAAGCTTATTTTTTACTTTTCCTGGCTTAGAGGGGCACTCCCATACCCATTAATTCCTCTTTTACTTCTTCGTATAAACCGTTCCACTCCGCTGTTGGCTGGAGAGATTTCATATCATATACTTCCTGGAATGGTTTACCCACAGGCTTGTTGGGTAAATCGTCTTCATAGATCGCCATTAGTTTTTTGGTAATCTCATCGACCTGTTCCCTGCTCATTCCTGCCGCCGCCCGGGACACCTCAGCACTGAAACGGGATTCCAACCCACTGCAATGGCAGCGGTTTGTTCCAGTAGCTGTCATAGCAGCTTGGGGTACGGCCAGACCAGAAGCCACGCCGGACAAAACAAAAGCCGCACATTCATAGAGAAGCGTCTTTGTTCCTGGCCCTGCTGCTGGTTTGCAGAGGGAAGCGGTCAACATTTTGCTATTGCGTGAGATAGCCTGGAATGCCAGGCTCTGGGCCCAGATAGATTCCGGGGTCGCATCGCTGTGCAGGAAGGGATGGGCCGAACTGGCGCTGATGGTCGTGCCCATGTAGTTTTGGTTGACAACGATCATGCCGGCGGCCAAACCTATTGCCACTCCTTCCGCACCGCCCAGGAATCCGCCATAGATAATATTCAGGTAGCCTTCCATGTTAGCGCCGATTCGAGTGATATGGGCTGTCTTTGAAAGCAGGTCGTAATTTGTTTTAAATTCACTTGGCGCTGAGACATGGTGCCAGTCGCTGGGACGGACACCTCCCCAGGAGGCGGCAGAAATCTGGGCCAGGGCAGTAGGTGAAATTTCAATACAGCCAATCGGCATACCGGGCCGTCCGGCTCGATTGATTGTTTCAAAAGCAAGCTCAGCTTCTCGCCAGCCACCCAACACTTCCCAGGGCGAATCGGCCTTAACAGGATAACCATATACTTTTTCGATGGTTGGATTTTCTATCACATCGATCAGTGGTTCCTGGGCATAACTCAGCATAATAGGAACAAACATATCCTCGGGAACCGGTACACCAAAGGGGCCGCCCACAAAAGTTGGAATTATATTCGATTCAGGTGTCCGGGCAATAATTTCAACCGTATCATTACCTGTACCCATCACAGCCTTCCCACTACAGCTTTCCAGACCGCGGAGATATTCACCTTCAGTCCATAGTATCCTGCGGCTGGTGTCCTGACAGAACATACCCACTTCAACCGCAAATTCCAAACCTGCCTGAAAGATACGGTCTGCCAACTCGTCTTTGGCTGGCACCAAGACGGATTTGTCAAACTTTAGATCATACTTTTTAATAAGTTTGCGAATTGTCTGTGTGATAAGTTTGGCTTCGAATTCCTTTTCGTCAATAATAGGACCAGTTTCAGCCTTGTTCAGTACTTCCAGCAGCCTTCCACGATTATTCATTGTCTTCTCCTTCAATGGCCGCCAGGACTCGTTCCGGGGTCAATGGTATTTGGGTCATCCTTTTTCCTATTGCATCTGACACTGCATTGGCAATCGCTGGAGCAGTTCCCATCATAGATGGTTCACCAATACCCACGGCACCAAATGGACCAAAGGGCTCGGGGATCTCTAGTAATTTGATCTCAATATCCGGGATATCCATCACGGTTGGAATGAGGTAGCTTTCCAGGGAATCATTCAGGGTCTTTCCCTGTTCAACTACCAGGTCTTCCATCAGGGCATAGCCTATGCCCATCACGCAGCCTCCTTCCATCTGACCATAGGCGCCCCCGTAATTGATAATCTTGCCAACATTTTGGACTGCTATTAGCTTCTCAATTTGCACTTCCCCGGTTTCAATATCCACCAGGACCTGCGCAATCTGGGTGCCGAATGCTGAGGGTCCAACTGCATAAAAAGTGCCTTCATTGGTTTTTTCTTCAGGGAAATCCATCACATAAAACCCATTGGCATACATGGGGCGATTGGCAACCGTAGCCTTGGCAGCCAGTTCCGGAATGGAAATTGATAATTCCTCACCTTCCGCCCGGAGCTGTCCACTCTTGAGATCCAGGATCTCTATCGGCAGGCCAGTTTCCTCTGCGGCTGTTTCCAGCAGGCTATTCCTGATCACCAGGGAAGCTTTATTGACAGCATTTCCTGACATGAACGTCTGCCTAGAGGCTGCGGTTTGCATCGCATCCGGCGTAATATCGGTATCCGGGCCAATGACCCTGATCGATCCCAGATCAATACCCAGGTTTTCGGCCACCATAGCCCCCAGAGTCGTGAACACTCCCTGACCCATTTCTACAGCACCGGTCCGAATCAAAACCGAGCCATCCGGAGCCATTTCAACGATCGCGCCTGCGTTATCCTGTCCCCTTCCCAATCCAATCACAAACCAGCTCGCTGCCATTCCCCAGCCTCTTCTCAAGCGCGGCTCCGGTTGTCGGTCGATTCGATCACGTTTCTCCCAGCCAATCATACGAGCTGCTTCATCAATACTGGCAGGGACCGCATCCGCATTGCGGACAATACCTCCATTTGGTGTGACCTGGCCGCTCTGGATGGCATTGATACGGCGGATTTCAACCGGATCCATGTTCAGAGCCTTGGCCAATTCATCCATCTGGCCCTCATGGGCCAGACAGACTTGAGGTCCGCCAAAACCGCGCATGGCTCCGCCAATCGGATTATTGGTTCTTACGGCAAGAGTTTCAACTCGCACATTGGGCAAATAATAAGGCCCACTGGCAACCGTTCCAACAAACCACATCACATGTATTCCTGCATTTACATAAGGACCTGTATCTGCAATAGCCTTGAGGCTGACTGCTGTGATCTTACCGTCCTTTGTTGCTCCCAGCTTGTGATGGACCGTGATCGGGTGACGTTTAACGTGGGTAAGGATGGATTCCTCTCGAGTCCTGAGAATCTGGACCGGCCTACCGGTTGCCTGAGTCAGCAAGGCGGCATGGATCTGGACGTGGACTTCGTCTTTACCTCCAAAGGCTCCCCCGACATAAGGTGTGATTACCCTGACTTTATGCTCCGGCATATTCAAAGAGCGGGCAATCTGCATCCTGTCCCGATTAGGGGCCTGATTAGATGCATATACCACCATATTCCCTTCCGGGTCGATATAGGACAAAGCTCCTTCAGGTTCTAGAAAAGCTTGTTCGATCAACTGAGATTGGTACGTGTTTTCAATGATCACATCCGCTTCTTGGAAACCAGCCTCCAGATCACCCTGTTCGTGCGTGCTGGCTGGAATAATATTCTCGTAACCGGGCAATACCTTGGAAGCATCCGTATTCATGGAATCCTCGATATTGTAAGTACCCGGCAGAGGTTCATAAATCACTTCAATGGCAGCAAGGGCTGCCTGGGCAGCTTCTTCTGTTTCGGCAGCTACGGCCGCAACCGCATCTCCCAGGTAATTCACCCGGTCCGACATCAAGACCGGCTGGTCTGGTGTTTGCAGCAAGAAGCTGTTCTCACCGGGAATGTCCTCATGGGTAAGTACTGCGACAACACCGGGCAGGTTTTTGGCCTTAGCAATATCAATTTTTTTGATCAATGCACAAGGATGCTGGCTGTAAAGTAATTTACCAACCAGTGTGCCTTCCAGGCTCAGATCGTCCAAATAGTGAGCACCCCCGGTCAGGATCTGATAATTGATTAGGTTGGGGGATGGTTTTCCAATCACATTATGCGTCATTTGCTACCTCCTTCCCCAGTCCTGCATCCATCTGAACCAATTCTATTAATGGCTAACGGTTGCTTCTTTATCAATCGATTTCTATTGACCATTATTTTCTTCTCCAACAATATATTTTCATTTATTTGAATACGGTTGATAAAAAGATCCCCAAAAAGCGCTGATCGCCGTATGACTTATTTGTTATCAACGTTATGTTCACGGGGGGGATTAGAAATAATCAGGCCGTATTCTTTTTCCATCTCCATGCAAGCATCCTCATACATCCCTTGCCATTCTGGCGTAGGCTTCAAAGACTCCAGATCGTAACATTGAGAAAATGACTTCCCCTTTTGGATCGTTCTATGCTTATCTTCATACTTCTCCACAATTTTCTTAACCACACCATCAGCGTCAAGCCGGGTTAGTTTTTCAGCAGCATGTGTGATATCCGCCATGAAACGCGCTTCAAGTCCAGAACAATGACTTTCAAATCGTCCAGTAGCGGTATGCACACCTTCGATAAAAGAGATTCCGGATGGCGCTGAAGCTATGACAATGGCAGCGATCTCATCAAATATGTGGGGCACACAAGGGCCAGCAGTTGGTCTAAGGAAAGACGAAAACAGCAAGTTCGTATTACGGCTTAAGGCTTGGAAAGCTAGCGCTTGGCCAGATAACATTGCTGGATAACTATTACAACTGAGATGAGCATGCCCGGGTCCAGCATTAACTATTGATGTATAGAAACAGGCATCAAGCAGAATCTGGCCTGCAACCATCAGGATAGCCATTCCTTCAACACCGCCTCCATATCCACCAAAGATAGGATTATAGTATCCCAGTACTTTTGCACCCGTGTGCATAAAATGAACAGCCTTGGTCAGCTCTGCATAGTTAACTTTCAATTCACTGGTAAATACCAGATGGTGTTTATCAGTTGTCCTAAATCCACCACAAGTCATGGTTGACAATTCACCGAGTTCGCTTGCTGAGCCTACCGCAGTCCCAATAGCAATGCCCGGTCTTCCGGCTCGTCGAGCTGCTTCCAGCGCAAGATCCTTCTCCTGCCAGCACCAAACGGATTCCCAGGGTGAGTTAGCACGAGGCGGCCGTCCATGAGTTGTTGTTAACATTGGTCCTTCAATGAAATCTAGGCTGGGTTCTTGAGCATAACTTAGCATAACTGGCAGATAGAGATCTTCGGGCACGGGGACACCATATGCTCCCCCGCTGACCACAATTCGCGAATTTTCATCAGGCAAACGCCTTTTAATAGTCACTTCATCGTCGCCAGTACCAAGCGTTATTCGAGATGGAATATTTCCCAATCTATCCAGCAGTTCATTGCGTGTCCAGGTCATATGCCGCCCAGTATCCACGCAGAACAGTCCACTTTCTTCGGCAAGAGTCAACCCCGCTTCAAATAAGCGGTCGGCGAGTTGGTCATCTGAAGGAACCATAATGTCTTTTGGCCAAGAGATATCGAATCTCTTGACGATTTCCTGGATCGCGGCTCCTATCTGCTTTTTATCAAAATCCTTTTCCTCGAGAATGGGACCGGTTTCGGCTTTATCAAGAGTTTCTAACATTCTTTGATAATTCATGATTATTTATCCATTGTCAGTTCAGCAGCCATCTTGACCGAATCAAATATTGGCTTATAGCCAGTACAACGGCAGAGATTTCCAGCCAGTGCTCGCTTGATCTCCTCCAGGGTTGGATCAGGATTACTCTGCAACAGGGCATAACTGGAGATCAACATGCCAGGTGTGCAAAATCCGCACTGAAATCCCCATCTTTCCGCGAAAGCCTGCTGCAGATTGCTGAGTTCTCCATTTTCGGCCAATCCCTCTACGGTTATTATCTTTGCCCCGTCTGCCTGAGGAGCCAGAACCAGGCAGGAATTTACTGCCTTGCCATTCATCATCACCAAACAGGCGCCGCAGTCCCCCTGGCTGCAGCCATCTTTGGTGCCTGTCAGATTCAAGTCTTCTCGCAAGACCTTTAACAGAGTTCGGTCAGGGGCTGTCTTTACAGTTTTTTCTTCGCCGTTGACCTGAAATTTTATTTCGACCTTTGACATATTACTTTGACCTCTAATAAGATTAGATTAATAAGATAGCTTAGCTACTGCCCTTCACTGTCGTATGGTATCGTAAGAGCCGCTGGCCCCAACCCTCCCTGGCGTTTACGAGCCGCAAGAACCAATACAAGGATCGTTAGAATATATGGGCCCATTCCCAGGAAATGAGAGGGAATATTTGTACCTATTGCCTGGATATAAAGAGTGGCAGCGTCCAGACCCCCAAACAAGTAGGCACCAAAAATAACGATTAATGGATTCCATCCCGAGAATATCACTAGTGAGACAGCAATCCAGCCCCGACCAACCGTAATTTCTTCAAACCAGGTGGGAACAAAGGCCATTGTTAGATAAGCGCCACCGATAGCAGCAATTGCACAACCTATCATCGTGTAAACATATCGCATCCGGGTAACATTAATTCCCAAAGTGTCTGCCGCTCGTGGATTCTCTCCCACTGAGCGCAGGTGCAGTCCAGGGCGTGTTTTGTAAACAAAATACCAGAGAATCGGAACCAGCAAGTAGGAGATATATACAAGGGCATCCTGGTTAAAAAACGGTTCACCAATAATGGGAATATCGGCCAAAATCGGCAGTCTTATGTCCTCAAACGGCACAGAAAATGGTTTTCCCAGCCAGGGTTTTCCAACAAAAGCGCTGAATCCAATTCCAAAAGTAGATAATGCGATCCCGGCTACGACTTGATCCACCTTAAATCCCACACATAATAACGCGAAGAATAACCCTGTCAATGCGCCGGCAATGATCGCAGCTCCCAGGCCTATCCAATGGTTTGAAAAATGGGAGGCTGTAGCAAAACCAGCGATGGATCCAATTAACATTACCCCCTCAAGGCCAAGGTTGAGAATACCGACTCGTTCTGTGATCAATTCCCCAAGTGCTGCATAAACGATAGGTGTTCCAGCGGTGATCATTGTGTGAAGTAAAGCGCTGAACATATATACATCCATAATCAATCTCCGCTTTCCACATTAGCGCTCTTAAGTTCAGGCCGATCAAACTTTACCCGATACCGTGTAAAGAAAGTCGAAGCAAGAACAAAGAATAGAATAAGACCTTGCATAATATCTGCTATTTGTGGCGGCACTCCCATCGTTTGGGCAGACGTCCCTCCAGTTAATAAAGCGCCCAGCAAAAAACCTGATACTATTATTCCAAACGGGTTTCCATTAGCCAATGCAACCAGAATAAAAGCGCTGAAACCCGCCCCGGCAGCAATGCCTTCTTGTAATCTGTGAAGAATCCCGGAAACCTCGGCCATCCCTGCCAAGCCCGCCAAACCTCCACTGAGCAACATCGCCAATAGCAAACTTCTCTTGACATTAATTCCCGCGTAATTTGCAGAATCAAGACTTCCGCCGATCACCCTTAATTCATAACCCCATTTTGAACGATATAGCAAGATGGCGATAATTACCGCGGCGATCAATGCAATCACTAATCCAAGGTGTATCCTGGTTCCGAAGAATCTTGGCAACCAAGCTTCTTTTGTAAATTTTGCCGTAAATGGGAAGCCCACCAAAATCGGATCCCGCCATGGACCTTGAACGATATAACTTACCCAAAAGCCGGCAATGAAATTAAACATCATTGTAGTGATGATCTCATTTATACCCAAGTAGATGCGTGGCAGCGCAGCAATAACTGCCCATAAGCCTCCAGCCAAGAAGCCAAGAATCATCATCCCCCCAATTAAGATCGGCCGTGGTAGATCAGGATAGAACAAGGCCAAACCAGAAGCGGCAAAAGCACCCATGATGATCTGGCCATCGCCACCAATATTCCAAAGTTTCGCATGTGAAGCAATACCTACGCCGAGTCCTGCAAGCATAAGGGGAATAGAACTAACAATTGTTTCTGATAGAGAATATGTTGTCCCAAAGGCACCTTTCCACATCGTATCAAAAGCTGCGAAAGGATTTGCTCCAGTTGTGGCAATTAAGATCCCGCTGATAACAAATGCAATAATTACCGCAACCAGAGGCATTAGGATTACTAGGATGCGGGGCGCGTCAAGTCGTTTCTCAATTTTGATCTTCATTACACTTGCTCCTTCACGCCGGACCCCATCATCAATAATCCCAACTCTGATCGATCTGCTTCTGTCGCTGGAATCGGAGGGGTTACGCGCCCGTCATAGATCACAATGATCTGATCAGAAAGCGTCATTAGCTCCTCCAAATCTTCAGATATCACCAGGATAGCTGCTCCCCTATCTCTTTGTTCAATTAATAAATTATGAACATCCATTGCTGCCTGGACATCCAGCCCACTTGTAGGGTGGCTGGCGACGATTACTTTAGGCTCTGAGGTCATTTCACGGGCCAACAATAATCGTTGTTGGTTTCCTCCAGAAAGTTTCCAAATCTCCTCATTAATATGGGGAGTTACAACATTAAAATCCTCTACAAGTTTCTCTGTATGCTCTTCTACTTCTTTCCAATTAATCAATATCCCGCGGGAAAACCGTTTCTTCCAATACCCACGCAATATGGTGTTATCTTTAATACTTAAATTTGTTACCAATCCTGTTCCCGTCCGATCTTCCGGGATCAAACTTACTCCCTCGTTAATAATCTCGCGCGTTCCCTTACCAGCAATGGGCTTGCCTGAAATATTGATTATTCCCGAATCAACAGCGCGCATGCCAGCAATCGCACCAGCAAGTTCTTTTTGGCCATTTCCTGCTACTCCGGCCAAACCAACAATCTGGCCTGCCTGAACGGATATATTTGCTGCTCGCACTGCTGGTAAACCCCGATCGCTGGTCACGTCTAAATCCTTGATCTCGAGGACAACGTTTCCTGGCTTTTTAGTGTGATCTACTTGCACAAAATCTGACACATCTGCCCCAAGCATAAGATTTGCGACCCGGGCTTCGTCAATTTCTTCAAGCTCAAGTGTGGCAATATTACGGCCGCCACGAATGATTGTCACTCGATCGGCAACCGCACAAACCTCGCTTAAACGATGGCTAATATAAATAATCCCGCGTCCCGAATCTGCCAGGCGGCGTAATGTATCACTGAGCTCGTCCGATTCTTGAGGCGTGAGAACCGATGTTGGTTCATCAAGGATGAGAACTTGTGCATCGCGGTAAAGTAATTTGAGAATTTCAACACGCTGCTGTTCTCCGATAGAAAGTTGCCAAATCCTGGCATGGGGATCAATACCCAGATTGTATTTACGTCCTAATTCGCCAATCTCTTCTTCTATATTGGCCATATTCAAATGAACTCGAGGTTCATTCATTCCGAGAGTGATATTCTCTGCGGCAGAAAAAATATCAACCAGGCAGAAATGCTGATGGACCATGCCAATTCCCGCTAATAGAGCATCACGTGCAGAGCCAAATTCTTTTCGTGCGCCGCCAACATAGATTTCTCCACTATCTGGTCTATATAAACCGGAAAGGATGTTCATTAATGTGCTCTTGCCTGCTCCGTTCTCGCCCAGGACAGCGTGCACCTCTCCTCGACGAAGAGTAAGATTAGCACCATCGTTTGCCAATACTCCTGGAAAACGCTTGACAATATCCCGCATATCGATCAGCAACTGGTTCTTATCATCTCGGTTCTGTGTCATCTAAAATCCTATTTTTTGATATGGCAGCCGGCCTAAACCGTAAAGCCGGCTGCCATTGATCTACTTCTACTGATAAACTTTTCTACTCCATACTCGGAATTGTGCCGTCGATACCCTGGAGCAACCAATCGATCTGGTCGATATCTGCATCATCTCGTACTTCTCCAGCCGGGATCTGTAGTGTGCCATCCTGGCTATACATCGGGCCTTCCCAGATTTGATATTCGCCCGAAATTATCTGTGCTTTATAATCAGCAATCAGATCCTGGACGTCTTGAGGAACAAGGTCTGAGAATGGACCCGCATCAAGCGCGCCGCTTGCCAGGCCATACCAAATCTCTCCTGCTTCCCAGGTACCATCCATGATCTTCTCGATCGAATCCGCAAACAAAGGACCCCATTCAATGAGCATTGATCCCAGGTAGGCGTCTGGGCCGTATTCACTCTGGTCATTCTGGTAGCCGATCCCGAAAATGCCAGCTGCTTGCGCTGCCTGCAGGGATGCGGGCGATGAAGACAAGTGCTGGACCACATCTGCACCTGCCGCAATGAGACTTTCAGCTGCCTCTGTCTCTTTTGCAGGGTCATACCAGCTGTTGATCCAAACAACTTTAATAGTTGCGTCTGGGTTGACTTCCTGGACACCGCGTGCGAAACCATTCAACCGGCGAAGTAATTCAGGAATCGGGAAGGTTGCAACAATACCGATAACGTCACTCTCCGTCATGCTCCCAGCCAGTACACCTGTCAGGAAGAAACCTTCGTAGAGGCGGAGCCAATGTGACTGAATGTTATCTCCAGGTATATACTGGCTCTCATTGAGGAAAAACACATCCGGATGTTCTTCTGCTTTAGCAGCAATCGCCTCGGTGTAGCCAAAGCTTGTGCCAACAATGATGGTGCATCCTGCTTGAATGAAATCCTCAATGACCTTTTCGACATCAGAGCCACCAAAATCTGAGATGTTTTCGATTAATGTAGTTTCGACACCTTCAACATTTTCATTCAAATACAAGCGACCTCGTTCATTGGCGTATGTCCAGCCCATATCGCTGACAGTTGAACTGTGGATAAAACAAGCTTTTTGCATAGCCACTGATTCTTCTATTGTTTCCTCAGCTGCTTCTTCGACAACCTGTTCTTCTGCTGCAGGTTGTGGACCACATGCCGATAGAACCAGCATGGATGCGATTAACAGCAGGGAAATAATTGTCCAGATTCTCAGTTTTTTAGCCATTTCGAACTCCTTTGTAAATCTAATAATCAATCTTCAGTACACCAAAACAAATATACATTATAATTTTCACCTCCTATTATTTCTTCCAGACAAATTCTAAATTACTGGCCAACGGGGTTTGATATCTAAATCTCCTCGTTTTGCTACATTCGGGTAGCGTTTACGTGCTTCGTCAAGTATCTGTCTTTCATCCAAGGACAGCACTTTTCTGTTTTCCATAACAATCTTGCCGTCAATCACAACGGTATCCACATCACTTCCATGCGCTGCATAGGCAATGGTTGATACCGGATCTGGTGCCGGGGTTAAATGCGGTTTATCCATATCGATTAGGATGAAGTCTGCTTTCTTTCCCACTTCAAGCGAACCGATCTGATCTTCCAGCCCGAGTGCTTTGGCCCCATTAATCGTGGCCATCTCTAAAACACTTTCCGCAGGCACTACGGTTGGATCGTTATGCTCTAGATTCGCCAGGTAGCTCACCAAGCGCATATCGCGGATCATGTCATAGGAATTATTGCTTGGACCACCATCGCAGCCCAGCGTGACATTCACGCCAGCTTTCAGCATGCCGTGCACATCAGCGATACCAGTAGCGGTTTTTGCGTTTGAAGCAGGATTGTGAGAAACGGTTGTACCGGTTTTAGCGATCAGTTCCCAATCCTTTTCATCAGTCCAGACACAGTGGGCCAGGACAGACCGAGGCCCCAATAATCCATGTTCTTGAGCAAACTCAATTGGGGATCGAAAACCTTGAGATACGGCGTATTCAATATCCTCTTTTACCTCAGAGAGATGGACAGTGATACCCATATCACGCTCTTTCGCTAATTGGCTGATCTGGTCATATAACTCAGGCGTGACGCCACCAGGGGTACGGGCCCCGAACCAGACCTGGATGCGGCCATCTCCTGCGCCATTCCATTTATCATAGGCAGTAAGGGTATTCGCTATGCAAGTTTCCCCATCCTCTACCATGCCCGGATGCATGACATCTCGCGCTCCGGCATAGGAGGGCATATCCATGACGATCTTTCCAATAGCTGCCCGCATACCTGATTGGATCAGCACTTCTGCTACACCATCAAAGCCGTATACTTCAGCCAGCATACATTCCAGAAAACTAGTAGTGCCTGACTTGATCATTTCCAGGGCACATAAGGCAGCACTTGCCCGGCCGTCTTCCTCAGTGTAGCTGCCCTGCAGCACCCAAACCCTTTTGAATAACCAATCGAGCAAGCCCAGGTCATCGGCACAGCCCCGGATCATTGCTTGGGCCGTGTGTACATGGGTATCAATCAAGCCAGGCAGGATCACGTTACCGTTGCAATTGATCCTCTTTTTTTCAGGGTATTTTTCAACCAGGTCTTTGGTTTTACCGACTGCAACGATCTGACTGCCCGAAACCACCACTGCACCCTGGGTGATAATCTCCCGTTTGGGATTCATGGTTAAGATAGTTGCGTTTTCAAAAAGCATGTTCATTTCCTTTCCTAATTAATCGGAAGACCCATCTGCTGCAGCTCAACCTTTACTTCGTCGTACATTCCCTGCCATTCAACCGTAGGTGTGATCGTCTCAAGATCATAAACTTCCTCAAAAGGTTTGCCTGCTGGTTTTTCACTCAGGCCCTTTTCATATTTTTCGGTCAACTGTTTTACGATTTTATTGGCCTGTTCCCGACTGAGTCCGGTAGCTGCGTGGGCAACTTCACCACATATCTTGGAATCCAGCCCACTGGCATGCCTGGGATTTGTGCCGCTGGCAGACATACAGGATTCAACAACCGAAAGGCCAGAAGTGACATTGGCTATCGATAGTGCCGCATTCTCATAGAGGATCGATCTGGTTCCCGGACCGCCCGCAGGTTTGATCATGGAAGCGGTCAGGAGATTTGTATTCCTGGAAACTGCCTGGAACGCCAGGCTTTGCGCCCAGATCATCTCCGACGTGGAACCACAGTGGAGAAATGGATGGCTGGGGGCGACACTGTAGGTGGTGCCCATATAATTCTGGTTAAGAATGATCGGGCCAGCTGCTAATCCAATCGCGACCCCTTCAGCGCCTCCAAAGTAACCTCCAAAAATGATGTTCAGATAGGCTTCCATATTTGCGCCGATCCGGGTCGTGTGAGTAACCTTAGACAACAGATCATAGCTGGTCTTAAATTCACTCATCACTGAACAATGATGCCAATCGGATTGACGAAATCCGCCATAAGAGGCAGGGGAAATTTGACCAATGGCGGTAGCTGAGATCGTGACGCAAGCCAAACCCATCCCGGGCCTGCCCGCTAAATTAATGACCTGTAAGGCGAGCTCTGCATCCCGCCATCCTGCGATGATTTCCAGGGGGGATCCCGCTTTCATAGGCATACCATAAGCAGATTGTATTGAGGCCGGCTCGAGCAGATCAATAACTGGTTCCTTGGCATAACTCATCATGAGCGGAAGATACATATCTTCAGGCACAGGTACACCAACCGCTCCGCCGCTGACAACTACACGAGTTGAGGACTCAGGTCTTCTGGCCAATATTTTTACCGCGTCATTTCCCTCGCCAATAATAGCCTCGGATGGACAATAACGAAGGGCGTCTTCGTACTCTTCACGTGACCACAAAATTCGTCGACTGGTATCTTTACAAAACATACCAACTTCAACTGCGAATTCGAGTCCAGCCTGGTAAAGGCGATCAGCTAGATCATCATCAGCAGGAACGATCGTTTCCTTGTTGAATTTGATGTTATATTTCTTAATCAGCCGTGCGACAGTTGATGTGATCAGGTTCTTTTCGAACTCTTTTTCTTCGATCATTGGGCCGTTCTCTGCCCTTCTGATCACTTCATGTAATCGCCCTCTATGTTTCATAAACTACCCCTCCTAGCTTAGTCAGACTCCGATTTGCCGAAAAAGCATCCATCAATTAACTTCGTTTTAGTAACTCCTGTTTGTTATCAAACAGGAGTTACTAATTCTTATCTCAAATCTTTCCTTAGAGAGGTAATCCCAAGTCAATCGCTTCTTGTTTAACCTCATCGTACATTTGCTGCCATTCCGGTTTGGCTTTGAAATTCTCAAGGTCGTAAACATCCTGAACAATCTTGCCGATGTGGGGATCCTTGATGGAATCTTCAAATTTCGGCAGTACTGCCTTTGCGATCTCATTCACTTTTTCAAGTGAAAGTCCAGAAGCCGCGTGTGATACTTCAGCGCAGAAACCACATTCCAGCGGGGATAGATAGTCATCCAATTTTCCACCCGCCGATCGCGGACCTGTTGAGAATGCAGCTCCGGAAGCTGCAATGGTTGAAACACCGACCAGGGTTTCATAAAGAAGTTCCTTGGTTCCCGGACCAGAAACCTGGTTGGCAATGCCGTGGGTCAAAAGATTGGTATTGCGGCTGAGGGCCTGGTGAGTCACACTCAGAGCCCAGATGCCATCGCGATTGACGTTGGACAGATAGCGGATATCGTAGATCTCACCTCCACCCACGTCCGCCTGCAAAATCGGATACTGCAGCAAGGCACAAGCAATACAGGAAAGCACAGCACCCTCGGGTGGGCCGGGCATACCGCCGATCATAGCCGGGGAACCGGCAAAGATCATACCGCCAACATTCAGGGTATGCACCACCTTGTGCAAAGTCTGATAATTGACCTTCAGTTCCGACGGGAACAAGATCAATGACAGATCTGTAATAGGTAATGCTCCGGGGATACCGTAGCCGCCAAACTGACCATATTCAGTCACGGCCGAGATCTGACCTATACCGCCCATCCCCGGACGTCCGGCTTTTTTGCGGATCTCCACGTGCAGTTTAGCCTGCTCAAAACCTACCAGGGTCTCTGAGGGTGCATCAGGAATGACATCCAGTCCATAAATGGACTTCAATGAGCCGCCTTCCAGCACGTCCACAGCTTCCTGTCGGGCAATACCTTCGGTCAAGGCTGGCCAAACGTCTTCTGATACGGTGATGCCCAGGGAGGCCCCAAATTTACATTCATAGGGGTCAGATGGTGTTCGGGTTTTTATTACCGTGGCATCATCGCCAGTCCCAATAGTTAATTCAGACGGGGCTTTTTCCAAAGCAGCATCTAATTCTTCCTTAGACACTTTGATTATTCTATCGGTTGTTTCGCAGAGCATGCCCAGATCCAGGGCCATTTCATAACCAGCCTTAAAAAAGCGGTCAGCCAGCTCGGCATCCATATTGACCGGGTTTTCAGGATCACAGGCGCCTTTCAGATCGTATTTTTCAAGTTTTTCTTTCACGGCCTTGGGAATGCGTTTGATATCCCATTCTTTCACCGTACAATATTCTCCGTTCTGGGATCGATCCAGGATATTGATAATCTCAGGTTTATTCATAATTGCTCCTCTTTTTTCCTCTTTTATTGTTTCAAAGCACCGATGACTATTGGTTTGGCGAAGGGTGGTTTTTCACCAGATGTAAGGACCTGGCGAACCAGATCAGCAGCATCCGCAGCATCCCGACCATAACCATCAGCACCAATGTCTGCTGCCCATTCAGGTGTCACGGGGCCACCCCCTACAACAACGTAGACTTTGTCTCGCTGTCCAGAATCCACCAAGGTCTTGACGATATTGGCGAAGAGGGGCTGGGTGGTTGATAACAAAGTAGATATCGCGATCACGTCTGCTTTTTCATCTACCGCTGCCCGTATAAAATCCTTTGGTGTAACGTCGGATCCCAAATCTTTTACTTTAAATCCGGTCGACATCAAGTAAGCCGAGACAATACTCTTGCCAATATCATGCATATCGCCCTGAATAGTACCGATGACCACTTTTCCACCCGAGGAAGCATCCTGTTCTTCGACGGATATATAGGGCAGAATCACATCAGATGCTACCCTTGCTGCATCTCCGATCATAATTAATTCAGGCAGGAATATATCCCCATTCTGGAATGATTTTCCAACCTCATCCATGGGACCGTTAATAGCTTCCTTAATCAAGGTTCCTGGATTCACGCCGGCATCAATGGCTGCTTGGGCCGCAGGAGCGGCCTGATCTTCATCGCCATTTGCAATCACATCTCGAAGATCTTTGATAAATTTATCTTCCGTCATCTGTAAACTCTCCATTTTCTAAATATTCTGGACAATTTCATCAGCACGGATTTTTTGTTTTAGACTTAAGCTATCCCTGAATTACAGGGATGCCCTTAAGGTTGCTTTATCCAATGCGTCCGATAGTTTTCCAATCCAAGTCGTTCGAATAGCTCATCTGCTCTTCTTTGAACTTCATCTTTGATGGAAATCTCGTCAACATTAATAATTGTTCCGTTTTCGAAGATTATTTCACCTCCTACAATAGTCATCTCAACATCCGCGCCGGAACCGTTATAAACCAGCGATCCCAGAGCCCGGTTAAATGGTTTAGTACTTGATCCTTCCATGCCTATTACAATGATATCTGCCAGCTTCCCTGGTTCTATTTGACCAGCATCAATTCCCGCATAACGTGCGCCATTTACAGTTGCCATTTCAAAAACCCGTTCGGCTGTTGCCACCGTGGGGTCCAGGGTATTCACGCGCTGCAGGAGTACTGCGGACCGCATCGCCAGGATCAAGTCCTGGTTGCCGCAGCAAGAACCATCACTACCCAAGCCTACTACTGAGCCGGCAGCCTGGAGGTCGCGCAATCTCATGATCCCGGTGGCCAAATACTGATTGCTCACGGGGCAGTGGGCGATACCAGCCTCTGCTTCACCCAATATTTTAATATCCTGATCGCTCAACCAGATCGCATGAGCAAAGGTTCCATCTCTTAATAGATCATCTTGATTAAGCTTCTCAACCATCCCGACGCCATTTTCTTTTCTGTAAAGGCCGTCTTCTATTTCCCCCTCTGCCATATGAGTATGCCACCGGGTTCCAAATTCACGGGCCAGCTCAACAGCTCCGATCACGAGTTCATGTGGATTATAAGAAACATTTTCCGGAGCAGGCCAAACAGTGACTTTACTGCCAGCTGGCCGGGCTTTCATGGCATCCCGGGAAATATCTATCTCCTCCTGGACGCTGTACATAAAGGTGCGCTCCAACTGGTATCCATGTTCTCCAGAGATATCTGTAGCGGGCCCATACATCCCACGGGCAACAGCACCTCGCAACCCGGTCTGCTGGATCGCATCAGCAACAGCAAGGGTCGTATCGAGGTCGGTTGGCCCATAATGATTATCTATAATACATGTCGTCCCATTTCGAATGGCTTCAAGGGAGCAGTTTAATACCGCCGAGACAGCTTCCTCCCGTGTGACCCTGTCGCTGAAAGGTTCCAACAGTTCAGCCAGCCAGGGATATAACTCCATCCCTTCTCCTACACCGCGCAGCAGCGACTCAAAGAGGTGGTTGTGGCAATCGACAAAACCGGGAGTGATCATCTTCCCCTTACAATCGATCACGCGATCAGCTTGAAAATGATCCATCTCGCTGGCAGGACCGACAGCCAGTATCTTATCTCCCTGGATCGCCACCGTTCCAGGATCAAAAACTTGCCTGCCCTCATCTACTGTGATGACAATTCCTCTGGTCAATAATAAATCGCAGCGTTGTTTCTTCTCCATATTTAATTATCCTTAGCCTGCGTTGTATGACCGGACTGTGTCCACCAGGGCTTGAATGTTCTCGGGCTTGGCTTCGTCAGGGATGCCTACGCTTCCATCCACAATCAAACCGCCTTGTGGTCCAAATGATTCTATCAACTTAATTACTTCATCCTTCACCTGCTCCTGGTTTCCAGTCACCAACAATGCCGAAGATATCCCTCCCCAGAAGCACTGGCGGTCACCCA
>Ga0307990_1000548_pt1 | contig 33237 bp, 35 predicted proteins | sample EllFjometagen129_FD_203168 | JGI IMG/M metagenome (GOLD analysis project Ga0307990, IMG submission 203168) | Marine microbial communities from Ellis Fjord, Antarctic Ocean - #129 | ecosystem: Environmental > Aquatic > Marine > Unclassified | place: Southern Ocean | collected 2014-10-08
AAGAAGACCCCGTCTATGGTTTATTACGATTCACTACCGCAGAAACAGGTTGCGGCATGAACATTAACCCAGGGCAATTTCCCACTTATAAACCCCTGTTTCCTGTCCTAACAAACCAGGCCACCTCAGTTTAGAATATGGAGACGGGAGTTCAAGGGAGGTGGATCCGATGGTTTTTTCTGTTTGCCTGTCAAAGAACTTTGTGTTAGAGCGCATTGGAGATGTCCTCACTTTCTGTTTTTGCGCGTTGAGCAGATAATTTAAGGGAACGAAAATATCTGTAAGACTCCCCATAGATCATTAAAAAGGAGAGGGAATGACCGAAAACCCCCAAACCGCATCAGGGACAAATATCCTTGTGGTCGATGATGATCAGGATTTTCGCTGGGCAATGAGCAACGTTCTTGAGTCTGCCGGATATCAAGTCTGCGAGGCGGAAAACGGAAGGGCCGCCCTGAAAACACTGGAAAAGGATATTCCAAACCTGATTTTATTAGATTATCGAATGCCCGGAGAGACAGGATTGCAGGTTGCGCCGAAAATACAAAAAGAAGTTCCGGGAGTTCCCATTATCATGATTACCGCTCACGCAGACGTGGAATCCGCCGTTAATGCCATGAAGATGGGCGCATACGACTACATCTCAAAACCAGTCGATAACAATGATCTTATCTTTACAATCAAACGGGCGCTGGAAAAACAGGGGCTTACCCGGGAAATCAAACATTTAAGAAAAGTCTTGGAAAAGGGAGACTCGCTTCATGAGTTGATGGGGGATAGCAAACAAGTCAATAAACTGATTGACCTGATAAAAAAGGTGGCTCCCACCCCGTATAGCGTTTTGATAGAAGGAGAAAGCGGTACAGGCAAGGAACTTGTGGCCCGTGCCATCCACGATTTGAGTAAGGTAAGTGAAGGACCCTTTGTAGCAATAGACTGTGGTGCCATTCCTGAAACCCTGATAGAAAGTGAACTGTTTGGCTATATGAAGGGAGCCTTTACTGGCGCCCATTCAAACAAGCCCGGCCAGTTGGAGCTGGCTGAAGGAGGCACGATATTTTTGGATGAGGTGGGAAACCTTCCCTATCCCGCCCAGCAAAAGCTTCTTCGCGTCATGCAGGAAAAGTACGTACAAAGATTGGGTGCAAAAAAACCAATTGCTGTTAATATTCGAATTGTCGCAGCAACCAACGCATTCCTGAAAGAGGACATAGAAAAAGGCGGATTCCGCTCCGATCTGTACTATCGATTGGATGAATTTTCCATCAAAATACCCCCCCTGAGGAGAAGAGATGATATCCCATACCTGGCGAAAAAATTTCTATGTGAAGCTGCTGAAGAACTCCAGAAGAATGATCCCGGATTTTCCGAAGAGGCCTATAAGGCTCTAACTGCCTATAGCTGGCCGGGGAACGTCCGTGAATTGAGGAATGTAATCCGCCAGGCGGCCATTCTCTGCGAGGACAGTGCTGGCATAACGTTGGACTGTTTGGGGTTCGACGACGATATTACGCAAAACCGGTCCGAAATGGACCCCGATTTGAGCGTCCTAATTCATGGCGAAGATTCATTGAAGGAAACGCTCAAACACCATGCCGATATAAGTGAAAAAAATATGATAAATCAGGCACTAAAAGAATCTGAAGGAAACAAGAGCAAGGCAGCCCGCAAACTGCGCGTCGACTACAAAACCCTCCTCAGAAAGATAAAAGCCCATCAGATTGAATAGTGGACAGGGGTCTCTACCCCCTGCCCACTAACCCCTGCCCCCTGAACTATGGCACGCATGCCCCAATTGGGGCTCCGATGCCATACCATTAAGATACCATCCAGCCTGCCACTTAAAACATACTCTTAAAATAATTAATCAATTCAGCATGATAAAAAGAACGCATCGCTGGCACGCTGTGTGCAATAACACAAGTCAGGTGTGAGCAACATCACTAATTAGGTGTTGAGCAGTTCACGCAAAAAATCCATAACGAAAGGAGGTGAAAAAATTATGGCAGTTGAGAAAAATATGGCATCTTCGAGTCTGGTCGAGGTAGTAGACAGAATCCTCGATAAGGGCGTAGTCGTCGATGCATGGGTCAGGGTATCCCTCGTAGGTATCGAGCTGCTCGCTATTGAGGCGAGAGTGACGGTAGCCGGTGTCGAGACCTACCTGAAATATGCAGAGGCAATCGGACTAACCGCAACAGCGTAGTAAAATGTTGCTAAAACTGAAGGGAGATTGGCAGATATCCTTGAGGGTGTAGAGGCGTACGAAGTGCCCCTCTGCTAAAAGGATAACAGCTAACAGTAAGAACCCGAGCATATCTGACATCTCTTCATAGTTACTCAGGAGAACCGCAAGTAAACCTGACAATACTCCCTTCCGAGTCTATTGTCCGTTTTATTTGCGGTTTTTTACATTAAGAGGTGAAAAAATGACGGTTGGAAATGATTTACGGGCATTGGCCAACAGCATTATCGATTCATACGAAATGCGCGTCAAAACAGTTGGCGCTTTGATGAATCAGGCCAATCAATTACTGGGAAGTTTCCAGTTAGAAATCGAAGATATGACGGCCTGCCTCAGGGACAACCTCGCGAAATCTGAAAGCCTGAGAAAAAAGGACTTCGCCAGCATGATGAGCAGCGTGATCGAACTCTGCCGACGAACTGAGGAAGAGGCAGCAGGAAACCTCAAACATTTCCAGGCGGAAGAGGAAGAAATGATCAGCCGGCTGAGGAACATCGTTCTTAGCGAAAACCGATCAAGCCTGGAAGATATCAAAACCATAAAAGAGGATATCATGAAGCGGCAGAAAGTGCGTGAGAAGACCATCATCAGGGCGCTCAAGCGCTTCCAGATCGAGCAGGAAAATATCAGAGTTGCCCTCAAAAATCTTTTGTCAAAGGGGGAAAATGTAAGGATAAAAGATTTGAAGATTATGCTCAACTCATTAAGTGTGCAGCAAAGCGATCGCGACGCGGAAATGATCGGCATGCTGGAAGGTTTTGAAGTCGCAAGGGAAAAGGTTCAAACCCAGTGGCAGGAGATATCGAGGGTAAGTAATTAGTGGTCAGTGAGCAGTGGTCAGATGACTATTGTGATATTTGAGTTTATGCCAATCTGCAAGAGAAAATTTGTATTCACTTCAGATTCGCCAATAGTAACCTTCAAGGCATCCTTAGGGATATAGAGGTGTGAGCCGACGCCCCCCTCTGTTAGTACATTTCAAGTATGTCTTTAAAGCATTAATAATGGAGGAAAAGACATGGCAAATGCAGACAATTTGAAAAGATTGGCAGAAGAAATGGTTGGTGCATACGAGGAGAGGGTTAGAGTTATGTCGGATGTCAAGCAGGAGACTGCGGATATCAAGCAGGCAACGGGACGTTTATTAAGTGACTTTGGCAAGGCACACGCGGCAATGTCTAAAGAACTGAAGGATGAACTGGCCAGGTTCAAATCTGAACTGGATGCGACAGAGGGTGAACGCAAGAAGGCTGATCAGGGCGAGATTTCAGAGAGAAAAGATTATATTATGGAGCTTAGGGATAAAGCCAGAGAACTGATCGATGAGTTTGACAAGGCGCATGGCGATATGGCGCAAACATTGCGGGCCGAACTGAACAGGTTCAAATCTGAACTGGATGCGGTAGAGGGTGAACGCAAGAAGACTGATCAGGGCGAGATTTCAGAGAGAAAAGATTATATTATGGAGCTTAGGGATAAAGCCAGAGAACTGATCGATGAGTTTGACAAGGCGCATGGCGACATGGCGCAAACATTGCGGGCCGAACTGGCCAGGTTCAAATCTGAAGTGGATGCGACAGAGGATGAACGCAAGAAAGATAATCAGGGCGAGATTTCAGAGAGAAAAGATTATATTATGGAGCTCAGGGATAAAGCCAGAGAACTGATCGATGAGTTTGACAAGGCGCATGGCGATATGGCGCAAACACTGCGTGCCGAGCTGACCAGGTTCAAATCTGACCTCGATGCGGCAGGGGATGAACGCAGGAAGATAGACCAGGGCGAGACAAGGGAAACGGCCGAAGCGTGGAAGGGACTTATATCCGCCATGCAGGCCGCGAGAGGGGGCACGGTTGTTGCCGGACCGGTTGAGGTAGAAACAGCGGTAGAAGTGAAGACCGTCGAGGAGGCTATTGAAGAACCGGTTGAGGAGGAAGCAGAAGAAGCGATAGATGAGGTTGCTGCGGCGGAAGAAAAAATCGAGGGAGAAGACCTGGGGGGGAGAATCCTGGATCTTATCGAAGACAATCCTGAAGGTCTGAAAATGACCCAGATTGCGGACATGCTCGACATTGGAAACTGGCGTACCCTGATCCCCGTCATGAGAGAACTCATGGATGACGGTGAAATAAGGAAAGAAGACACTCAATATTTTCTGGCCGAATAACCCTATGACAAGACACTGCTTGTGAGTCTTGCTTGTACTGGTTAGCTAAAAAAGGGGGAACGTATAATGGGTGTCGAAATTATCAGGAAGAAAGAAGGAAAGATTACTCTGAAGTGTTCCTTCTGCAAAGGAACAGGAGTTGATCCATTTGAACTCCTGTCCGAATTATCTGCCTGCCAGGTTTGCCTTGGAGGGGGAGAGGTGACCATACGAGAACCGGCCATTGAGTGCGTATACTGTGGCGGTACCGGGATCCAGCCTCACCGGCGCCTGACCTGTACTGTTTGCGGTGGCAAGGGTATGGTGAAGATAATGGAGCCGGTTGAAACGTGTCCCCAGTGTAAGGGGAAGGGTGTTGTAAAAGGGTACTATCTCCCATGCCTGAAATGCAGTGGCAAGGGAGTTGTTACAAAAAAGTAGGCGGTGAACAGTGAACCGTGGTCGGTGTTCTGGTGACAGTGGACAGGGGACAGTGAGTAGTGGACAAAAAACTGATCACTGTCCACTAACCACCAGTGACTAATCACTGTCCACTAACCACTAATCACTATTTTTAAAGGAGGATTATCGTATGCCGATAGATGAGATAACAACTGTGCTGGAACCACACCCCATGCCTAACTTTATAGAAACCCCCTTCGTTAAGGATATTACCGAGAGATCACTTGCCTATATAGCGGCCGGTTTTCCTCTCCATCTCCGTGGGATTTCCGGGACGGGCAAGACCACTATGGCCATGCACGTAGCCAGCAAAATAGGCCGGCCGGTGGTCATGATCCACGGTGATGAGGAGTTTTCTACATCGGACCTGGTAGGCGGCGAGTATGGCTACCGTATCCGAAAGGTGGTGGATAATTTTATTCACTCGGTCCTCAAAACCGAAGAGGATATGAGGAAAAAATGGGTGGACAATCGTCTGACCATAGCCTGCAAGTATGGCTTCACCCTCATCTACGACGAGTTTACCCGTTCCCGGCCCGAGGCCAACAATGTGCTCCTATCTGTCCTGCAGGAGAAAATGCTTGACCTGCCAGCGGCCCGCGAGGGGGATGAAAACTATCTGCGTGTTGATCCGGACTTTACTGCCATTTTTACCAGCAATCCCGAGGAATACGCCGGTGTGCACCGCAGCCAGGATGCGCTGCGAGATCGGATGATTACCCTCGACCTGGACTATTTCGACCAAAAGACCGAGGTGAATATAACCGTGGCAAAATCGGGTCTTGCCAAAAAAGATGCCGCCGGAATCGTCAAGGTTGTAAGGGCGCTGAGGGACTCGGATTCCTGTGAATTTGCCCCCACCATAAGGGGATGTCTGATGATTGCGAAGACCCTTAAAATCCGCAAGGCCGCGGTCGATAAGAATGACCTGGTATTCAGACAAACCTGTATGGATATCCTGGCCTCGGAGACAAGCCGCATCGGCAGCAAAACCAATCAGGACAGGGTCAGAGGGGTTATTGCCGAATTGATCGACAAGTACTGTTAAGGAGGACAACATGACAAGCAAAAGCCGGCCTCGGCGTACACTTTCGGACATCAAAACGGTCGTTAGGAGTAAGATACGGGCTATGCCCAAAACAACCGGGGCGGAAACTTTAGAAAAGTTTATTCTGGAGAAAAACAGAGCCCGCTTGGGACAGGAGAGAACAAATATCGAAAAGAGGCTTGAACATATAGATAATGAAATCTCGCTTATTGAAGGTGAGATCGAAGAACTAAACGATAAGGACCAGCAAAACGAAGATACAATCATCAATAGTGTAAACAACAAAAAGCAGGAATATCATAAAAAGATGAAAAGAATGAGCATGGATTATTGACGGCAGCGGATGGAGGTTTGATCGATGGCCAGGGAAGGACAATACGTTTACTGCATAGTTGAAACCAATGAAGGACGAAATTTCGGGCCCATCGGCATCGGAGATCGGGGAGATATCGTTTCAACCATAGGCTACAATGATATCAGCGCCGTCATCAGCAGTTCTCCCATGACGAAGTACGTTATCAACCGGGAGAATATGATGGCCCATGAAAAAGTCATAGAGAAGGTGATGAAAGATTATGCGGTGCTGCCGGTACGGTTCTGTACCATTGCCGCAAGCGCGGAGGAAGTACGGACGCTCCTTAGAAGGCGATATCCGGAATTCAAGGGCCTCTTGAGAGATATGGACAACAAGATCGAAATGGGACTACGAGGAATCTGGAAAGATATGAATCGGATCTTCAGTGAAATAGCCGAAGATAATAAGGAGGTCAAAAACCTCAAAAAGAAGGCGGAAGACAAAACGGGAAAGACCGGCAATACCTCCAAGGTTTCTCTTGGCAAAGCGGTAAAGAAAGCTCTGGATGAAAAAAAGGTTGACGAAACACGGAAAATCCTGAACATATTCAAGCGGCCGGCTATTGATGTGCGTACAAACGATATGTTCGGAGACAACATGTTCCTGAATGCCGCTTTCCTGATAGACAGAACACGGGAGAAAGAGTTCGATTTTCTGGTTGAGGATCTGGTGGAAGAATATAAGGATCTGGCACAATTTAAATATGTAGGACCGGCGCCACCATTTAATTTCGTAAATATTGAGGTGAAATGGTAATGGGGTCAAGGAGGTACAGGAAATGACGGACGATAAAGCTAAAAAAGATAAGGATGAGGGTACCAACATCGATTTCGGTCTGGGTGGCCTTTTCAAGGGTCTTACTAATCTGATGGATGCCGCCACAAAGCTGGCGGAAAAAGGCGAAGAGCTTTCCAAAAGCGGTGAGATACGCTTTGATGGCCTGGATAAGATCAAGGGGCTTAAAGATCTGAAGGGTGTTTACGGTGTAAGGGTCCGCACTATGGCTGATGGCAGACCTTCCGTCCAACCCTTCGGGAATATCAAAAAAACTCCCACGGGTCCTGTTGTCGAGGAGGTGCGCGAACCCATCGTGGATGTCTTTGATGAGGAGACCGGTATAAATATCATAGCGGAGATGCCGGGCATTGAAGAAACGGATGTCAATATCGAAATCAAAGGGGATATCCTGAATATAAGCGCCGAAAGCAAAGACAGGAAATATCAGAAAGAGGTACTTCTGTCACGTCCGGCAAAGGCTGAAGATATGACGTGGTCATACAAGAATGGAATGCTGGAAATCAACATAGTGGCAGGTAGGTAGTGGTCAGTAGCGTGGGGTCTCTGTGCCCCACATGTAGGGTAGTGATCAGGGAGCAGTGGTATGACAGACAAGAAAAAATCGAAAGCAGATAAGACACTTACACTGAAGGTTGCCGAGGCCTCGTCGAAAGATGTGGGCAGGGGTATCATCCGTTTTGATCCTGCCGACTTTAAGAAGCTGGGCGTCGAAGTGGGAGACATTGTTGCCATCAGCGGCAAAAGGGAAACTGCGGCCAAGGTGATGCCGGCCTATATGGAAGATCGGGGCAAGGATCTGATCAGATTAGATGGAATCACGCGGGAAAACGCGAAGACCGGCATAGATGAAAAGGTAACCGTCAGGAAGACAGAATTCAGCCCCGCACAAAAAATCGTTGTTGCGCCTTTAACTCCGATGCGTTCTCAGGACACCCGCTACATAGGGAGCCTGCTCGAGGGGCTGCCCCTTATGAAGGGCGACACGGTAAGGGCAAGACTCTTCGGAACCAAGACCCAGGATTTTGAGGTTGTGTCAATCTCGCCGGGAGGGGTGGCGCTGATACATCCCAAAACAGTCATAAATATTCAGGGCCAAAAAGAAGTCGGGGAAGGAGTCAGGGCGAGCAGAATCTCTTACGAGGATATTGGGGGGTTGAGCAAGGAAATCAGACGAATTCGTGAGATGATAGAGCTTCCCCTGAAATATCCACAGGTCTTTGAAAGACTGGGCATTGATCCTCCCAAGGGGGTCCTTCTGCACGGTCCCCCCGGATGCGGTAAGACACTGATTGCAAGAGCGGTTGCCAATGAGACGGATGCCCATATCACTCATCTGAGCGGCCCCGAAATAATGAACAAGTTCTACGGCGAAAGTGAGGCAAACCTGAGGCGGATATTTGAGCAGGCAACATCCCACGCGCCCAGCATCATATTTTTTGACGAGATCGACGCTATCGCCCCCAAGCGCGAGGAGATGGGTGGGGAGAAACAGGTAGAAAAAAGGGTTGTTGCGCAGCTCCTCGCCCTTATGGACGGGCTCGCTTCCAGGGGCCAGGTAATTGTTATAGGCGCCACAAACATACCGAACTCCCTGGATCCCGCACTGAGGAGACCCGGGCGATTCGACCGCGAGATAGAAATCGGCATACCAGACAAGAACGGCAGGCGGGCGATTCTCGATGTCCATACACGTGGCATGCCCCTGGCGGAAGATGTGGACCTTGCCCGCATATCCGAAATAACGCATGGCTTTGTAGGGGCCGATCTGGAGGCCCTTTCCCGCGAGGCTGCCATGGTTACGTTGAGAACAATCTTCCCGGTCATCGATTTTGAGATGGAAGAGATCCCCTACGATACACTGATGAAGCTTCAGGTTACCATGGATGATTTCATGGAGGCCTTAAAGGAAGTGGAGCCCTCTGCCATAAGAGAGGTTTTTACAGAGATTCCGGATGTAAAGTGGGATGATGTCGGGGGACATGATGAAATTAAAAAGATATTAAAAGAAACTGTCGAGTGGCCTCTTAAATACGGGAAGCTGTTTGATTATGCGAAAACTACTCCGTCGAAGGGAATTATACTCCACGGTTCTCCCGGAACCGGCAAGACGCTCCTTGCCAAGGCGGTGGCATCGGAATCGGAAACGAATTTTATCTCTGTCAAGGGGCCGGAACTCCTTTCAAAGTGGGTCGGAGAGAGCGAGAAAGGAATTCGAGAGGTCTTCAAGAAGGCCAAGCAGGCATCGCCGTGCATCATATTTTTCGATGAAATAGACAGTATAGCGCCGATGCGGGGATCGGATGCTGCATCTCATGTGGTTGACCGTGTTATCAGTCAGTTCCTTACCGAGCTTGACGGGATTGAGGAACTCAAGGGAATCGTCGTTCTGGCGGCCACGAACAGGCTGGATATTGTTGACCCCGCTTTGCTCAGGGCCGGAAGGTTTGATTTTCTTCTGGAGCTTCCACTCCCCGATGAAAAGGCGAGGTTGGAGATATTCAAAGTTCATACAAGGGGAAAACCCCTGGCCTCCGATGTAAATCTTCATGCCTTGGCCGGAGATTCGGGAGATATCGTGGGGGCGGACATAGAATCAGTATGCAGGAAGGCCTCCATGTTGGCCATAAGAGAATTTATAGAATCGGAGGAAAAGGATTACTCAAAATTCCTGATTTCAGGCAAACATTTTAAAGAGGCATTGTCGGTGGTTAGCGGGCAGAAAACAGTGGGTAGTGGTCGAATCACGGAGGAAAAAACATGAGTGATAAAAGCATCTATATCTATGGATTTATCAACATAAATGAGGAGCAAATTTTTGATTACGTCGGTATCGAGGGGGGAGAAGTTTACACACAACCCTATCAGGATATTGCCGCTGTCGTAAGTGATTCCCCATTTACACAATTTGATTCCCTGCCGAAGGAAACGCTTTTTCTCCATCTGGCCGTCTATCAGGCTGTCATTGAAAAGGTCATGAAAAATCATTACATTATCCCGATGAAATTCGGCACCGTAGTGAAAGAGAACGAGGAAGTCAAAAGGATCATGAAAAAGGGTTATGATCGGATCAAAACAAGCATCATCGCCATGGAAGACAAGATAGAGCTTGATGTGGTGGCCATGTGGAGCAATCTGGATGCGGTCTTAAAGACAATTGGAGAAGAGGAAGAAATAAAAAAGCTTAAAGAAGAAGCAAATTCAAAGCCCCCCGACCAGAGACTCGAGGCCGGGATAAGCCTGGGAAAGATGGTTAAGGCCTCACTGGACGAGAAAAGAACGAAATATGATTCCGAAATACTGAGGGTTTTGAGAAAAAAGTCGGAAAAACTTCTAATCCATGATGCTATGGATGATTCGATGATTATGAATGTAGCTTTTTTGATCACTAAAGATGACAAGGAAATATTCGAGTCCAAAGTGGATCAGTTGGATGAAAGATATCAGGACAGCGTGGATTTCAGAATAGTGGGCCCCCTGCCCCCTTACAGCTTTTGTACGTTTGAAGTGAGAAAAGCGAATTTTTCGGAAATAAGCCCGGCAAGAAAGGTCCTGGGGTTAGGTGAAAAATCCACAGCCCTGAAGATCAGAGAGGCATATTGGGGATTGAGCAAAAAATTCCATCCCGACAGATACCCCGATGATGCGGATGCGCAAAAAAGATTTGAAAATATAACAAAGGCCTACCAGCTTCTCAACGATTATTGCGAGGGGGAACAATGCTCCCTTAAGGAAAAAGATGTAACAGAGTGGCTCGTCGTCAGACCAATGGCGCGGTTAGGGGCGAATACGTAATGAGGAAGCTGCTCTATGTGCCCGTTATCCATGTAGAGTCCGATATGGGAAGCATCGGTCCGGATATCGACAAAAGAAGCGCCGACATATGCGGCAGAGAGCGGTGGGAAAAGCATAAAAAAACAGTGAATTCATTCTGGGCTTCCATCGAAGAATATTTCAAGGGAATGGATGCCGGAAATTTGAAAATCTATCAGGACGGCATGCCGGCGGATGGTGAGTTGGGACGGAGGATAGTTGAGGAAGGAGCGCGAAGGGGGAGCAGAAACTTCCATATCGTACTTGATTTGATGGAAAGAGGAGGAGAAATCAGAAAAACGGAAGATGTGGGACTCCTTAAGGAAGAATACAATCACATTCTTAAACTCGCCCAGACAAAATCACTCTGGGAAAGGACCACAGCTTACGCCGGCTACAGGATGCATAAAGATAGAATAATGGAGGGAAGAGATCAATTTGTTGCAGAAACCATCGATAAAACCCTTAAAGAAGAAGAAAGAGGGGTCCTTTTTATGGGGGCCTTTCACAACGTGTTGCAGTATCTTGCAGGAGATATCGATGTAAAAGAGGTAAAAAACATAGAAAAAGTGAGGACGTACTTTACAGAACTTATATCCGGTAAGAATGAAGGGAAATTCAACCAACTGATGGAGTATTTAACGTTAGAAATATAAGGGGGTGATGATGCCCGAAAAAGAAGGCCAATATATATATGCCATTGCTGCAATCGATGAAGAAAAGAGCTTTGGTCCCATAGGCATTGGTGATCGCAAAGACGGGGTCTATACTGTGTGTCATAAGGATATCGGCGCCGTGATCAGCGCTTCTCCTGTTGATAAATATTCCGTTACCAGAGTCAATACAATGGCGCATCAGAAGGTCATGGAAGAGGTTATGAAGGATTACCCCCTGTTGCCGGTAAGATTCGGCACTATCGGCGAAGAGAGCGATCAGATAAGGGAAAAGGTATTAAAGGCCAGATACGGCGAGCTTAAAGAGCTTCTGACATATATGGAAGACAAGATGGAGGTCGGCATCAAGGTTCTATGGACAAGTAAGGAAACTATTTTCAGGGAAATCGTGGACGAAAACAGGGATATCAGGATGTTGAGGGATCGCCTCATGTCAAAGAAGAGAAGGACGCAGCGCGATGAAGTTCATCTGGGAGAAATGGTGAGGGATGCACTGGATGTTAAAAAGGAGAATGAAAAAAAAGAGATCCTGGGTGCATTGAAAGATCTCTGCGTGGAGCATAAGGAAAACAATTCTTTTGGCGATCAGATGATTGCCAACACCGCTTTCCTGATACCAAAAGATAAGGAGGAAGAGTTCGACAAGGTTATGGATGGTTTGATCGTGAAGTATAACGGCAAGATGAAATTCAAATATATCGGGCCGGTGCCACCCTGTAACTTTGTGGAAATAGTGGTGAAATGGTGAGGCAGTGAGTAGCGTGGGGTCTCTGTGCCCCACATGCAGGTCTTAAAACTTTGGACTAAGGGAAACAACCAATGGCTTTCATATTAGATGACATATTGCTTTCCCCTCTCAAATTGACTGTGTGGCTGGGGAAGAAACTTCAAGAAGTTGCCTATGAGGAGATGACCGATGAATCAAGGGTTCATGAAGAATTATTGCATCTCCAGATGCGGTACGAGATGGAAGAAATAGACGATGAGACCTATGAAAAGGAAGAAACAAAATTGATGGACAGATTAGAGGCTATCAGAGAGATGAAAGAGGAGATGTAGTTATGCCGGGCACCACCGACGGCTGCCAGCTAACAGTTTTCATATAAAGGAGGTAAACGAATATGGCTTTAGGCATGTCAAAAGTGATCCAAAAGGCACGGACAGAATTGAATAATCTTACCAGTCTGGAGATTTCATCTACCGTGGCGGCGGAGAAAGATGGTGATGATTGGATGGTAACCATTGAGGTCATTGAAAAACACTCAATTCCTGACGGCATGGATTTACTGGCCATGTATGAAACCCATCTGGATTCAGACGGAAATATGTTGAATTTCAAACGAACGGGGATGCGCAAGCGGAGCGAAGTGAGCAAAGATGAAGAATGACACACCGTCTCCTTTTGCGAGACCATATCAGGAACCTTTGAGCTGGAGGCCGGTGTTCGGTGCGCGAAATGGCTATAACAGCGGGCGGTCTTTTGATAAGCCCGGGCAGGAAGAAGTGGCCTGGTCCACGTCGAGAGTTGATAGATCGGGGAAACACTTTTCTGACGGGGCTGGAGGAATAAGGATCGGAAAACTGCTTACGGAAACAACGTACCCCTGCGGTTTCTGCAGGGGAAAGGGAGAAAAACCAAAAGGAACCATATGTCCAGTATGCGGGGGAGTTGGAAAGGTTACAGTAAATCCACCGGCGGTTGTTTGTGCTTATTGTAAAGGTAGAGGAGAAGAAAAACCTCGAAGCAATATGATCTGCACAGTCTGTCGCGGCACGGGGATTGTTCACGTTACGGAACCGGTGGAAGGTTGTGTATATTGCCGGGGAACAGGGAGAGAGTTTGGAAACAAGTTGCCGTGTTTGCAATGTCGGGGTAAGGGTGTGGTGACAAAACCAGGGGTGCGGAAGTCTGCGCTTTAGAAAGGGACTTTTACTGACGGACAAGGTTTTACATATAGAGAGTATAGAAAATGGATACGGACAAAAACAATTTTCCTGTTGATATATTTGAGGGGGGGAAAAGGATGCGCCTGATAGGCGAGTTGCCGGGGATTAATGAAGAGGGTATCAGAATTGATTTAAACGAAAATGTTCTGGTCATATTCGCCAGCGGAAGAGACAGACGCTATTATGCAAATATCAAATTGCCCAGCCCTTCTGAAAACATAATTGGAAAATTATACAATAATGGGTTTTTAGAGATTATTCTGGAGAAAAAGGAGGATCATTATGGCCTTAGAGCCATCTCGAACTAATGATCGTGTCGGTTTAGTCGACGTAATTGACAGGATCCTGGACAAAGGACTGGTTATTGACGCGGATATTGCCGTATCTCTGGTGGGGGTTGAACTGCTCGGCATTAATATACGGGCAGCCCTTGCGTCCTTCGAGACGGCGGCAAAATATGGCCTTGAATTTCCGTCTGGGACCAATCCTCCAATCCCTTCCAGGGAAAAAGGAGAATAATAATGGCCATAGAACCATCTCGCTCTAATAATAGCGCAGGGTTAGCCGATGTGATTGACAGGATTCTGGATAAGGGTCTGGTGATTAACGCGGACATAACCGTGTCTGTTGCGGGTGTTGAACTGCTCGGCATCAAAATACGGGCAGCTCTTGCATCCTTCGAGACTGCGGCCAAATACGGGCTGGAATTTCCGTCGGGAACCAATCTGAAAATGCCTGCATGGGATGAGGCCATGGTGGCTAAAGAAGATTGTCCTCAATGCGGTAAGAGGGTTTCCACTGAGAGTCTTATTACGACCGGCTGTCCATGGTGCGGATGGGTCAGCGCTAAGGCACAGGAAATAGTGGCCACGGGACAGTGATCAGTGGATAGTAAAGAGTAAAAACCGCTGACCCCTGACCACCAACTACTGACCGCTGAAAACTGAAAAATGCCGATTGATATTGATGAAAAAAATCTGAAGCACGGAGTCCTCGGGTTAGTCGTGGCCCTTGTCGAGATTATAAAGGATGCGCTCAGGCTCCAGGCTTTTAAAAGGATGGAAGGTGGGAGCCTCACTGACGAAGAACTGGAGAGACTCGGGGAGGCCTTGATGGACTTGGATATAGCCATTGAGGAAATGAAAAAAGAACAGGGAATTACGGAGTCTGTAAAATCTGTAAGGGATGGCCTGGATAGTATTGTGGATGATATATTGGATAAAATGATCAATCCTGAAAGGTGGAGAAAAGAAGCAGAAGAAAAGGGAATTTAGTGAAAGGTTTGGTAGGACATGAAGGAAATGGAAGAAATAATAGAACAGCTTGCGAGGCGAGAAATAAGGGATTTGCTTGCAGACACTGAGGACACAATAAAAGAAGCAGTTAAAACGTTATTTTTCTCTGAACTTAGGGCTGCGATTCGGGATTCTATTTCTGATGTGCTACAAGATATATCAAAAGAGCCTGACACGATAAAGGAACCATCACCCTTATCAAAAGAAGCGAAGATGCCGGATTCCGCATTAACTTCTTCTCAAAAGACGAAAGACAAGGGGCAGAAAACTGAAATTACGCCTCAAAAAGATTCGACAATCCAGAGTTCAAACATATCTCATCCTCTTGAGACTGAAATTCCTATCCATGATGAACCAGAACCGAGGGAACAGGGTGACAGTGGCGGTAGATACATTTACTGCGTAGTTAAAGGCAGTGAAGAAGTGAGCTTCGGCAGGATTGGAATAGAGGAAAACGAGGTTTACACCATTCCCTATGAGGATATTTCCGCGGTTGTTCACAACTGTCCTACTGAACCATACCAGTCAGAAGATGAAGAAATAATGAAGAATTGGGTAATGGTCCACCAAAGTGTGATCGATCAGGCATTGGAAAGGTTTGACACAGTCCTTCCTCTCGGTTTTGACACCATAATTCAAGGGAATGAAACCGCTTCCCCAGAAGAGAACATGAAGAATTGGCTGAAAGAGGACTATGACAATCTTAAAAGGAAGATAGAAAAGATCAGTGGCAAGGCAGAATATGGTGTACAGGTTTTTTGGGATCCTAAAATTATAGCCAAAAATGTTACCAAGGATAATCCGGAGATTAAAAAATTAGATGAGGAGATAAAATCAAAGCCAAAAGGCATGGCCTATATGTACACACAGAAATTAAAAGATCTCATAAAAAAGGAGATGGAAGGAAAGGCAGATCAGGATTTTAAGGAGTTTTTTGAGAAGGTCAAATCATGTGTTGATGAGATTCAGGTAGAAAAGACCAAGAAAGCGGAGGATGAAAGGCAGATGCTCATGAATCTTTCCTGTCTCCTTCCTAAAGAGGTCAGCAGAAGACTGGGAGACGTATTGGAAAAGATTAGTAATACGGAGGGGTATTCTGTTCGTTTTACTGGCCCATGGCCAGCGTATTCGTTTGTATAATAGTGGTCAGTGGGTAGTGAACAGTGGCCAAAAACTAATCACTGGACACTAATTTATGGAACCTGAACGTAACACCAATGCAACCCTTGTAGATCTGTTAGACCGTGTCCTGGACAAGGGTCTCGTGATCAATCTCGACCTGATCGTGTCGGTTGCGGGCATTCCTTTGATCGGTGTTAACCTGAAGGCAGCGTTGGCAGGAATGGAAACCATGCTTAAATATGGTGTGATGCAGGCGTGGGATGAAAAGAGCAGGGCATGGGAAACACAAAACAGAAAGAAAGCTATCCCTTCACTTTTGGAAGGAGAAGAGATTGCCCTGAAAATGTATGGTTCTTATTACTATAGCGAGGGGATATACGCCGCATGGAGACCGGGGCATTTTTATTTGACCGAGAAAAGGCTTATTCTCCACCGGCAGGATTTCGATGAAATCACATTTCAGATACCGTTAGAAGAAATAAAGGCATTGATAATAAGAGAGGAAGCACATTTTGTTAAAGAGAAACAAAAACTGGTGCTCCATCTGATAGATAAACAGGATCGCGTACATCGACTTAGTGCGGTAGAGGCAAGCCAGCTAAAAGATGCGATTGAGCAACAAATAGTATCCATGGGGCTCTATCTGGAAGACAATCCCGTCCTTCCCGAGTTTGAGGATGAGCTAATAGCCGGTTTGCTGGCTGCGGAAGAAAGCGTTGCTTGTCGAGGGAAGAAGGTGTGGTATTTAGTGCCTGCTGAAGGAATTCAGCAAGAGACCTGGAGACCGGGTCACCTCTATCTTACTAATAAGAGATTATGCTGGTGGCATGACTTTGATAAAAAAATGGTTTTTGACGTCTCTATTGATCGGATAATCAATGTCAGCAGCGAGATGAGAAAGGTAAGTGGTCTGGACAGCAAAAAAGAGAGGGTGCTTGATATAATATATCAGGTTAATTCCACAAAAAAAGCAGCTTCTTTTGCCGGGAAAGAGATGGATGAATGGGAGAAAGTGCTAAAGGGAAGCATTTTAACTCCAAGTCCGGAAGGCGCGGTAGTTGAGATGGAGACATGCCCTCAATGTGGGAAAGAAGCGCCGGTTAGCGAACTTTTAGAAAAGGGCTGTCCATATTGTAACTGGGTCAGCCCCGTTAGAAATACAAAAATGGCTAAGATTAAAGCCTCTGCATTATAAGCTTGGTATCTGGCTGAACTATTGTCAGTTTCATAAAAATAGACAAGGAGTATCATCATGGCTACATCAGGAAAGAAAGGCATATATGACGGATCTGTGAATCGAAGTAAGGAAGAACCGTTTCAATCTGAAAGGCTTGCCTTTACCGGCAGAATAGCCGCCAGTATAGCCCACGAGATACGAAATCCGCTGGGCAATGTGTCTATGGCTGTGCAGCAGCTCAGGGATGCATTTACCGGAGATAGTCCCTGGGCCAAACATATCGAGGTGATCATCAGAAATACGGAGAGGATCAACTTTTTGATTACCGAACTCCTCAACTGTGCCCGGCCACCAAAACTCAATATCCGCTCTCATGATATCCATACAATTTTGGAAAGCGCTTTGGGTTCCATAAAGACCAAGATCGCCTCGCAGCGAATAACTGTGAGCAAGGGTTTTAACTCACAAATGTCGATGATAACTGTCGATAAGGAACAGATCGCGCGGGTATTCACAAACGTGATGCTTAATGCCGTTGAGGCTATGCCTGGCGGGGGCAAGATGACAATAACTACAGAGATTGAAGAGGATTTTCTTGTCGTGAAGATCAGGGATACTGGGGAAGGGATGCCTGAAGAAGATATTATGAGGATATTTGACCCTTTTTTCAGCACTAAACCCTCGGGAGTAGGCCTGGGGCTATCTACAACTTACGGGATCATTGTCAGCCACGGTGGCACAATAGGTGTTGAAAGCGAGCGGAACGGGGGCACTCTTTTTGCGATCTCTTTGCCGGTAAAATAGAATAGGAGGAAAGTTCATGAAAGAACTAAAATATGATATCCGAAGAGGGGCGGATACATACCATTTGATCTATCACTCCAGACTAAAAAGCTGGATTCTAAAAGGGACTATAAAACGTGATGAAGCCATCGTCTGGCGAAGCGGGCTTTCAGGCTGGCGTAAACCTGAACAACTCGAAGAACTAAGACCTTATTTTGAACAACGGGAAGAAGAACAGCTAAGACTAAGAAGGAAAGAAGATGCGGTAAAGCCTCGCCTGTTTCCGAAAAAGCGAGTAAAGAATATCTTGATAATAGACGACGAAGGAGACTTATGCTGGCTCCTGTCCAATACCTTGCGGAAGAAAGGGTATACTGTATCGACTGCCAATACCATAAGTGATGGCACGACTCGCCTCAAGGAGGCGCCTGATTTATTGTTTTTAGACTTGAAACTGCCTGACGGGGATGGAATGGACCTGCTTCCCAGAATTAAAGAGATAACCCCGCAGACATTAGTAGTCATCATTTCCGCCTATGGTAGCGAAGAAAAAAGTGGAGAAGCAAAGGGAGAAGGGGCTTACAGTTTCGTTGACAAGCCCTTTTCCGAGGAAAAGATTTTGGAAGTCATGGGACAAATTCAATGTGAGGGGCAGTGATCACTGACCACTGACCACTGACCACTGTTTGATACACGGAGGAGAACGTTGACAAAGGCAATCGGCATAGACCTGGGAACAACATACTCGGTAGCAGCCGTCATTGATAATGGTCATGCCAGGGTGATCAAAAACGCTGAAGGTGAAAATCTTACACCTTCAGCATATGCGGAAACAGCACAGGGACACAAACTGGTCGGATCAGTAGCCAGAAGGCAGGCTTCTGCCAATCCGGAAAAGACAGTACTGTCCATAAAAAGACACATGGGGACGGACTACAGGGTTTCTATGAATGGCAGGGCGTATTCCCCACAGGAGATATCAGCATTTATCCTGCGAAAGATAAGATCGGATGCGGAAAAACAGCTGGGTGAAAAAGTAACAAAAGCCGTAATCACAGTGCCTGCCTATTTTAATGACAGTCAGCGGCAAGCGACCCAGGAAGCCGGGATTATGGCAGGGTTTGATGTCATGAGGATAATTAATGAACCTACTGCCGCATCTCTGGCCTATGGAATAGACCGTGAGAAAATCCAAACCATTCTAACATGGGATCTGGGCGGAGGAACTTTCGATGTGTCTGTCCTTGAAATGGGAGACGGCATGTTTCACGTAAAGGCCGTTAATGGCGACACTGCTCTTGGCGGCGATGACTGGGATGAAATGCTGGCCGATTATTTTGCCGAAAAATTTATGATTGAGCATGGCTTGGACGTAAAATCCGACGCAATGGTTTCCCAGCGGCTGAGGGAGGCCAGTGAAAAGGCAAAAAAGGAACTTTCTTACAAACCGGAATCCAGTATTTCCCTGCCCTTTGCCAGGACAAATAATGGAGGATGGAAAAACCTTGAAACGTTCGTTGATCGGGACACATTTGAAACGATTACTGCGGACCTGAGGGAAAAGATTATCGGTCCCACCCGTCAGGCTCTGGCCGACGCCAGACTTGCTCCGGGTGATGTTGACCGGGTCGTGCTCGTGGGGGGGTCCACGAGGATGCCGTGCATAAGGCAACTGGCGGAAGAGTTCTTTTCTCAAAAACCGTATACAAAGATTAATCCCGATGAAGTAGTCGCCATCGGGGCGGCCATACAGGCAGGAGTTTTAACGGGAGAGGTTGACAATATCACACTGGTGGATGTGACTCCCCTTTCGCTGGGAGTCGAAACGCAGGGAGGTCTTTTTACGAAGATCATTACTCGTAATTCAACGATTCCCACCTCAGCAGGCCAGATATTCACCAATGCCGAAGACGATCAAACCGTCATGGATGTCCACGTTCTCCAGGGCGAGCGGGAGATGGCCGCGGGCAATATAAGCCTGGGTCAATTCCAGTTGACCGATATCCCTCCGCTTCCCAGGGGAAAGGCACAGGTGGAGGTTACCTTTGCGATTGACATAAACGGGATAGTAAAGGTCTCCGCCGAGGAACTTTATACGGAGCAACAGACTGGGATTACTATCAATGCATCACATCTTCTGTCGGATGAGGAGGTCGAATATGCGGTGAGCGAGGCGCAAGTCCATGCTGAAGAAGACACGAAAAGACGGGAGGAAGTGGAGATTAATATTGAGGCCGACGGCATGATCCGCGCAGCCGAACTGGTGATGAAGGAGAAAGAAAAAGAGGTATCCGTTTCTTTCCTGAAAAGGATTGAAGCGGCGATACTGGACATTAAGGAATCATTAGCAGAAGGAGAAAGCGATAATATCAGGGGTGGAACGGATGCGTTGAGAAAATTACTCAGTGAAATATAGGGAAACAGACAAAAGGACACGGGTAAAAGGATATGACGAAACAAACAACCACAATCCCCATCGCCTCAATCATCCTCGATGAGGACATCTACCCAAGGAAAGGGATAGAGCCCCGGCGTGTCGGCATATTCGCCGAAAACATCAGAGACGGCTTTACCTTTGAGCCCATCGAAATAGAACCGGCCCCCGGCAACCCCGGCAGATACCGCCTGCTTGATGGCGCCCACCGATGGAACGCCTACAAATCAACCGGAACAACAGAGACAGAAGCAGTCATAAAGAATCTAAATGGGACAGACCCTTTGCTCTACGCCGCAAAAAAAGCCATCGGCCCGAGACAACTGACAGAAGACGAAGCAAGAGAAACCGCAAGACGCGCATACAATAAAAACCAGTCCCTGACATCCGCGGATATCGGAAAAGCCATCGGCCGCGCGAGACGAACAGTGGACACATACATAGCCGATCTTAAGGCCGCAACACAATTAGACATCGACCTCAAGATCTTCCGCATGAGCCGCCTCGGCATCCCTCAGGACAGAATTGCCCAGCGATTAAATATTCCACAGAGGACGTTATCCGGCCATTTAGCGAAAATGGCAACGCTGCCAAATCCGCTAAATACCGATCTATCCAGAGGCTTCACAGTCTCTCAGGTAGCCGAAAAACACAACTGGACAGAACCGATGGTCTGGTCGCTCGCCCTGGAAGATAAAGAAGATATTGAAAGATTCAAGGAACTTAACTGGGGACTGAGGACATGGGATCAATGGGAATGGAATGATTGTGACAAAAGATTCGGAGACGACTGGCCCGGGCGCATCCCCGCACAACTGATCGCCCATATCCTTTTCTATTTTTCAAAGCAGAACGACCTGATCCTCGACCCCATGGCCGGTGGTGGCGTGACCCCCGACACCTGCCTTGCCTTAAATCGCAGATGCTGGGCCTTTGATATGATAGACCGGCCGGAGACACGTCCCGAAATCGAACCCCATACCTGGACTATACCAGCAGCTAATCAGCTCAATAGCTCATCAACTGATAAGCTTACCGGCCCAAAAGAAAAGCCCGATCTCATTATCTTCGATCCGCCATATTTTGACAAAAAAGCTGCGGACTATGCAGAGAACAGCATATCCGGATTGCCCAAGAACGAATATCTTGAATTCCTTGAGGCCTTCTTTGCACTCCTGAAACAAAATGCAAAAAAGACGACAAGGCTTGCATTTATCAACGCGGACTGGCGTGATTTTCAGAACAAACCGGCGGCGGAAGAATCACATGAAAAGTCAATCCTGATAGATGACTATCTCGGGATTCTAAACAAAACCGGCTGGCAGCACACCCACATCATCCAGGCCCCTATGTCCGCGCAACGCTTCAGCGCGGTAGTTGTCTCCGCAATGCAGAAAAAAAGAATACTTGGAGTGACATCCAGATATGTCATAATCCTGAAATAATCGGGATAGGAATAGGGTTTCAGTCGGAAGAAGAGAGGAAGAATAATAAACGTAACTACTCAGGAAGGTACAAGCCAATTAACTTTGTGTGTTGTGTTGTGAGGTGAGATGAGTAGAAATATGAAGTAGAATGTTTATTTGATGCATATCTTGAGTGAATAGTGAAAGTTACATGGAATCTAAAATGGAAAGATTAAAGAATGTAAGGGTTTTGTTAATCGAGGATAATCCCAGCGACGCCCGTTTGGTAAAGGAAATGCTTGCCAAAGCAAAGGGAGTTTCTTTCGATCTGGAGTATGTTGACCGGTTGTCGACAGGTCTTACGCGTCTTGCAAAGGGAGGGATCGATCTGGTGCTCCTGGATCTTTCCCTGCCGGAGTGCCAGGGGATTGACACGTTCCGCGAGTTTTGTGCCCGAGCGCCGCAAGTGCCGGTGGTGGTAATGACCGGTCCCGCCGGCGAAGTGACTGCAATCAAGGCAGTTAATGAAGGCGCCCGGGATTACCTTATTAAGGGCCAGCTGGAACGCTCCCGGGTCGTGAAATCCATACGCTATGCCATCAAGCACAAGCAGGTGGAACAGGAGTTACAAGAAGCTTATGATAAAGCAATGCAAGGTGAAATTGCCAAGCACGTGCGGATAGAAGAAGAGCTAAAACAGAATATGAAGAAGGTGCTAATGGCCATGGAAGGAACTATCAATGCCATGGCATTGATAGTTGAGACGAGGGATCCTTATACGGCCGGTCATCAAAAGCGGGTGGCCCACCTTGCCGTTGCCATAGCCATAGAGATGGGCCTTCCGGAGACCCGGATTGATGGTCTCCGCCTGGCCGGCATTATTCATGATCTCGGGAAGATATCCGTGCCTTCCGAGATTCTGATCAAGCCGGGCCTCTTATCCAAACTCGAATTCGATCTGATAAAACTCCATCCCCGAGTCGGTTATGACATATTGAAGACGGTAGAGTTTCCATGGCCGATTGCTCAAATCGTCCTTCAACACCATGAGAGGATAGATGGTTCAGGCTATCCACAAGGATTATCAGGTGAAGACATTCTCATGGAAGCGAGGATATTAGGTGTAGCTGATGTTGTTGAGGCCATGGCATCTCAAAGGCCTTATCGTCCGGCTCTGGGAATAGATAAACCATTGGCGGAAATTTCAGAGAACAGCGGTGTCCTTTATGATGCCGAGGTTGTGGATGCCTGTTTGAGGCTTTTTGCCGAGAAAGGGTATGAGTTAGAGTAAGAGATATGTCGATAATAAAAAAATCCCATATCCCCCCGCTTCAGGGTGGCGAAGACATAATCCTGCAAAGCCAGGGGGCATACAGGGGCAATTCTCGTTCGGGGTGGAAGATAGCCCGGTGCTTTCTGACCAATCGGCGATTTATAATCTGCCGGGGATCGACACCCGGAATAGACATTTTACTCGACGATATCACGAATCTGCTGGTGGAAAATGTTCACTATGTTATGAAAAATAGAGAAGCGCTATGTGTTTTTTTTAACTCAAAAGAGGGCTCTCTGAAGAAACGGATCTGGGTTGTAACGCCGGATCTGGATGATTGGAAGAAAAAGATCTATCAGGCATCCCTTTTAAATGTCGATATGGAGACGGTCGAAAAGATTGCAGGCGGACTGGATCATGACGGCCAGGATATCCTGTGGTACCTGTGGGACAAACACTATGCCAGAATCGAACAACTGGCCGAACTGATAGATGCCCCTAACCATATGCATGTGCTTATAAATATAAGGGAAACGATAAATCCAGTTGCTGAAAAGATGATCGGATGTCCTATACTCTCTTTCGAAAGGTCAAAGGTTGATCCGGAAACGGGCGAATCGGTTTTGTTCAGCTGGTGGTTGATGGGAGACCCTGATAAACGGGCGCACAACGATGAACGCATGCTGGATATATTCGATGAAGAGTCCTGCATACAGGTCGTTATGGAAGTGAGGGGAATAGAGGAATCGGACTTAAGACTGGAGATTGACGGTGATCTGCTCTCTGTCCGGTCGATTAAAGCCGGTTCTACGTGGGAAGAAACAATCACTTTGCCTGCTGGAATAAAGCCCGATAGCCCGCAGATGCGACTGAAAAACAATCTGCTGGAAATAAGGTTGTCTAAGAGTGGACAGTGATCAGTGGTTGGTCCGCAATCCGCAATTGAATGACAAGGAGGTTCAGTAATGCTATCTCGCGAGACGCCGGAATACTTTCAGAACAGTGACCTTAAGCTTATCCTTTTTGGCGGAAAGGGAGGCGTGGGTAAAACTACCATGGCGGCAAGCGCCGCGCTGCACCTGGCACGCGCCAATCTTAACGTCAAAAAGATCCTCATAGTGTCAACCGATCCCGCGCATTCACTGTCGGACAGCTTCGGGATGGAGATCGGTGACCGTGTGACGCCAATACCTTACGGGGCAGTGGGCAGTGGTCAGTCCGCAATCCCCAATCCCCAATCCACAATTGGTAGCCTGTACGCCCATGAGCTGGATACGTCCAGACTGGCAGATAGATTCAAGGAAAAAAACGGAGCTGTCATTAGGAAACTCGCCGACAGGGGAACCTATTTCGACCAGCAGGATATCGCCAATTTTTTTGATCTTTCACTTCCGGGTATGGATGAGGTAATGGCCATTATCGAAATTGCCGATCTCATACGTGATGAAACCTATGATGTTTTGATAGTTGATACCGCACCTACAGGGCACACCATCAGGATGCTTACCCTGCCCGGCGAGATGAAGAAATGGATTGAAGTAATGGACCTCATGCAGCACAAGCACCGCTACATGTCCACACACTTCTCAGGGAGAAAATATATCAAGGACGAGTGTGATATATTTCTGGAAAAGCTTTCGTCGGACATCGACAGGGTGGAAAAACTGCTATCGAACACGCAGACAACCCGCTTTGTGCCCGTGACTATACCCGAACCCATGAGTATCTATGAAACCAAAAGATTGCTCGGATCCCTGGAGAATATGGCAGTTCCGGTAAAGGATATAATAGTCAATCGCGTGATGGAGAGTGACGGCTGCGAGTTTTGCAGACTGAAAAAAGAGGATCAGAAAGAACCCCTGGCTGAAATCGAGGATAAGTTTTCTCAATATAACCTGATTAAGGCTCCCCTGTTCCCCGTGGAAATCCGGGGAATAGACGGATTAAATGGGCTGGCGGACTATTTCTCAGACAAATCCGGATCGGTGGAAATCGAGAAGAATGATCAGATGGATGATCAGATGGATGATCAGATGGATGAAAGCCCAGTGAGATGTCCGGTACTGAGCCCTGATCTTGAATTTATCCTCTTTGGCGGCAAGGGCGGTGTCGGTAAAACAACCCTGGCTGCCGCAACGGCCCTGAACATTGCCGGGAAACATCCGGAAAAGCGGGTCCTTATCTTCTCAACCGATCCTGCGCATTCACTGTCGGACAGTTTCCGGCTGCAGATAGGGGATCAAATAACACCGATACCTTATGGGGCAATGGGCAGTGGGCAGGAGGAGACAGAGATCAGGAGTCAGGGATCAGTGGTCGGTGGTCTGTCCCCAATCCGCGATCCGCAATCCCCAATGGATACAAATCTCTTTGGCCTTGAGATAAACGCTGACAAGCTATTTGAAGATTTCAAACAAGAATTCAAAGATGACATAGAGGAGCTGTTCGACAGATTTTTAGGCGGCGTAGTGGATGTCAAATTCGACCGCGAGGTTATGACGGAGCTGATTACCCTTGCACCTCCGGGGCTGGACGAGATTATGGCCCTGGACACGATCATGGATCTGAGGAAGGAGGGGAAATATGACGTCTTCATCCTTGACACATCGCCTACTGGCCATCTGCTGCGTTTTTTAGAACTTCCCAAAATGGTAAGGGAATGGCTGAAGGCATTTTTCACGCTGCTTTTGAAATATAGAGGGATTGTCAGCCTGGCAAAGTCCGCTGAAAAGGCCCTGGCCATGTCCAAAAATGTCAGAAAGATCCAGAAAACCCTGACGGACAAGGAAAAAACAGAATTCATCGGCTTGACAATTCCCGAAGCGATGGGTTGCCTTGAGCTGGAGCGGCTTATTAATTCTCTGGATAATTCCGGAATTCCCTGCAGACATATTGCGATCAATATGGTCATCCCTGAGACGGATTGTGACTTTTGTTCCTCAAAGAGGGCCGAGCAGCAAAAATATATAAAAAAGATTCGTTCAAAATATACAGGCCGTAACATTACAAATATTCCCCTCTTTTCCCATGAAGTCCGGGGAGTAGACGATTTAAGCAAGATATGCAATTCAGGAGACACAGAGAGACAAAGGACCGTAGGCCGAGAGCAGAAATAAAAGCACATAAGGATCTTATTGTGTGGCAGAAGTAAATGGTTCTGGCCCCTGAGTAGTGACCAGCTTTTTACAATAATACCTAACCGGTATTTGTCTCTTTTGGGACAATTGTTGCAGCAGTCGATTTCGAATGCCGCTATATGTCTGTTTTTCTTGTGCTTTGTGCTTACAGGGGGAATGTTATGAAAAAGAGTACTGTTCATTCGGAGGGTGACACGGAACTGCGTAAGCAGGCGGAGGAAGAACTACTCTTGCTTACTGCAATGATAGAACAATCTTCAGAAGGGATCATCCGCACCGACACAGAGTTTCGCATCAATTACATTAATGATGCCACACGAGCATTATATGGGTGGAGTTTGGATGAGTTACGAGGAAAAACGCCTGATTTATTCAATGTCGATCAACACGCAGATGAAATCCAGAACAATATTTATACGATGGTATCTTCAGGGAAACCATACCTTGGGGAAGCACTCAATGTCAGGAAGGATGGGAGCACTTTTTACTGTCAGTTTAAGGTATCACCATTAAAAAATGAAAAGGGCGAAATTTATGGCTACATGAGTTCAGTAAGAGACATCACAGAGCGCAAGCAGGCGGAGGAGGAACTAAAAGCATCTTTTTTAGCAACTGAAGCATCCATGAATGCGATCTTTGCGGCAGACTTAAAAGGAATAATTACTTACGCAAACACTTCTGCGTCAAAAATGTGGGGTTATAAATGCACCGAGGAAATGATTGGTACTAATGCCATAGAATACTGGACTGAATCAACGCAGGGAAAAGCCGGAGAGATGATAGGGACATTATTGAAAGAGGGTAATGTCGCAACTTCGGGAGTATTAATAGGAAAGAGACTGGACGGAACTGAATTCGTTGTCGAATCTAATTCGGTAATAATGAAGGATGAAAATGGAAAGCCAGTGGGATTAATAGGTTCCTTCTCTGATATTACCGATCGTAAGGAAGCAGAGCAACAGGTCAAGAAACGGATAAAAGAACTGGAGCTACTATACAGTTTGGGCGAGATAGCAGGGAAGGAAGATCTTACCCTTGACAAACTGTATCAGGAATTTACGGACATTCTACCGCAAAGCTGGCAATACTCGGAGATTGCTTGCGCCAGAATAGTGATCGGTGACAGCGAGTTCCACACGAAAAACTTCGCGGAGTCCGCATGGATGCAATCCGCGCCCGTCAAGGTGAGTGGTACAGTAGTCGGGAAGATCGAAGTTGGTTACCTTGAGGAGATGCCGAAAGAGGGCGAGGGGTCATTCCTGAAGGAAGAGAAGCAGTTAATAGATTCGATCGCCGAGCGGCTGGGACAAATCACCCAGCGCAGGCAGGCGGAGGATGCACTTCAGCAAACACTGAAAAGTCTCAGAAAGGCCGTCAGTTCAACTATTCAGGTCATAGTATCCACCTTGGAGGCCAGAGATCCCTATACGGCCGGTCATCAGATCCGAGTTGCCGATCTTACCCGCGCCATCGCCACGGAGATGAATTTTTCCAAGGATAGGATCGAGGGCGTCTTCATGGCCGCGTCTATCCATGACATTGGTAAATTGTCGGTTCCCGCAGAGATACTCTCCAAACCAGGAAAGCTGACGGAAACCGAGTTTTCCCTGATCAAAGAACATTCCAAGAAAAGTTACGAGATCCTGAAAAATGTGGAATCCCCCTGGCCCCTGGCAGAGATTGTCTACCAGCACCATGAACGGATGGATGGTTCCGGCTACCCAAGAAACCTGAAGGGGGATGCGATTCTCATGGAGGCCCGCATTATGGCTGTGGCCGATGTGGTGGAAGCTATGGCCTCCCACCGTCCCTATCGTCCCGCTCTGGGTGTTGATGCGGCGCTGGAAGAGATTGAGGACAACAAAGGAACGCTTTACGACGCGCACGTGGTAGATGTCTGCCTGAGATTATTTCGGGAAAAAGGTTATCAGCTTCAATCCTGACGGGAGGAAACAGAAATGTGGAGCTACAGGTACAGAATGGATCTTGTTTGTAGACGATGAAGCCTCCATAGCAAAAATGGGGGGCCAAACTCTTGAAAGACTTGGATACACAGTATCAATAAGGACCAGCAGCATAGAAACCTTTTGTAAAAAAGAATGCCCTGTTGGATTAGGATTTATTTAGAAAATTTGGAGAAATTTATGAAGATTCAATATAAAACCGCCGGTATAATGACTTTGTTTGGACTTGTCATAGTAATCCTGCTTTCACTATTTTATGACATTTACAATCAGAGAATTGCATTAGACAAAGAGATGAAAAATATTAAAAGTCTCTCTGAAGCGGGTGCTATGGATGTGGAGCTCCATCTTAAAGAAAAAGCAGCAATTGCCGTCACTATTTCCTCTGCGCCGCTTATCAGGCGTGCACTTTTGATAAGCAATTCAAAATTTGCTGCATTACCTGATAATGCCAGGAAACATGAAATTGATAGACGAAACCAGCAATGGATGAAAACAGCCGATACAAACGATCCCTTCATCCGGGCCCACATGAACAATTCTGTTGCAGAATATTTTAGGTATCAGCAAGTAATTATGCCAGGGGATTACGGCGAAATATTTCTAACCAACCGTTATGGGGTCATGATTGCCACTACCGGCAAACTGACCACTCTTGCTCATGCCCATAAATATTGGTGGGTTGCGTGCTATAATGATGGTCATGGTAGAATTTTTCTGGATGATCGTGGTTTTGATGCAAGCGTTGAGGGCTATGTGCTTGGCGTGGTTATTCCAATTAAACATGAAAACGAGATAATTGGAATATTGAAATGCAACGTGAATATCATGGGATCTTTGACCGATGTAGTTCAGGAGTTTAACCTTGGTAATTCCGGTAGGTTGAAAATCGTGCGTACAGGTGGACTCATAGTGTCAGAACGTGACCTCACCCCCCTGTCAACCCAAGTAAACGAGTCGCTCATTGAGTTATTACGGCAAAAAGAGAATGGCACGGCGATCATCTCCGAAACTTACGGAAACCAACTCGTGGCTTTTTCTCCTATACGAATAACAATGGGATCAGAACAATTTGGTTTTGGAGGCAAGTCAGAATCGATTGATCACATCAAAGGAAATCAAGGGGAAGCCTGGCATGCTGTCATCTCTTACAGTGAAGAAGAAGCTATTGAAAGTAATCGTAAAGTAACTATCGTAATTATTATTGTCGGAATTATCTTCACCCTTTTGGCAGCTCTTGTCTCTTTGCTATTGGGTAGAAGGATAGCCAAACCAATAGTTGCACTTTCAGCTACGGCCCAGGCGATTGGTGATGGAAATCTTGATACAAGAGTTAGTGAGCTCTCAAATGACGAGATTGGTTCTCTGGCAAAATCACTGAACAGAATGGTGAGAAATCTCCAAGACACTATGACATCCAGGGACAAATTGCTCTATGAAGTCAAGCAGCGCAAGCAGGCGGAGGAGAAGATGCAGCAGATGGCCTACCATGATTCTCTGACAGGTCTTCCCAACCGAAAGCTCTTCTCCGATCGCCTGGGTATTGCTCTGGCCCAGGCCCAGAGGAATAAAAAAGAGGTGGGAATCGCGATGCTCGATCTCGACAAATTCAAGGACGTGAATGACACCCTGGGTCATGGTGTGGGGGATCTCCTTCTCAAGGCAGCGGCAGAGAGGTTGAGCGCAGCGCTGAGAAAGGGTGATACCGTTGCACGCATCGGTGGCGACGAGTTTGTTTTAATCCTGCCCGACCTGAAGGTAGTTGAAGATGCGATCAATATTGCGCAGAAGATTGTTGACGGTTTTCGGAAACCCTTCCTCATTGATAGCCATCAGCTCATCGTGACAACGAGTATCGGCATCGCCGTGTATCCCCAAGATGGAACAGATAAAGAGATCCTCCTGAAAAAAGCCGATATCGCCATGTATCAAGTCAAGGATGCGGAGCGGGACGGATACCAGATCTACATAAAAGCCTGAGAATGCGATACTAATCGCGCTGAATTATTTGAACGTTACTAAATGTTTTAACCGTGACGGTGTCTGGTTTTAAATCGTAATCCACACTTCAAGTCTGACCTGAAGTCTTCGGAATCGTAGGTGTCAGCGGTAACCAGCACGATTCATATTTTTCTTGGTCTTGCCTATGTGCTACGGAATGAAAGCTGCTACAAAACCTCATCATCCTCAATTATTGACTTCAATAATCAATACTCTCATGGTCCACTCAAGGGTGAAGATAAGGAGGTAAAAGCGGTGAGGTACGTCAGGGTCCAGAGCGCATTGCCGGGGCGGGAGAAACCCCGCTCTTTTTTGTGTGATTCGCTTACATATGGTGTACACTGGACTGATTAGGTAATATAAAAGGGGTTACGACTTCTCGTAACCCCTTGATTTAACTGGTACCCCCGGTGTGATTCGAACACACGGCACACGGATTAGGAATCCGTTGCTCTATCCTACTGAGCTACGGGGGCAGATGTTTCTGAAGGTGGGATTCCTATCATTATTTAAAAAGAGAGTCAACGATATTACGAGGATATTGCTATGTGGCGTTAAATAGTCAGTAGTAGCTTTCTATTATTCTTTTCTCCCAGAAATCCAACAGTTTCAAGTAGTCTGCCGTTACTCCCTCAAGAGCGGCCCGGGGAATGAGACCTATCAGCTCGGATTCGAGGATGTCAACATCATGCTCGGCAGCTTTTTGCCTGACGGTATCAAAGACCGTGCGAATGGAAGTTGTCTCGTAATTGGTCAGATTCATCGATATCTGGGCGATGTCTCTGCTTTCGAGCAGCACTCCCAGCGCCTGAACGTGTTCGAAACCACCGCTTGAGTGTCGTATCGATCCAGCTATGTCCCTCGCAAGTTTGATGTTGTTTGACTTGAGGTTTATGTTGAATGCTATGAGTGGTTTTCTCGCGCCCACGGCAGTTGCACCCAGACGCGGGTTGAATGCCGGCCCGTCGGGACTGATGTCTGGCACCCATGCCGGATCACTCATTTTATCTCTGAGACCCTCATACTGGCCCCTCCGGATATCAGCCAGTTTTTCCCTTTCCGGACTCAGAGCCGCCTCTCCATAAAAATAGACGGGGACATTATTTTTTCTGCTGAACATATGTCCAAATCTGTGTGCTGTTTCCACCGCGTCTGACATATCCGCGCTCTCTATGGGAACAAAGGGAACCACGTCGACAGCGCCGATGCGGGGATGAACGCCACTGTGCCTTCTCATGTCTATCAGCTCGGCAGCCTTGTCGCAGGCCGCAATCGCTCCGCGCAGCGTGGCTTCAGGCGAACCGATAAATGTCAATACGCTCCTGTTGTGGTCACTGTCCATACTGAAATCCAGTATCTTGACACCCTCAGCTCGGGCGGCAGCATCCACAATAGATTTTACAATCCCGGAATCTCTTCCTTCGCTGAAATTGGGGATACATTCGATGATCTTCATATCTATGCCTGATATACCTTTTTTGATTGGAGTTCTATACATGTAAGAAAACCGCCGTAGACAGCGCCGGTGTCGATTCCTATCCTGCCGCGGCGAAAGAGGGGGTCTGTATGTGACATGGGTGTGTGGCCGAAGACAACAGTCTTGCCGAAATCATAGGAGGACATTATAAAATCGTAGCGTATCCACAGCATATCTTGGATATTTTGCTCTTTCAATGGGATGTTATCTCTGAGCCCCGCGTGGACGAAGATATAGTCGTCCGTTTCATAGCAGGGAAGGAGAGAATTGAAGAAATCCATGTGACTGTCCGGTACGTTGAGCTCTCTATTCCCGTGTACGTTGCGGTATCCATATGAGGCAATAGTGGTATTCCCACCGTTGAGCAGATAAAGCTCCTCGTTTTTATTCAGGGATACATAATCGAGAAACATCTGTTCGTGATTTCCCTTCAGGCATATTACCCTGCGTATTTCCCTCTTGAGATCAAGCACAAAATCCACGACACCCCTGGAATCCGGCCCCCTGTCTATATAATCTCCAGTAAAGACAAGAGTATCTTCTTCACTGTCGATTCCTATCTGTGGGATCAGGTTTTCCAGTTTGGAGAGGCAGCCATGGATGTCACCTATCGCAAATATTTTTCCCATAACGTCCCCGCTATCCGAACAGGGCATCTACAAATTCCTCGCTCTTGAAACGGCGCAGGTCGTTTAGACCTTCGCCGACTCCTATGTATCTGATCGGTATCTCCAGCTCCCTCGCTATCCTGACTATGATTCCCCCCTTCGCGGTACCGTCCAGTTTTGTGAGGGCTATTCCGGTAATGCCGATCTCCTTGTTGAACATTTTTGCCTGCATGACGGCGTTCTGTCCGGTGGTCGCGTCGAGAACGAGAAGGATCTCATGCGGCGCGCCCTGCAGTTCTCTGCTCATGATACGTTTGATCTTTTTGAGTTCATCCATAAGGTTGCTCTTTGTGTGCATCCTGCCCGCGGTGTCGATAAGCATGACAGCATTCCTCGATTTTGCCGCGTGGATTGCGTCAAAGACAACCGCGGAGGGATCTGCACCCATTTTCTGCTTGATAAGCGGAGTGTCGACTCTCTCCGCCCATATCTCCAACTGTTCAATAGCCGCAGCCCTGAATGTATCGGCCGCGACCAGCAGCAGGGGAATTTTGTTTCTCTTGAAGCGATATGCCATCTTTCCTATCGTGGTAGTCTTTCCCGTCCCGTTGACCCCGACTACCATGATCGTATAAGTTTCCCCTTTGGGGATCCGCAGCGGCGATTCACACTTTTTGAGAATGTCTATCATGTTATCTTTCATCAATTTTTTGAGCGTGTCTAAGCTTGTGAGCTCATTCCTTTTTGCCCTGGATCTCATCTCTTCAATCAGGTCACTGGTGAATGCAGGGCCCAGATCGGCCCCTATCAGGATCTCTTCAATATCTTCAAATATATCTCCGGAGATGACCTTTTCTCCGGAGATCATCTCGTCCAGATTTCTGATCAAACCACTTCTTGTCTTTGACAGGCCCTGCTTGAGCCTTGAGAAAAAACTTTTGTCGTCGGCGTTGTTTTCCATTTTCCGCGTTTCTATATCCTTTTTTTGTATTTTTGCTTTTTGAAAGTTATATTGAATGTGATTCCGTTATAAACGACTTTTCCGGTGATAGCAAGTATGCGGTGTCTGTAAAGA
>Ga0307990_1000549_pt1 | contig 33217 bp, 26 predicted proteins | sample EllFjometagen129_FD_203168 | JGI IMG/M metagenome (GOLD analysis project Ga0307990, IMG submission 203168) | Marine microbial communities from Ellis Fjord, Antarctic Ocean - #129 | ecosystem: Environmental > Aquatic > Marine > Unclassified | place: Southern Ocean | collected 2014-10-08
GACATGTTCGTGATGCGCGACGCCTGCGGCATCCGTCCCGGCTTCTTCTATCAGGATGACGAGTTTGTGGTCGTCGCCTCCGAGCGGCCGGCCATCCAGACGGCGTTCAATGTGCCGATCGATTCCGTGCAGGAGATCAAACCCGGCCATGCCCTGATTGTCCGACGCAATGGCGAGGTGCTTCACGAGCAGATTTCGGAAGTTGGCAAGGTCACCCCGTGTTCGTTTGAGCGCATCTATTTCTCACGCGGAACCGACCGCGATATCTATAAGGAACGCAAGCAACTCGGCCGTCAATTGACTGAGCCGGTGCTGAAAGCCATTGATTACGATCTCGACCATACGGTCTTTTCCTATATTCCCAATACAGCCGATGCCGCGTTTTACGGGCTTATGGAAGGGACTAAGACGTATGTGGCCGAGCGGGCGAAGCACCATATTCTTTCCGAGCGCAATCTTTCGCCGGAGCGGATCGTTGAACTGGTAAACTACCAGCCGCGCATGGAAAAAATCATGACCAAGGATGCCAAGATGCGCACCTTCATCACCGCCGATGTCGACCGCACGGAACTGGTTTCGATGATTTACGACACTACCTATGGCTTGGTGAAGCCCGATGACACCCTTGTGGTGCTCGACGACTCCATCGTGCGTGGAACCACCCTGCGCGAGAGCATCCTGCGCATCCTGGACCGGCTACATCCAAAACGGATCGTGATTGTCTCCTCCGCGCCGGAAATCCGCTACCCCGACTGCTACGGCATCGACATGTCCAAGTTGAAGGACTTTGTCGCCTTCCAGGCTGCGGTCGCGCTGGTGAAAGACACCGGGCGCGAGGCGCTGCTGACCGAAATCTATGAGAAGTGCAAAGCCTCCATGGAGCGGCCGCGTGAGCAGGCCATCAACGAGGTGAAGCCGATCTTTAAACTCTTCAAGCCGCATGAGGTAGAAAAAAAGATCGCCGAAATGTTGCGACCGACCGACCTCAACGCCGAGCTCGAAGTCATCTACCAGAGTATCGAAGGCTTGCACGCCGCCTGTCCGAACCACAAGGGCGACTGGTACTTCACCGGCAACTATCCCACCCCCGGCGGCAACCGCGTCGTCAATCGCTCCTTCATTAACTTCATGGAAGACAGCGACGCCCGCGCATACTAAGAATAGGGTGGTGGAGTTTTTGAGTGCTGGAAACATATAGATTTTACAACCTTTGTAAAAATCTGCGCGTGCCTATGCAATAGACTTCCAAGGTTTGGAAAAATCCGGTAGAAAAAGTTCCAATTACTTTGTGGTGAGTTTGTCGAACCATTGGAAATGCCTATGAAAACCAGACCAAAGCTAACAGATTTTGACCTCTTCCTGTATGGACAGGGAACCCACTACCGTGCTTACGAGAAGTTTGGCGCGCATCCGCTGGAGGAAAACGGCGAGCAGGGAGTCTACTTTTCGGTCTGGGCGCCCAATGCCGAGAGCATTAGCGTGATCGGTTCATTTAATAAATGGGAGGCGTGGGTTCACGAAATGCATCGCATCGACGGCTCCGGCGTGTGGGAACGTTTTGTTCCCGGCGCCAAGCTCGGCGACCAGTATAAATTTGAGATCAAAGGGGAGAACGGCTTCTGGGCGCAGAAGTCCGACCCGTACGCCTTTGAGACCGAGTTGCGCCCGAATACGGCATCCGTGGTTTGCAGTTTCGGCAACTATGAGTGGAACGATGCCGACTGGATTGAACAGCGCAAATCCACCAACTGGCACAAAAGCCCCGTCAGCGTCTATGAACTGCATCCCGGTTCGTGGAAACGCATCCCGGAAGAGGGCAACCGTTGGTTGACCTATCGCGAGATGGCCGCCGAACTGATTCCGTATGTGAAAGAGCTCGGCCATACCCACATCGAGCTGCTACCGATCACCGAGCATCCGTTTGACGGTTCGTGGGGGTATCAGGCCACCGGATATTACGCGCCCACCTCGCGCTTCGGATCGCCCGACGACTTCCGCTACTTTGTCGACCGCTGCCACCAGGCCGGGCTCGGCGTTTTGCTCGACTGGGTTCCCGCCCATTTCCCCAAAGACGCCCACGGCCTCGGCTACTTCGATGGATCGCATCTTTACGAACACGCCGACCCGCGTCAGGGCGAGCACATGGACTGGGGAACCCTCATTCCCAATTTTGGTCGCAACGAAGTCAGCGGTTTTCTGCTGTCGAGCGCCGTCTTTTGGGCCGAGGAATATCACCTCGACGGCCTGCGCGTCGACGCCGTCGCCTCCATGCTCTACCTCGACTACTCACGCGAAGAAGGCCAGTGGATTCCCAACCAGTACGGCGGACGCGAAAATCTCGAAGCCATTGAGTTTCTCAAGCACTTCAACAGTCTCCTTCACGACCAGTATCCCGGCTTCCTCACCTTCGCCGAAGAGTCCACCGCTTTCCCGCAAGTCTCCCATCCGCTCGATCAGGGCGGCCTCGGCTTCGACTTTAAGTGGAACATGGGCTGGATGAACGACACCCTCGACTATTTCAGCAAAGACCCCGTTCATCGTAAATATCATCAGGGCGATCTCACCTTCTCCATGGTCTACGCTTTCAGCGAAAATTTTATTCTGCCGTTCTCGCACGATGAAGTCGTCCACGGCAAAGCCTCCATGCTCGACAAAATGCCTGGTGATACGTGGCAGAAATTCGCCAACATCCGATTGCTCTACAGCTACATGTTCACCCACCCCGGCAAAAAGTTGCTCTTCATGGGCTGCGAAATCGGTCAGTGGAAAGAGTGGGACGCCGAGAACAGCCTCGACTGGAACCTGCTCGACTACGAGCCGCACAAAAAACTTCAGACGCTCATCAAAAAGCTCAATGGGCTCTACACCACCGAGCCCGCGCTCTACGGCATCGAAGCCTCCTGGGAGGGGTTTGACTGGATCGACTTTGAAGATGCCGAAAGTTCCGTTATCGCCTATCTGCGCAAAGGAGAGAGTGACGACGAAGTCGTCGCCATCGTACTGAATCTGACTCCGGCGCCGCGCCCTGGCTACCGCATTGGCCTGTCCGCTGCCGGCAACTGGGAAGTCATCTTCAACAGCGATGCCGATACCTACGGCGGTTCAGCCGCCGGCCCGCAGGAGGGAGTCGTTCACGACGCCCATCACCTTCCGTGGCATGGAAAAGACTACTCCCTCCAGCTCGATCTTCCGCCGCTTGGCGCGTTGATCCTGAAATTGAAGAGTTAAACGCAAAGTCGCCAAGTCCGCACCGCAACTCCGGCGCGGGCTTTTTCCAATCCTTGGAAAACGCCGCCGCCGCCGTATTATTCTACCTTGCGGAAGTGGCGAATGAGCCCGATCTGGCTGTTGACGTTGAAGTGGCGGTAGATGTCGTGGATATAGCCTTTGACGGTGTGGGGACTGAGATGGAGCAACCCAGCGATTTCCTTGCAGAGGCATCCGTCGAGAAGCAGGGTGAGCACGGAGCGTAGGCGGGGGGTCAACTGTTCGACGGCGGTGCCGTGTTCTTCCGGAAGGCTGTTGTCATGAAGCCAATGAACCTCGCTGGTGACAAGTTGGACCATCTGGCGCTGCTGTTCGGAGAAGGGCGGGTGCCCCGTAAGGCGGAAAAAGCCGATGCCGCTGAATTCCAGTTTTTTGAACGGGGTGATGGCATACATGCACTGGTCAACTCCGTGTTCGAGAAAGTAGGTTTTTGTATTGGTGTTGCTGTACCAAGTTTCGTCATCTACCAGCTGTTGCCGGGTGCAGACAAAAGGGTCGCCTTTCGCAACGAGGGCGGCAAGCGGCCGGTCGCAGGGCGAGGGGGTTTTTGTGTCCGATGGCGAGTCGAGCAGGGCGGCGAGTTGATGATCGGTGAGCCCGCCGAAGAGCATATTGGTTTGCATCGGGCTTTGGCTGATGGGGTCGATGCGGCCGGTGGTCCAGATCCATCCGTCTGCCTTGACGAGTCTGGCCAGTCCGTTGATTAGCGCTCGCCGCTTTTGGTCAAGTGATTCTGAAAGGATGGCGATTTCACCTAAAAGCCGGGTGATCGCACGGAGATCGCGCGCCTGAACCGATCCCCCTGTCTGTTTTGGGTTTTGGGTTGTTTGGGGCATTGTAAGGTAATTATACCTATAAAAACTCAAGGAATCAATACCCCCCTGTAGTGGGGTATCGCGATTCAATCATTTGTGATTAGAATGATCCTGTTTCATCTGATCGGTAGATCAAGGAATCGGTGCAAGCAAAGGGGATCCAAAATGAAAAAGTTGATTGTTGAGTTTGTTGTATTGGCTGTTTTGTCGGGAGTTTCGCAGGCCACGGTTCTAACGTTCGATACAGGTGGAGGGATGCCACAAGCCTATGGAGACTTCGTCACCAACACAACCATGGGGGCCTATTCCTATGGAGAGTCCGGTGAAGGGTTCACTCCAAATGTTGCCGTGGAATATATCGGTGATGGCGGTGACGGCTTGGATTTCTGGACCACGGGATATGGCGATTTGGTCAATATCGTGGAAAACGAAGATAACGGCGAGCGGTGGACGATTATTCGTTTTGCGGCCACACTTGGCTGTGAAACCGTGCTGCACAGCTTGGATATGGGGAACTATATATATTCTCCGATAGTGATCGATAGCATTACCGTAACCAATGAAAGCGGCGCAGTGCTGTTTCAGACTAATAATTTTACGCTGGGGGCGAATGCCGCCGACCACACCCACATTAATTTTGGTTCGATCACCGGGCAGGTATTGACTCTTGTACTGGATCTTCAAACGGCGGCGATAACCATCGACAACGATAAGGTCGGTCTGGACAATATTACGTTTAGCCAAATCGGAACGGCTATCGTTCCGAACACGGAGGCTTTTGACGGGGCGGTTCCCGCTATCCTTGGTGTCGATGGAACAGAATCTGATCCCGACATTTACATCATCGGGCTAACCAATGCCTACACGCGCAACTACGGCGTCACTCCACTCATAGTTGGCTGGAATGGACTTACGGGCGGTTCATATGGCAGTGACGGCCGCAGCTACGTGCAGCTCTACATTCAAAATGGCTCAACGGTTATCAGCGGCGACGGCAGTTCTGTCGGAGAATATTATAACAAGTCCGATCGCCTCGTCCGCCTGACAGATGCTTCCACATGGACGGTAGGAGGAACGCTAAACTGTCCATCTGCAGGAAATAACGACAAGTTGGAAGTGTTCAGCGGAAGCCTCGTCAGTTGTTCCACCTTAAGCATTGGCGGGAACTCCACTGGCGATGGCGAAGTGGTGGTGAGCAATGCCAATTCGCGTATTGTGGTTTCCGGGAATATCGCTGGCGGCGCCATTGATGCCTATTCGGAAATGACCCTCGTGGATCACGCCCTTTTGCAAGTAGGTGGAAGCTCGATTGATATTGATTACGTTAACCTTAACGGTGGTTTCATTGCATGGGCGGGGGATCACACCTCGGAGAACTCCCTTTTTGTGTCGCGCGGATGGGACGGTGCAGCCTGGCAGGTAGGACTCAATGTTACCGAAACCTATTATGCCACGGATGCCGAAACCAAGCTGGCGACCTCCGACCCCGATTCCGGATTCGCGGGCTATGATGGTCTCGGCGGATACACCCTCTACACCGCCTCCGTTCCCAGCGAGGAAATTGTTGAGGTCTGGAGCGCCAGAGGCGATTTCTCACTGATCTCCAACCCCAATGGCGAGTGGAGCTATGGCGCAGTGGATGCAGTATCCTTCTCTAATTTTTCACTAGGGACGCTCGCTACAAACGCAAGTACGTGGGTCACGAGAACGAATGATACGGGCTGGATCTGGGTCAATAGCGAGAGCTACAATCAAAGCGGAGTTGAACCCGGATGGTTGAGTTTGCATCCCGGATACCTGGATGTTCCAGATCATCCTTTGCCAACCGCTGTTCGCTGGACCGCACCCGCTTTCTCTGGGATCGGCACCATTCATCTTGTCGGCAGGTTTCTTGCGGGCGATAGCGGCATAATAAGCACTACAGTTCGTCACAACACCCTGTCACTTTGGGACGGTATTGCCGGGGAATTCGATATGCTCGTCACGGTTGAGCCTGGGGATACGATTGACTTTGTAGTCTGGGGTAATTTTGACTATGGAAACACTCCGCTTGATGCTGCCATTGAACTGACCTACACCGAACAGTCCACCAACACACTCACGGTGGTTTCCGCGCATGGATCTCCGGTTCCAGCCATTGGGCCCAACACCGTTATCGACGGCTCTATCGTCGCCTGCTCTGTTGACTCCGTAACAAGCGGAACCACCAACTATTCCCCAGTCGGCTGGACGTTAACAGGGCAGGAACCTGCTAGCGGAACCACCAACTGGTTCGAGCTCACCTTCACCACCAACGCCACCCTGACTTGGAACTGGCAGACCAACTATTGGTTGGATGTCACCGTTTCGGGAAGCGGATCGGTCGATGGGGTTGACGGCTTCTATGCCGCTGATTCAGAACAGACTCTGACCGCTAATCCGGCTGCGGATTGGCTCTTCATGGGTTGGCAGGGTGATGCCTCCGGCACCAACAGCGCAACCGTCGCGATGGATGCGCCGAAGGCCATACTGGCCGTGTTCTCGGATGATGCCGACGACGACGGCCTCACCAACGCCGAAGAGGTCGGACTCGGTTCCAATCCTTGGAAAAAAGATACGGATGACGATGGATTCGATGATGCCTTTGAAGTGGCGCAAGGATTGAATGTGACCAACAACAGTTCTGCGGTGGTTGACTACATCGCAAACAAAGGCACTACCTTCGGACTCTACCCATCGAACGCTGTGCTCGATGTGGCCGTAGGCCAGATGCTCCTTGAAACGGTCGGGAATCAGGCCGTTCTTCAGTTGCAACTCGAAGAATCCGATGACCTTGTCACATGGACCAACGCTGGCCCGCCGGAAGTCTGGAACTGGCCGGTCGACGGCGATAAGAAATTCTTCCGCGTTCGCTCATACTAAACCGACCCAATAAATTTCCACATTTTGGAGAAATAGTTGGGTGGAGGCTCCCGCCGTCGTCAAGGCTATGGCGGACAGGTAGCCTTCTTCCAAAACTTGGAAATTTCATTCGCGTGGATTCGTGTTATGAACCGTTCTTTCGTCACTATTTTCTGTGAAAAATTATGCATTGCTTCGCTCGCGCGCGGTTAAAATCTTTCACCTCGTATTCTTTGTTGCCCGGTTGGCGGGGAAGGGGTACATTCTGAGCTTATTTTCAATTGGTTTAAACGAAAGGACTCAGATCATGGCGCGTGCATATAATTTCAGTGCGGGACCGGCGGTTTTGCCGGAAGAGGTTCTCAAACAGGTTCAGGATGAACTGCTCGATTTTAACGGAACCGGCATGTCCATTATGGAGATGAGTCATCGCGGCAAGGATTACTCCGCCGTGCACGCCGAGGCCAAAGACAACCTTAAAAAACTATTGAACCTTCCAGAGGGCTATAGCGTTCTCTTTATGACCGGTGGCGCGAGCACCCAATTCTCGTTGATTCCGATGAATTTTCTCGGCGAAGGACAGACGGCGGACTACATCACCGCTGGGGCTTGGAGCAGTAAAGCGATTAAGGCCGCGAAAAAAATCGGCGCGCAGGTGAATGAACTCGCCAACACGGCCAAAGACATCCCGACCTGTGTTCCGGCCAATGCCGATCTGAAATTCACCGACGGCGCCGCCTACGTGCATATCTGCTCCAACGAAACGATTTCCGGTGCACAGGTAAAGGAATTCCCAAAAACAGACGCCCCGCTCATCGCGGACATGTCCTCTGACATCCTCTCGCGTCCGCTCGACGTGTCGCAGTTCGACATGATCTATGCCGGCGCACAGAAAAACCTCGCCTGCGCGGGTGTGACGCTAGTAATCATTAAAGATGAGCTGGCAGCAAAAAGCCCCGACACATTGCCGGAGCTGTTCCAGTACAAGCACGTCATGGAAAACGATTCGCTCTCCAACACCGCGCCGACCTTTCCGATTTACATCATTGCGCTGGTCACCCGCTGGCTGCTGGCCAACGGCGGACTTGAAGGAGCGCAGAAACGCAATGAAGAGAAATCGGGCAAGCTTTACGCAGTGATTGATGCCTCGGACTTTTACAAAGGCACCGCCGTTCCGGAATATCGTTCCTCGATGAACGTCACCTTTCGCTTGCCGACTGAAGAACTCGAGGCGCAGTTCGTCAAGGAAACCGTGGCAATGGGAATGGCCGGTCTGAAAGGGCACCGTTCCGTTGGTGGTATTCGCGCCTCCATCTACAATGCTTTCCCGGTGACCGGCATCGATCCGCTCATCAAGTTCATGAAAGAATTCGAAGCCGCCAACGCCTAAAATTCGATCGGTATGGTTTGCAGAACGCCTCGCCGTGCGGGGCGTTTTGTTTTTGTGTTTTTCTGTTTCCCAATGAAACGGGAATCGGTACCGTCCTCATTCATTTGCGCCCATAGTTCAATGGATAGAATAGTGGCCTCCGAAGCCATTGATACAGGTTCGACTCCTGTTGGGCGCACCAGCCTTCGCTCAAAGCGAAGCGAAGAGCGAAGGCGGACGGCAAGTATCGCTTTGAGTCTACGGCTTGGCCGGCCGGTTTTATTGAACGAGTCGGATGTCCTGAGCGACTGCAAGGAGTCGAAGGGCTATCACGCCAGAGCCTTGGCGGAGGCAGATTTGCCTTTCTTTCAAGCTTTGGAAAAACCGGCGAAAAAAGTTTCAACCATTAGAAACTCGGGGTAACGTCCAGCTCTTTAGTTTATACCTGTAGGAAAAAATGGAACTGTTCGGACTGGATATTCTGGAGATTGTGATTCGGCTCGGGCTCGGGCTGGTGATTGGGTTTTGTATCGGCCTCACCGGGGTCGGCGGCGGCGTGCTGATGCTTCCGGCATTGACCCTGCTACTCAAAATGAACTCGATCATGGCGGTTGGAACGGCCAGTCTGTATTCCTTTTTGACAAAGTTTTCGGCGACCTTCCACCATGTAAAACTGAAAACGATTGATTGGACCCTCTCGCTTCTGTTTCTCGCCGGAGCGTTGCCGGCGAATGCCGTCGTTTCGTTCTGGGTGACTCGTCGCGGTTCCAGTGCGGAGTTTCAGCACGGACTGCGGATCTTTATTACCGGAACGGTGTTTTTCTGTATTGGCACGATGGTGCTGAATCTGGCCAGTCATATCCGGAATCAGCGGAACCGGACCCAAGGCCACAAGCTGGCCGATCGCATTAAGGCGCGGCCTGTGCTGTGTCGGACGCTGGGTGTGCTGACCGGTGCGGGCATTGGCGCGCTGATCGGGGCGACCTCAATCGGCGGCGGCGTGCTGATTATTCCGTTGCTGATGGTTTTGTTTGGATTGGAAGCGCGCCGTGCGGTCGGCAGCTCCATTTTTATCGCAGTGACGCTGACGCTGCTGACCTCTCTGATCTACAGCAAAGCGGGGGATACCGATATGGTCACGGCGGTGGTGATGGCCGCCGGTTCACTGATCGGCGTGCCGTCCGGTAGCAGGCTCTCCGTCCGAATGCCCGATAAGTGGCTGCAGGTTTTTATGATTATTCCGATATCCGTTGCCGCCATTATGATGCTGTTTGGCGATGGCGGGCATTAATCCCTCGCGTGCAGAAAAAGAGACTCAAGGACTGGAAAGTTTCTCTGGAATCTATATGGTGATTCGGTCATGGATAAATATTACGTAACTACCCCAATTTATTATGTGAACGACAAGCCGCATATCGGCCATGCGTACACGACGATTCTTGCCGACGTGTTGGCGAACTATCATCGTCTACTCGGCACCCCGACCTATTTCCTGACCGGAACCGACGAGCACGGGCAGAAGGTGCAGCAGGCGGCGGATCAAAACGGCATCAGTGCTCAGGAGCAGTGCGACCAGACCGTCGTCCGCTTTCAGGAGCTTTGGAAGCGACTCGAAATCACCCACGACGATTTCATCCGCACCACCGAGGAGCGTCACAAAAAGATTGTGCAGGAGGTTCTGCAGGAGCTTTTCGACAAGGACGAAATCTACCGCGCCGAATACGAAGGCTGGTATTGTGTCGGCTGTGAACGTTTTTTCACCGAAAAAGACCTCATCGACGGCAACTGCCCCGAGTGCGGGCGTAAAGTCGACGCCATCGTCGAGTCCAACTATTTTTTCCGCATGAGCAACTATCAGCAGTGGCTCATCGACTACATTGAAAGTCATCCGGAGTTTATCCAGCCCGACTTCCGCGCCAACGAAACGCTCGGTTTCCTCAAAAATAACGAGCTACAGGATCTCTGCATTTCACGGCCGAAAAGCCGCCTAGCCTGGGGCATTGAGCTCCCGTTCGATTCCGATTTCGTCACCTACGTCTGGTTCGACGCGTTGCTCAACTACATCACCGCTATCGGCTATAAAACCGATGACGAAATGTTCAAAAAATGGTGGCCGGTCAACCATCACCTGATCGGTAAAGATATTCTCACCACCCACACCGTCTACTGGCCGACCATGCTCAAAGCCATGGGCGTCGAAATGCCGAAAACCATCTTCGCGCATGGTTGGTGGCTGACCGGTCGGACCAAAATGAGCAAATCGCTTGGCAATGTCGTCAACCCAATGGAAATGATCGACCGCTACGGCGTCGACGCCTTCCGCTACTTCCTCGTTGCTGAAATGACCCTCGGCCAGGACGCCTCTTTTACCGAGGAGGCCTTCATCAAGCGCTATAATTCCGACCTCGCTAACGACTTGGGGAATGTCGCCAGCCGCATCCTGAACATGATGAGTCGGTATTGTGATAATAAAATGCCGAACCGGAATGAAGGGGAGCGTCTTCGTCAGGTAAACCCCGAAACAAATGAAGCCTATTTAGACACGCATGCAGAGGATGAGCTGTGGGAAATGGTTAATTTGGCGGCGCAGACCATGGGGCCAATGATTGATAAAATGCAACTTGATGGCGCAATCGCGCTGGTCATGGGCGCGGTCCGCAAGATCAACGTCTATCTACAAGTGCGTGCTCCTTGGGCCCTAGCGAAGCAGGGCGGGTTGCAGGGGGAAATTAATAACTGTCTTTATACTGCGGCTGAATGCCTGCGTGTTTGCGCGGGACTCCTTTATCCGGTCATGCCGAAAAAGATGATCGCGTTGCGTTCCGCACTCGGTATGGCAGACCCCGTTCCGAACCTTGGAAAACTTTCCGAATTCGATGTGTTGGCCTATGGCTCTGAGATCTCTCAGCCCAGCGCACTGTTCCCGCGCGTTGAAGTGAAGAAAAAAGAGGAAAAAACCGTGACTGAAAAAACAGAAAAACCTAAACCGGTTGAAGGGGTCATCACGTACGACGATGTGATGAATGTGAAACTGCGCACGGCGAAAATTCTCGAAGCTGAAAAGGTGGAGGGCGCGGATAAACTGCTCAAGCTGCAGGTGGAAGTCGGCGAGGAAAAACGTCAGCTTATTGCCGGCATTGCTCAGTACTACAGCGCTGAAGAGGTGATCGGCAAAACCATCGTGATCGTGGCCAATCTCAAACCCGCAAAAATCCGCGGCGTAGAATCGCAGGGCATGCTTCTGTGCGCGTCTGTCGGCAAAGAACTGAAGCTGATTACGGTCGACGGCGAACTGCCGTCCAGCGGTGCAATTGTGAAATAATAACCGTTCGCCGAGCTAGGCATTCATCCCAATTTGATCCTGATTAGTCCCTCCCGCCGCACCGGAGAAAGCGCAGAACTCTGGCACTCGTTAGAGTTGGCGGAGTGTTTCATTGCGGATCAGGTCGCCCATCTCTGAGGTCGAGGCCAAGGTATAGCCTTCGTGGCAGAGGTCGGCGGTACGCAGAGGCTGTTTCAGCGCCTCTTCGAAGCCGTTGCGAATCGCGGCGGCGGCTTTTGTTTCACCGAGGAAATTGAGCATCATAGCTGTTGAGAGGATCGTCGCAATCGGGTTGGCTTTGCCCTGCCCAGCGATGTCGGGGGCCGAGCCATGTATCGGTTCAAACAGACCGGTTCCGCAGCCGAGGCTGGCGGAGGGCAGCAGACCGAGCGAGCCGCCGAGCGTGGCAGAGGTGTCGGAGAGGATGTCGCCGAAAATATTGCCGGTCAGGATGACATCGAACTGACGCGGGTTGATCACCATCTGCATGGTCGCGTTGTCGATGTACATGTGCTCCAGCTCAACGTCGGAGTATTCCTTTTCGTGCAGTGCCTTGACCGTGTCGCGCCACAGGCGAGAGACTTCCAGCACGTTGGCTTTGTCAACCGACGTCACCTTGTTGCGGCGTTTGCGCGCCCATTCAAAGGCAACGTGCGCGACGCGCTCAATTTCCGGAACCGTGTAACGCATGGTGTTGAAGCCTTCTTTGCCGTCGTTGCCGCGCGGCTGGCCGAAATAGATGCCGCCGGTCAGTTCGCGCACCGTCAGCAGATCGACACCCGTCACCGATTCGGGGCGTAACGGGGAGGATTCCGCCAGCGACGGCGGAACCGCCACTGGGCGCAGGTTGGCGAACACCGCCAGTTCTTTACGGATTTTCATCAGACCGGATTCCGGACGCATTGCACCGGTGTGGTGATCCCATTTCGGGCCGCCCATCGCGCCGAGCAGGACGGCGTCGGACGCTTTGCAGGCGTCGATGGTTGCCTGCGGCATCGGGTCGTTGGCGGCATCAATGGCCGCGCCGCCCGCGAGGGCTTCGGTGTATTCAAAAGAAAAATCGGACGGCTCCGCAATCGCATCGAGGAGTTTGACGCTTTCGGCGATCACTTCCGGACCGATTCCGTCGCCGGGCAAAAGAGTAATTTTATAGGTTTTGGACATACGATCCTGCTTTCTTGCTTTAGAATGTAGAAAGAAGCCGAAATTTCTACCAATTCGAGTCGGGGTTTGGAAGGGCAATATGGAAAAAGAACAGGGATGGATTTTTTTTGATATCGACGGCACGCTACTCTACGCGCGCGGTGCCGGGCGCAAGGCGTTCCGGCAGGCGTTTGAGGAGGCGCTCGGTTGGGATCAGGGCGTTGAACATATTAATTTTTACGGCGCGACCGATCTCGATGTCTTTCGCCGGATCGCCACCGACCGCGGCGAAACCTCCACGCCCGAAATGGAGGCCGCATTCTTTGAGCGGCTTGGCGCCCGTCTCGGTGAACATTTGGAACACACCCCGCCCGAGCTTTTTCCAAACATTGGGAAAATTGTCCCGCTTCTTTCCGCAACTGCGTTGCAGCACAGCGCCTCGCGTCCCTGCGATCAACCGTCTGCTGACGAGTTGAAAAATAGTAAGCATTCCGAATCATCCGGGTGGAAGCTTGGCATCGTCACTGGAAATATCGAGGCGACCGCCAAGCTGAAGCTGCTTCACGGCGGGCTGTTAGAGTATTTTGATCCGAGCGGATTCGGTTGCGGGTGCGACCATCCTGACCGCGTGGAGATTGCGCGGCTCGCGCTGGAACGCGCCGGGAATCCGCAGCGCGCAGTGCTGATTGGCGACACGCCGCGCGACGTAGAGGCCGCCAAAGCCAACGGCATGGTCTCCATCGCCGTCGCCACCGGCATCTTTGATTCCCAGGCATTGGGAAAAGCGGGCGCAGATTATGTGTTTGAAGATCTAACGGATAGCGACCGGTTGATGTCTATCTTGAACGAGCTATGAAAACAGTAATTACATTATTAGCCAGCCTGTTGATTGTAGGCTGTTCCATTGAAGCGGAGGACAAGGCGATGAACGAGTTTCGTGTTCAAAAAACCGATGTCGAATGGAAGGCGGAGCTGACGCCGGAGCAGTACCGCATTCTGTGCGAGGCGGGCACGGAGCGCCCATTCAGCGGAATCTACACGGATCACGAGGGGGCGGGCGTCTACCGTTGCGTCGGTTGCGGCGCGGTGCTCTTTACCTCTGACGATAAATATCACTCCGGCTGTGGCTGGCCCGCGTTTGATCAGGCGGTATCCGACGGAAGCATCGTTGAGCGCAAAGACACCAGTCAAGGAATGATCCGCATCGAAGTGCTTTGCGCGAAATGCGGCGGGCACCTCGGCCATGTTTTCCCCGACGGTCCGCGCGACACCACCGGCCTGCGCTATTGCATCAACTCCGCCGCGCTGGAGTTTGATAAAGAAGAAAAATGACGGGCCCACCGGCCCCGCTTTTTTGTCATCAAATCAGGATGCGGAATCCAGCTTGATCGCCAGCAGCTTTGCAATGTTGCGGGCAGTAAAGGCCAGATCTTCCGGTGCGTTGTGGAGGCAGTCTTCGAGCGAGGTGTGGCCGGCGGAAATACTGAAGGCATAGTCGAAGGTGTCGAGAAACGGATTGAGTTCGCCCGCCAGCGCGCCGGAAAGCAGCAGCGTTTTTACGCCCTGTTCGCGCGCCATCTTCGCCAACACCGAGCAGAGCTTTCCGGAAGCGGTCTGCGCGTCTGTGCGACCCTCGCCGGTGATCAACAGATCGGCACCGGAGAGCAGGGCGGGCAGTCCGGCGGTTTCGGCGATCAGCGTTGCTCCTGAGACGATCTTTGCATTGCAGAAGGCGCGCAGGCCGTAGCCGAGTCCGCCGGCCGCGCCGTCGCCCGGTGCGCCGGGCGTTCCGCAGGTTTTCCAAAGATTGGAAAGTCCGGCGTCGAGCTGTTTCACCCTATCCGGTGTCGCACCTTTCTGCGGGCCGAACACGGCCGCCGCGCCATTCGGGCCGGTGAGCGGGTTGGTGACATCGCACGCCACACGAATGTCGGTCTGTTTTAATTCCGGTAGAACCTGAGCGCTGTCGATGGCTGAGATGTCTGCCAGAATTTTTCCGCCGCGCGCGGTAATTTCATTGCCGTTTGTATCCAGAAAACGGTACCCGAGAGCCTGAGCCATGCCGGTGCCGCCATCCACCGTTGCGCTGCCACCGATGCCGACCACAATTTTTGTGTGGCCGGTTTTTTGTAGATGCTTGAGCAGCTCGCCGGTTCCATAGGTGGTGGCGTGCATGGGGTTGAGCTGATCGGCCGGAATCAGTTCAATGCCGGAAGCAGAGGCCATTTCCATGACGGCGGTGCCATCGGGGAGCAGGCCGTAGCGGGCTTCGACCGGATCGCCGAACGGGCCGGTGACTTCCAAGGATTGGAACGTTCCGCCGGTGGATTCCACGAGGGCTTCGACGGTGCCTTCGCCGCCATCGGCCATGGGTACGGAATGGATTTCCGCACCGGGTATTTCGCGCAGGAAGGCATCCTTTACGATTTCACACACCGTCGAGGCGCGCATGTTTCCCTTGAACGAATCCGGAGCGATCACGATCTTCATGGTTATTCCCTCTTTGTGAGCCGTTCCATTTGACCGTCATTTCCAAGGGTTGGAAAAATATATATATTATTTTCCAAACCTTGGAAACGTCAGACGATTTCGACGAGCTCGAGCTCGAAGGTGAGGTCTTTGCCGGCCAGCGGGTGGTTGGCATCGATGGTGACGGCATCTTCTTTGATCTCTTTAACGAGGACTGGTAGCGGACCCTGCGGGCCGGACATCTGCAGCGGCATGCCGACCTGAATGTCCATGCCTTCCGGAAAGCGGTCTTTGGGAATGTCGCCGACCATCTCTTCACTCACTTCACCGTAGGCCTCTTTGCAGGGCAGGGTGACGGTTTTTTTGCCGCCGACTTCCATGTCGCGCACCGCGGCGTCAAAGCCGGGAATGACCTTGCCGGAGCCAGTTTCAAATTCGAGCGGGTCGCGACCCTCGGAGGAATCGAACTTTTCGCCGTCGCTCAGCGTGCCGGTGTAGTGAATGCGTACTTTTTTTCCGTCTTCAATCATGCTCTTTCCTTTTGTTTTAAATCGAACAGAAATCTTACAGGTTGCGAGCGGACAGGCAAAAGGATTCTGGGTAAAATGTTTCACAGGCATGTTAAAATTCTTTAAGCTTTGCGGAGCGAAAGGGATATACATTATGGATATCAAACTGAAGTTTTTTGGCGCGGCGCAGAATGTAACAGGATCGTGCTACTTGGTTGAGGTGGGCGGTCTACGGGTGTTGGTGGACTGCGGGCTCTATCAGGAACGCGATCTTAAGCAACGCAACTGGGATCCGTTCCCTGTTTCGGCGGAAAGCATCGATACCGTTTTGCTCACCCACGCCCATCTCGACCATTGCGGTCGCCTGCCGAAACTGGTGAAAGAAGGCTTCCGCGGGAAGATCCTCTGTACGCCTGCCACATCGGAGATCGCGCAGATCATCATGAAAGACTCCGCCTACCTGCAGGAAGAGGATGTAAAACACAAAAAGGCTCGCCACGAAAAACAGGGCAAAACCAGTCCGTTCCCTTACGAACCGCTCTATACACAGGGGGATGTCGAGCAGACGATTCCGCTAATGAAGTCGGTCGCTTACGACACACCCGTTCCGGTCGCCAGCGGAATGACAGCCGAGTTCCGTGAAGCGGGACACATCTTTGGATCCACCAGCATCAGGTTGACGGTTGAGCAGGGCGGCGAAACCCGCTCCATCCTCTTCTCCGGTGATGTCGGCCGCTGGGATATTCCGATCATCAACGATCCGCATCCGTTTGAAGAAGCCGACTACGTTTTGATCGAATCGACCTACGGCAACCGCACGCATGGCGAAACCAAAGATATTCCCGACGAGCTGGCGCGTATCATCAACGAAACGAATGAAGCCGGCGGCAATGTGGTGATTCCTAGCTTTGCTGTCGAGCGCACGCAGGAGCTTCTCTATCACCTCAACGGGCTGCTGCGCGCAGACCGCATTCCGCATCTGGTGGCCTTTGTCGACAGCCCCATGGCCATTCGGGTCACCGATGTGTTTAAAAAACATCCCGAACTGTTTGACGAAGAGGCGCTCGAGCTCCTGCACAAAGGACAGCACCCGTGCGACCTGCCGGGACTCACCATGTCCAACACCACCGATCAATCCAAAGCCATCAACCACATCAAAGGAACCGCCATCATCATTGCCGGCTCCGGCATGTGCACCGGCGGGCGCATTAAACACCACCTCAAAAACAACATTAGCCGCCCGGAGAGCACCATTCTGTTTGTGGGCTATCAGGCCGTCGGAACCCTCGGGCGCATCATCCTCGACGGGGTTGACCCGATTCGCCTTTTCGGCGAAGAGCACGAAGTCAAAGCGCGCCTCGAAAAAATATCCGGCTTCTCGGCGCACGCCGACCAGAACGAACTGCTGCGCTGGATTTCCGCGCTCGAAAAATCGCCGCGTCATGTATTTGTCACACACGGTGAGCCGGATGCCGCGAATGCGTTCAAGGACTTGCTGGCCGAAAAAACCGGTTGGTCCTGCACAGCCCCCGAATATCAGCAGGAAATTACTTTGGAGTAAACGGTTCTGGAATCTGGAAGGGATTCAATAAAACGCAGTACAGCCTTCGTGGAGAAAAGCAAATAAAGGATCCGATTGATGAAGCCAACACTAGTGATTATGGCCGCGGGAATGGGGAGCCGCTACGGCGGGCTCAAACAGATTGACCCGATCGGGCCGTCCGGAGAAATTGTTCTCGACTACTCCGTCTATGACGCCATTCGTGCCGGTTTCGGCAAAGTTGTTTTTATTATTCGCCCGGAGATCGAGGCGGATTTTAAAGAAGCGATCGGTACCCAGCTCGAAGGAAAGATCGACGTGCACTATGTTTTCCAAACCTTGGAAAAAATTCCGTCAAATTTTCCAATCCCCGAAGAGCGCACCAAGCCGTGGGGAACCGGACAGGCGGTGTTGATGGCAAAAGAGGCCGTTAACGAGCCGTTCGCGGTGATCAACGCCGACGACTTTTACGGCCGCGAATCGTTCGAGGTGCTTGCGAAGCAACTTATTGCGATGGATGTGAACAGCACGGATTGCTGCATGGTCGGCTTTTACATCAAAAACACGCTCTCGCCCTTCGGCGGCGTGGCCCGCGGCTACTGCGACGTGAACGGCGACAGGTTGGCCGCCGTCACGGAATACTTCAACATTGAGCGCGGCGAAGACGGCGTGATCCGCCATGACGGCGGGGAAATGGCGGACGATGACATGGTGTCCATGAATACCTGGGGCTTTACTCCGCGCCTGTTTGATTTTCTCGAACGCGGATTCGAACAATTCCTCGAGCGGGCAGGGCGCGAGCTTAAAAGCGAGTATCTGCTGCCCGAGCTGATCGACGGCATGATTCAAAACGGTGAAACCAACGTCACCGTGCTGCCCTCCGGCGAAAAGTGGATGGGCGTCACTTATCCGGAAGATAAGCCGCAGGTGATGACCGGGATCCGCGCGCTGGTCGACTCCGGAGTTTATCCCGCCAACCTGTGGGCCTGATCGCTTTTGTTTGGGGAAGGTGCGGGTGGCTTGCCACCCGCAGCCCTGAAAAAAGTGAAGGGCGAAGGGTGGTGGCGAGACCCGGAATCGAACCGGGGACACGGGGATTTTCAGTCCCCTGCTCTACCAACTGAGCTATCTCGCCGTGGTCAAAAGAAGCGCGCATTGTACGGAAATGAAGTGCGATGTCAATGCGTAGAATGGATCGAGTTTAGGGGAAAACGAACTTTTCTGGCAACACAGATAACAAAAAAATGGGGGCGGTGCTTTTATTGCACTGCCCCCGGAAAATCAGGACCCGATCCGGGTCAACAGGCAAAGGTTTTACCGAATGCCAATAGACCACGACAGCGGGTTCTGAAAGCCTTTGTTAGATCCGTTACTCTCAACGAGAGTCGCGCTCAGGCTTTTCCTGCGTGTATGCTTATTGTCGTTTTTCTTTTTCATTTCTCCCCCTCCATTTAGTTAGAGGTTCTTCTTCTGGCCGGTTTGCCGGCCGCTTTTTCTTTCTGTTCATTTAACTTTCCAACCTTTTGAATAGTTAACCTTGTTTTGCTTTTACTCTTATCTAAGGGGATGTCAACAAGAGGTTATGTTAAATTTTCGTTAGAAAACAATCTGTTAAAACCGCATATATTAGCAAACGCCGACATATATCGCATTATGAGTGATTAATATGATCATGTTTACGGTTATTCGCAGATCGGCGGGTTTGGCCGGTTGGCGCGGCGGACTACCAGTCCAGTGTCAGCGAGACCCCGGCAAACCGTTCCGGCGGACGCTGGCCCGGGAAGGTCTGGAAATCATCGTCCCACGCGTTGTTGATTAGCAGGGAGAGGGTGGCGTAGTTCGCCTTCGGCGGGGTGAAGCGCACAACAAAGGAGCTGTCGACTCCAAAGTCGTTGCCGGCGCGCACATGATTATCGGTCTGAAGCCGGAGGGTTTGTACCGTGCCGATTTCGAGCGCGGTGAGCGGCTTCCAAAGTAGGGAGAGCTGCGCGAGGTGTTCCGGGTAGTCGAGCGCGTAGCGCGAAGCGTACTGACCGAAGTCGGAGGCTTCCTGATCTTTATAGATCCAGGTATAGGAAAAGTTCATTTCAATATTTTGCGCCGGATACCACCCAAGCTGCGCCTCGACACCGTAGACATCGAGAGTCCCGATGTCGGTCGCAACCCAGCGGATTGGTGTGACCCCTGTCATCCAATCAACGGTATTGTTGGAGCGGCGGTGGAAGGCGGAGATTTTCCAGTCCATGGATTCCGAGGGAATCCCCTTCAGTCCGATTTCGGTTTGCTCGGTGGTTTGCGGTTTGAGGCCGGCATTGCCGAGGCTGGCTGGCGAGTTGTAGTTCAACTCGGTGTAGGAGGGCAGGCGAATCGACTCGGAGTAGGAGGCGAAGGCGCTCAGGGTGTCGGAAAGCAGATAGTCCGCGCCGAGTTGCGGCAGGAATTTTGCTGACTCTTCGGTGAAAAACTCGCCGCGCGCACCGACGATGATTTTTAGGCGGTCACCCTTCCACTGTGGAAGCAGCGAAATGCCGCCGCGGGTGCGATGGAAATAACCGAGGCCGGAGCTGGCGATCCGTTCCTCGTCGATGTCCGCCCGCCAGCCGAGCGCCCATCCGTTGACTTCCAGCGTGCGTCCGTCGAAAAAGGCCGAGCTGACGCGCGAGCGGTGGTGGTTCTCATAGGGGTAGGAGGGAATATAATAATCGTCGTAGAATTCTCGCCAAGAAATGCCGCCCCGTAGATAATCTCCATTCAGGTCGCCTTTGCGGGCGGCGAGATAGACCAAATTCTCTTCGGTATTTTCATTTGCAGCCCGGGTTTCATCGACACCGTAGTATCCGCGCGCGCCGAAGTCTTTTTCCTGATGGGCGATGATCAGGTCGATCTGCGTGTCGTTTTCATGGAACTGCAGGTGACCGCCGATGTATTCGCGGTCAACATCGTTATCGGGATAATCCACGCCGCTGGCGGATTCGCGCCCGGCGAAGATGCCGAGGCCGAGGGTGTCGGAAAGCATTTGCTGCACGAGCAGGCTTTGCCAGTCGCGGTGGTCGGATCCAAATCCGGCTTCAAACTGTTTTCTTCCAGACATGGGGAGCAGATCGAAGCCGACGGTGCCGACTAGATGTCCGCCCTGATTGGCGAGGCCAGTTCGCACATCGGGGCGCGAGAGCATGGTCGCGGGCAGGGGCAGTTCAGCATTAAAGTGTTCGGTCTGCGGATTGCGCAGGGTGAGTCCACCGAGGGAGAGGCCCGCGCCGCTGAAGGTGGAGCCGCGCACGGAAAGGTCGTTTTGTGAGCCACCCTGCGAGTTGAGAATTACGCCCGGCTCTGCGCGGAGCACTTCATGGATTGCGGCGCTCTCCGCGGTCTGTGCGGACGCGGTGATCGTGATGACCGGAATCTCATTGGTTTGAGTCGCCATCGAGGTACATGCGGCCAGCAGAGTTGTCACAAAAATGTTTTTCATATTGCCCTTTCAGCACGTAAAGTTCGTACTTTCAGCTTGAGCCGGTAAAACGTACCGGAAACCATAAGGGAATCAATCATTTTAGGAACAGAGAAAGGATCACCATGAACAGCGATATCATCAAAAAAGGAATGGAACGCGCCCCCCACCGCAGTCTGATGCACGCCACCGGACTGACCGATGAGGACATCCAAAAACCGTTCATCGCGGTCTGCAACTCCTTTAATGAAGTGATCCCCGGTCACGTTCATCTCAATCAAGTTGGCCGGATCATCTGCGACGCCGTCCGTGAAGCGGGCGGTACCCCGCGCGAATTTAATGTCATCGGCGTTTGCGACGGCATCGCTATGGGTCACGCCGGAATGAAATATTCCCTGCCCAGCCGCGAGCTCATCGCTGACAGTGTCGAAACGATGGTCGGTGCCCACGCCTTCGACGCGATGATCTGTATTCCCAACTGCGACAAGATCGTTCCCGGCATGCTCATGGGTGCGGTTCGCACCAACATTCCCACCATTTTCGCCAGCGGCGGACCGATGGCCGCCGGCCGCAAAGCCGATGGAACCGTCATCGACCTCATCAGCGTCTTCGAAGGCGTCGCGCAGGTCAAAGCTGGCAAGATGACTGAAGACGAGCTGCTGGAATTGGAATGCAAAGCCTGTCCCGGCGCGGGATCGTGCTCCGGCATGTTCACCGCCAACTCCATGAATTGCCTCTGCGAAGCCATCGGTATGGCGCTGCCTGGCAACGGAACCCTTTTGGCCATCGAAGAGGCTCGCAATGCGTTGTGGAAGGCCGCCGCCAAACGCGCGGTTGAAATGGCGCTGGCCAACGGGCCGAAACCGCGCGAGGTCATCACGCAGGACTCCGTCGATAACGCCTTCGTGCTCGATATGGCCATGGGCGGTTCCACCAACACCGTTTTGCATACACTGGCCATCGCCAACGAGGCGGGGATCGACTACGACCTCGAGCGCATTAACCAGCTCTCTAAAACCACACCTAACATCTGCAAAGTCTCCCCGTCATCGAGCTATCACATCGAAGACGTCCGCGACGCGGGCGGCATCAGCGCCATCCTCGCCGAGATCAGCAAAATCGAAGGTGCGCTCAAACTGGACTGCCCGACCGTCAGTGGCAAAACCCTCGGTGAAAACATCGCCGGCGCAGAAACCAAAGACGAAGCCTGCATCCATAAAGTTGAAAACGCCTACAGTAAAGAGGGTGGGCTTTCCATCCTCACCGGCAATCTCGCGGGCGAAGGTGCGGTCGTAAAAACCGCCGGCGTTGACCCCGCAATGCTTGTCCACAAAGGGCCAGCCGTCATCTTCGAATCGCAGGAAGATGCCTGCGAAGGAATTCTCGCCGGCAAAGTCAAAGCAGGCGATGTCGTCGTCATTCGCTACGAAGGGCCCAAAGGCGGCCCTGGCATGCAGGAAATGCTTGCACCCACCTCCTACATCATGGGCCAAGACCTCGGCGACAAAGTGGCACTCATCACCGATGGCCGCTTTAGCGGCGGAACGCACGGCGCCTGCATCGGCCACATTTCACCGGAAGCGGCTGAAGGCGGACCGATCGGCCTGCTCAAAGAGGGTGACCTCATCGAAATCGATATTCCCAACCGCAGCCTGAACGCGGACGTGTCGGATGCCGAGTTTGCCGAACGCAAAAAATCGTGGAGCAAACCCGCGCCGAAGATCACCTCCGGCTGGCTCGCCCGCTACGCCTCGCTCGCCACCAACGCATCCAACGGCGCGGTGCTTAAACACCACTGCGACGTCTGCGAGATTTAACCGGAAGTGACCAAAAAGAAAAAGCTCATCCTGAGCATCAGCAGTGTCCTGCTGGTGCTCATTTTGTATGGATGGTTTTTTGGCGTGCAGACGGTGTGCTTGATCGGACTTCGATTTGTGGACCGGACAGTTGTGGATGCGGTTCCGCAACCGTTAGATCTGAACTCGGTTTCTCCCCCAGTGACTTTGCTGAAAGCGTCCAACTGTAGTTTTTATGTTCCGTGGACGAATTGTGTTGGAACGGATCTGTCAGCAGGTGCGATCTCATGGACCTGTGAGGGATCAGGCATCTATATAACCTATGTTAATGACAGGGAATTTCTGGAATCTTTGGCCGACAATGAAGATGGCATAAAGCTCGATGAGTTGCGTTCAGTAATGGGCTTTGCCTTTAGATCTAATGTGTTATTCACTACCTCTGCGGATGTATCACTTTTTGACCCCAGAGATGATGCTAAGATGAAGAGCTATATGCTTTTGTGTAAAATGCTGGCGAGTAGTGGCCCGTTATCTGGTGTTTATTCTTTGGAGTGTCAGGGCCTAAAAGGCTTTCAAGAGGGTGCTTTGTCGGAGAATTCTATGGTTTCTCTGTCAGTTTTTGCTCAGGAGGATTGGGAGCATACGTTGATTGTTGCTGTTCCTTCGGAGTCTGAAATTGCGCCTTCTCAGCAAGACATCAATACGATCATCACGACGTTTTCGGTCGAGCCCTGAGTTCGGTTTTCCAAGCATTGGAAAAACCGGCTCCGAAAGTTCCAAGCCTTGGAAAAATTCTTAGTCGCTTTGCGTGCCACGGAGGGATTGCTGGTGCGCCATCCAGTCGTTGTACAGGGTGTCCATGGTGTCGAGATTTTCGTCGTGGTCCACATCCAGCGCCGCGCCGCCAAGGTGGGTGTAGGTCAGCTGGGTTCGCGCGCCGAGAATGTTGCCGACACCACGCTGAAAGGTTTCGAGCGGCGCGTGCATGCGGATGCTTTTGGAGAGGTTTGGGCGCCCATGCCGGTCGTAGTAGAGCGAGAGCTGCAGCAGAGCGAAAACCCGCAGGGCGGTCATAAACCGCCAGCTGACCAACAGGAGCGCAAACATCATTCGCAGCACATTGAACAGGTGTGTCTGATAGCGCCATTCGTACATTTTTTCGATGTAGTCGAGATGTTCAAAGCGTAGCGGCTTGGCTAGATGCAGGTTGTTTTGACGCCAGAGGTCTTCGCGCAGATGGAAATAGATCATCTGAATGCCGGGCTGATCGGTTTTCGGGTGATAATAGGAGAGCACCTTTTCAGAGGTGATCCCGATCGAGTAGTCATAGTCGTGCATGTTGCTTTGGCTGATGAATTCATCCACCTCCCACGGGGTGAGCAGGGGGATGTCGCAGGGCACCACTAGCGCGGGGGTGTTTGCATATTCTGTTCCGCGCAAGTCAGCAAAGGCGGTTGTTTCAGGGAGGCCCAGCGTGGAAACATAACCGACCTTAAAATTATCGATCATGTTGTCGCGCTGTTCCACAATCTGGATTTTTCCTTCGCCGGACAGTTGGTCCGCATATCGACTGAGGGTTTCGGAAAGGCGGTCGGCCGGGCCCATTACGACGATGTTCCGCACAAAGCGGGACTGCTTGAGCGCACGCAGAATATGGATGAGCAGCGGCTCGTCTTTGAGAAGTAGAAACGCTTTGTTGTCGTCTCGAACTTGAACGCTTGCACGTCGGTCGCCCGCCAGCAGGATCGCATTAATCCTCTTTAGTTCGTCCATAGCGTTCTCGGTTGCGCTCCAGAAGGCGCCTAAATCTGACCATTCAGAATGTGCCGGAAACTTTTATTGGCGTTCCCGTTCCTCCTCCTCCTGGGTGACGGCCTGTATCCTCAGAATAAAGTAATACATCATGTAATCATCCACTCGGTAATCGTCCGGCGGAAGCGGCATAATGTGGCCATCTGGGCCTTGGGTGGATTCGCTGTTCGGCGGCAGGGCGACAACACGTCCATCGGGGCCTTCTTGATGTGTCCATCCTTCCGGAACCGCCACTAGCCGTTCATCTTTTCCGCTGATCAGTTCTCCGTTGGAAGGAGTCGCCACGGCTCGGCTATCTTTCCCGATTTCGTATTTCCATCCTTTGGGTACAGCGATCATCCGGTTATCCGGTCCAACAAATGTGGTTCCTTCGGGTGGTACAGCAATACCTCGCTGATCCGGACTTTCCTCAAAGCTCCACCCTTCCGGAATCGCGATCATCCGCCCGTCGCTTCCATATTTTCCTTCGCCGTTCGGGGGAATCGCTATCAGTCGTTCATCGGGGCCTTTTTCAGCTTTCCAGCCATCCGGAACGCAGATCATTCGCATGTCCGGTCCTCTTTCCAACTTGCAGGTGGGACCATAGTTGACCATGCGTCCGTCTGGACCGCTCTTTGTTTCCCATACGGCAGATGCGTTTATAGACATCAGTAACAATGCAATGAGGGATACGATTATCTTATTCACTATTATGTCCTCCTGTTTTTCTACCTCCGATTATACACGATATCCTGATGATCTGATAGCATTTCAGGGTAACAATTAGTGTCAGGCTGTAAGAGAGATTTTACAGACTCCACGGTAGGCGACCGGGGCAACTGTGTTCTGTTTCCGGCTGGCGGTAGCTTTAATTTAATAACTTCGTTGCTACCTAAAACGGACGGGTAAAATAGACGAATCCGTGCGGGATTTGATCCGGCGGGATGAACAGGTTCTGGTCGGGGATTCCGCTGGCTTGTGAATAGTTCGGATCCAATGCCGTTGCTTCCTCGCGGAGCGCGTTGGCGTTCTCCATGTCTCCCATATGGGATTTGATACGGCCCATGCCGAACTTGGTATAGGCGAGCATCGAATGGACCGGCGTCGGTTTTGAGTTGATATAGGCTATGAATGCCTCATCCATTTTGGGAGCCAGTTCCGTCAGTTTTTCTTTGTCCTGCATCGCCTGATACAGATAGTAGCGCGCGATGTCCAGATGCAGGATATTTTTCCCAACATCCAGCTGGATGGCCTGCTTGAGATAGTTGATTCCCTGCTCAGCCTTGTCTTCATAGAAACAAGCTTTGCCGAGCCGCTCGAGCACATCGGCATTGTTCGGATTGTTTTCCAGAACTTTTTGCCAGAATGCAACGAGGTCGGCGCCTTCCGGCATCATCATCTCGCGCGCCTGAGCGCCGAGCACGGCATCGGCTTTTTCCAATTCCTGGGTGTATTGTTCCGCCTGGTCGGGATCGCCGCCCTTTTCGGGCGGGAGGCTTTTCAGGTATTCAACCAGAGAGAGCTTTGCTTCGTGATAGTCCGGTTTTAATTCAAGCACATGTTCATAAGCCGACAGGTATTTCATCACTTTTTCTTTGACGTTCGCGCCGTCCTGATGAAGTGCAATGTAGGCATCTGTGCCGCAAGATTTCGCCTTATAGATCGCATAGATCAGATTGTTCGGATCAAGCTCGGCGGCCTTTTTCGCGGCCTCCAGGCTTTCCGCCATTGATTCCATTATTGTTCGCGGGTTTCCTAGGCCGATATGTGCCTTGGTTCGGGCGAGCTCGTACCAGGCCGCTGCGTTATCGGGCTCGGTGGCTACGGCCTGTTCCAGCATCACCAGAGCTGCGTCGGCGTTTCCGCCCAGCCGGAGTTCATAGGCTTCCTGTACGGTGCTTGCAGTGCAGGCGAATCCTGTCAGTGCTGCGATCGCGGCAACGATGACGATAGACTTTATCCTCAACATTTTCATTATCCATCCTCCCATTGTAATAACTCACTCTGGCTCCATTTTCCCCTTATGCCGGCTACATCGCTTCAGCGCTAGATATAGTCCTTTCCCGCAGGCAGGCAAGGTAAAAGGCGGGCAAGCAGATGAGGATTCCCGTAATAAATGCAGCAGGGAGTTAAAGGCTCCACGGCAGGTGGCCGGGCGATTTTTCATCCAGATTTCCGGAAGCGAGCAGGGCATCGAGCTGATCGAGCAGGCGCTGCTTGTCTTTCGGGAAGCGTCCTTCGAGCGGAATGATATTTGACGAGTGATCCGCCCGGAAAACGGTCTGTTCCAATTCGAGGTGTGAAATCATTTCGCGCGTCTCCGTGACGGCCTCAAATTCGGTGACCATCTTAAAGCCGTTTTTATAAAGCGGCGTGTTGGGCGTGGTGACCAGCCGCAGGGCGGAAAGTAGGCGCGGTTGCATTTCATTTAAAACCCGGGCCGTGGCCTGCGCATGCTTAAAGGAACCTTGTTCCCCCGCCAGTCCGATCAGGATCATCACCGACATCCGCAGGCCAGCCGCCTGCGCGCGCTGTCCCGCTTCGATCATATTTTCGGCGCTCTCCTGTTTATTCACCTCTTTAAGCGTCTGGTTGTCGCCGCTTTCGAGTCCCATGTAGAGGGTGTTGAGTTTCAGCTCTTTGAGGCGGTGCAGCTCGTCATCGGTTTTCGCCAGAATGGACGCGCCGTTGGCGTAGACCCCGACGCGTGCGAGGCGCGGAAATTTTTCATTTAGCGAGATCAGCATTTTTTCCAATGTTTGGAAATCGAGGTGCATCACATCGCCGTCGGCCAGGAAAATGCGGCGGGCATTGGGCCAGCTTTTCCAAGCTTTGGAAATCTCGCGCTCTGTTTTTTCCAACCCTTGGAACTTGTAGGGAACGCCTTTGTACATTCCGCAAAAAGTGCAGCCGTTCCACGGACAGCCGTCCGCCACGCGGATGATCAGGCTGTCCGCCTCGCCCGGCGGTCTGAACAGGGTGTGAGAGTTTTCAAACATCTAGAGTTTCTAACAGAAGGCAACAAAGGGAACAAAGGGAGAACCTCCGTTTTCTCCGTACCCTTCTGTGAAAAATGCTTATTTTTTCATCCCGAACAGGTTGAGGATTTTTGTGGCTGGGCAAAAGCCGGTGAAGGCCGACTGAATCAGGTTCACGCCGACGAAGGTGGTCAGCAGCAGCCACCACTTGTTGACGAGCGCAGTCAGCACAACTGAGAGCAGCACCATTGTGCCGGCCATAACGCGGACTCCGTTTTCTACTTTCATCATGTTTTCCTTTATTTGCCCACGAATCTGCTCGAATGATTTTTGTCTATATTCGTGTGATTCGTGGGCGGTTCTTTATTCTTTTTCAAAAACTATAGCGGGCGGCGAGGGCGAGGTTGTTGTTGTCGGCGAACTGGCCGAAGAAGGTGTTGTTGTCTCTGCCAAAGAAAAAGTTTCCGCGCGCTTCTATTTTCCAATGGTCGGAAAGTTTATAGGCGGCGGACGGGCGCAGATAGCCGTCCTGATCGCTTGGCGACCAATAGGTGAACAGGCCGAGTGTCAGATTTTGGTTCATCAGCATTTGCGTTAGGCGCAAGGTCAGCACGTGGCGGTTATGTTCGGTGTCCGGTGTGTGCTCCAGATAGTACTGCGCGGACCCCGTCAGATTTTGAACGATCTCGTGTTCGTAACCGGCCAGCAGGCGAATCTGACTATCAGGAATGTTCCGGTTGGTTCCGTCGCGATCTTCACGCGAATCGTAATAGCCCGCTTCGAGGTTGGCGATGCCGCCGGCTAGCGCGCCGCGCGCGCTGGCGCCGTAGACTGTCAGCTTGGGAAAGGTGTTTTGCCCGCTGAGCGGGTCGAACCCTTGCGGCGTTTTCCAGAAGCCGTTATAGAAATAGAGGGCAGTTTCCACACCTTTAAAGGTATGATAGGCGCGAATGGCGATTTCATCGTCACTGAACCAACTGTCCGGCTTATCGGTTTGCAGATCGGCGCCGGTCAGCCCAGTTCCGCCCCAGTAGGAGAAGCGCTCGCCATCGATAAAGCGGTCGGAATCGAAGCGCGGTATGTAGGCCACATCGATAGTTGCGAAGGAGGGGAAGAAGCTCATGAACAGCGCGTCGGACGGCGCTTTGAGGTACTCCTCGTCGCGCCCGGAAAAGAACGATTTCCAATCCTTGGAAAACAGATCGTTGATGAACAGCAAATCGCCGGTTCCCCAGGTTAGAATCTGGCGGCCGATCTTTACATCCGCCCAATCGACCGGCGTGAACAGCACATTGAACTCGCGCAAATCAATCGGGCCTTCGCCGGTTTCGAGATCGATGCGATCATGATGGTTGGCCACGCCGTCAAAGACGAAGTCGGACCGCGCCGTCAGCGTGAACAGATCCTGATACCAGATGCGACTAAGTTGCAGGCGCAGTTCGTCTAGGGTTTCGCTGTCTGAATTGGGGTCATTTTGAGTTCTCAGCCCGTACCGCATATCAGCGAATCCGTGGAGTTCCTGCGCGAAACTGAAAAATTGCTTATCCGCCGTAGCTTCAGCGAAGGAGGAAAATGTGAAACTTGAAATCAGGATCGCTGTTAAAATCAGTTTTTTCATTTGGTTGCTCCGGGGCTTGGCTGGGTCATTTTTTTTAGCCACAAAAAACACAAAAAATCACAAGAAGGGAAGGGCTATGTTTTTGTGCCTTTTTGTGTTTTTTGTGGCCATTCCTTTTCCCAGGTTCCCGCCGGGCGATGAGCTGCCCGGCGGAGGGTGGGTTATTTTTTGGCGACGGCTGCGAGCACGGCCTCTTTATCCATTTTCTTCTGACAGAAGAACCAGTCTTGGCAGACCATATCTTCTTTGCCGTCCATCCGGTCTTTGGCGGTTCCGCAGGAGCCGGCCGGGCCGATAATGAGGTCATCGCCGGGGCGCCAGTCAGCGGGTGTTGCCACGTCGAAGGCATCGGCAGTTTTTAGAGCCTGCAGTATCCGGTAGAGCTCGTCGAAGTTGCGGCCGAGGCTCAGCGGGTAGTAGAGCATCGTTCGAATGATGCCTTTCGGGTCGATATAAAACACCGCGCGAACGGCTTTGGTGGAATCTTCGTTCGGCTGAATCATGCCGTATTTTTTCGCGACTTCCATGGTGATGTCTTCGATCAGCGGGAAGTTGACTTCGACGTCCTTCATGCCTTTGTATTCAATCTTCTCCTTGATCGTGCGCAACCAGGCGATGTGGCTGTAGAGTCCGTCGATGGAGAGTCCGACTAGCTTGCAACCGGCGCCTGCAAACTGATCTTCCATGGATGCAAAGGTGATGAACTCCGACGTGCAGACCGGTGTGAAGTCAGCCGGGTGGCTGAAGAGAATGACCCACTCCCCCTCATATTGTTTCGGGAAGTCGATCTCTCCCTGTGTGGTGACGGCTTTGAAGGCCGGGGCTTTGTCGCCGATTCTCGGCATGGGTGTAATGGTTTCTTCCATGGTTCTCTCCCTTTCTTTGGTTGTTACGGTTATCTGGACTTCTTTTCCCACGAATCACACGAATTTTCGCGAATGGGATCTCTTTATTTATTCGTGGTCATTCGTGTGATTCGTGGGCGGTTCTTTCCATTTTCAAGTTTCAAATTTCCAGTTTCAAGTTTCCCGCGCGTTAGCGGGTCGCTTCGCGCGGTGGGCGTCTGAGGAAGCGCTCCGAAAAGATCATGTCCTTGAGGCCGGTGTCGTATTCGATATTGCTGAAGCTGTTGACGGTGTGGCCGCCGCGGGCGAGGTCGGTCACTTTGGATTCCATCACGGTCGGGAAGCCCTGAACGGTTTCGATTTGGGTGGCTTCGACGCGTCGGAAGAGCTTTCCATTTTTATCGAGGTATTCAGCTTTGATCGGCAGGAAGGTTTGTTTGTCGATCTGAACGGTGTATTCGCTGAAGTCGACCGCGCCGGGATCGTTCGGTGTGTTTTTGACGATGTACTGCGTGTCGGTTTCTTCGATCAGTTCATGGGTGTCCTCCCACAGGGCACGGCCGGAGACATCCTCATAAACGAAGTCGGAGCCGACGAAGCTGGTGCGTTTGTCGCCGGGGGCGATTGGTTTAACCAGGTTGAGCGCGGGCAGGAAGAGCCAGCGGCTGTCATCTTTACCCTGTGCAACCTCTTTCCAGACCATGAAGACCTGACGACGCACGTCGGCCGGTTCCTTGAAGTAGACGTAGAATTTTTGGGTTTCCTCACCGAAATTTTTACGCAGGATACGGAACTCGCGGACGCGCTCGCCGCCGCCCGCATCGGTGATGGTCATCTTCACATCGGCCTGTCCGTCGTTGCCTGCGTAATAGGCGGCCTGATTCGCCTTCTCGACGATCTCATCCACCGTCAGCGCGAATGCATTGACGGATGCCAATGCGATTATTGCGATGATCCATTTTTTCATATTCCGATTCTCCGTTTTTTTGTGCCCGCTAAATACGCTAAATTTACGCGAAACAGATTCTCAATTTGTCTTTATCTAACTAGTCCCCTTTCGCGGTTCTTTCGCGTGTTTCGCGGGCAGACTCTCTCAATATTAATTTTTAAACAGTCGTTTTTTCAGGGCGGTGATGAGGGCGGCGAGGATGAACAAGGTTGCAAGCCACGAGACGGTCATGATGGTGGCGAGGAAGAAGCCGACGGTGCGGTAGGGCGCGAGCGGTGCGAAGAGCAGCGGCATAAAGCCGACTGCGATGGTGATGGCGTTGCGACTGATGGCCATCGCCGGCTCCTTGAACATTTCTTTGATGGCGTCGGCCCAGCTGCCGAGTTTTTTCTGCAGCTCGCGGGCGCGCTCGAGGAAGTGAATGGCGAAGTCCACGCTTAAACCCAGCGTCAGTGACGAGAGTACCGCGACGGGCATGTCGTAGTCTTTGCCGACCCAGCCGATCAGGCCGTAGATGAAGGTAATGGTAATGCTGAGCGGGATCATGGCGAGCAGGCCGTAGAGCGGCGAGCGGAACAGGAGCATCATCATAATCAGCACAACGATAAAACTGCTACCGAGCGCGGAGAGCATGCCGACGACCATTTTATCCTGCCAGATGACGTTGAGGTAGGTGAGTCCCGCCCATTCGACGTTCATTTCAACCGGTGGCGGATTGGCGGCAATCCAGTCGGCGGTTTCTTTGGCGACGGAAGCCATATCGGTGTTGTCGCCACTGGTGAGCTGCACCCAAATATTGGCCTCACGGTAGTCGCGCGTGACCAGATGGAAGAGGCTGTCCTTTTTTTTCATTCCTTCGAGTTGAAGGAAGACCTGTCCGCAGGCTGCCGCGCTGTCCGGGACGCTGAAGTTCGTTTTATTTTTCGTGTCGATGGCCGGACGCAGGTCGTCGGGTACGCTGGTCGGGTCGGTGAGCTGCAATTCATAGGAGGCTTTTTTGAGCGCATCGACCGCGGAGCTGGTTTTTCCAACCTTTGGAAAAATCGCCAGATGATCCTGAAGCTGTTCAACCCAACGCAGCATGTCCGGTTGTTTCATCGGCGGCGCGGTGACTTCGGCTCGCTGTTCGTAGAGGAAGTCGACGAAGGAAAGCGCGGTGAATTCGTCGGTGATTGCCAGCGCTGTCTCGCGCAGTTCTTCGCCCTTTAATTTTTTCAGACCTTGGAAAACAGCCAGCCCGTTGGTGCTACCGACTTCCAATGCTTGGAAGGAGGCTGAGCCTCTACCCATTTTGTTTTCCAATTGCTTGGAAAAAGACAGAGGAGCTTTCGAGCGCGGTGGAGTCCATGTAGTTAATTCCGTCGGCCAGAGCGGTCCATGGGCCGTTGATCTGCTCATCCATTTTTTCCGCTTCACCGATCAGATAAACGAAGCATTTTTCTGGGCTACAGGTGGCGACATTGCGGTACTTTTCGCGCTGCCTGTCGAGCAGGGCGGTGAAGGCTGCGGTCTGCTCCGGAAGTTTCTCTGCGAATCGCGTCTGAGCGGCGGCGGACATTTTTGCGAGCGCTTCAACGCAGGTGCAGTTTTTAGCGGTTTCCGGTGTGAGGGTGAGGTAGGCGGTGTAGGTTCCGCCGAAGTGGCTGTTGAGCACGTCGTCGGCAATCCGGATGCGGTGGTTTGGGGTGAACCATTTGACTGGGTTGTCGTTGACGCGGATGCGCTGAATGCCGACAACCGAAACGACGACGGTCAGTACACTCAGCGTCAGGATGAGCTTCCAACGCTTATAGGAAAAGGCTCCTAGTTTTTCGAGGAATCCGTCGAGCCCGCTACGGTTTTGATGCGCCTCTTTGCCTTCGAGGCGGTCGAGCATCTCTTTCGGAACGAAGAGCATGATGTAGGCGGGCACCAGCGTCATGGTAAGCAGCCAGGCGAGGCCGACCCCGAAGGCGACGTGCGCACCGAAAATGCGCACCGGCGGAATCGGCGTGAAGATGAGTGAGGCGAACCCGGCCATGGTGGTGAGGCTGGTGTAGAGCATCGGCGTAAACAGGTGACCGACCACGTGGCGAATGGTCTCTTTCTTATCGTGAAAGCGGTGATAGGTGTCGAAGAATTCGCTCAGGATGTGGACGGAGTCGGCGACGGCGATTGGCATCAGGAAGATGGCGATCATCGAGCTCATGATATGGACGCTGAAGCCGAGGCCGATCAGCAGCCCCATGGTGCACAGCACGCTGGCAATGGCGACGAGCATCGGCGCAATGATCAGCGAGATGCGGCGGAAAAAGAGTAGCAACAGCAGAAAGATGACGAGTCCGGCCAGCGGGGCGGAGCTGGCCATCTGGACGAGCATTTCAACGCCGAAGGTATCTTGCGCGACCGGTTGGCCGGTGATGTAAACCTGATCTTCTGCGGGCCAGTCTTTTGTCAGTTGCTCAACGAGGTTGGCGACGTTGTAGCTGTAGGTTTTTT
>Ga0307990_1000550_pt1 | contig 33203 bp, 30 predicted proteins | sample EllFjometagen129_FD_203168 | JGI IMG/M metagenome (GOLD analysis project Ga0307990, IMG submission 203168) | Marine microbial communities from Ellis Fjord, Antarctic Ocean - #129 | ecosystem: Environmental > Aquatic > Marine > Unclassified | place: Southern Ocean | collected 2014-10-08
AAGGGGATACGTGCGATAACGAAGTTGCTTTCTACGAGAAAGTAACTTCTATCTTACTAATGCGTTAACGAAATTATTCCCTGCGGAAAAACGCAGAAACTAATTTCTAACTTACTAAAGAGCATGGCTGCGGGAGATGCAAGAACACCGAGGCCCCTGTTAAAAGTCAAAGGGATCCGACTCCGGGACGGGCAGTTCCTCGTCCATATCCGGATCTTCGCGTTCCACCCGGGCCAGTCCTACCAACTGCTCTCCATCAGCCAGATCTATCAGCTTGACTCCCTGGGTGCTTCGGTGCAGGAGGGAAACCTCGTTCACGCCAAGCCGTATGATGTTTCCCGTATTGCTGATCAGCATAATATCCTCATCGCCGGTCACCTGTTTTATCCGTGTAACAAACCCCACCTTGGGTGTTGTTTTAAGGTTAATAATGCCCTTTCCACCCCGTGACTGAAGCCGATATTCCGAAATCTCCGTTCTCTTGCCGAAGCCCTTGTCTGAAACGGCCAGGATGGAATTGCTGTCCCTGAGCACTTCCATACCGACCACTTCATCGTCCTTTGCTATCCTGATTCCCGTGACGCCCCGGGCCGTTCTCCCTATGGGCCGAACATCTCTCTCATTGAACCGTATTGCGTTGCCCTTCCTGGCGCCGAGAAAGATGTCCTGGTCGCCGTTTGTCTGTTTTACATCGATCAGCTCATCCCCCTCGTCGAGGGTCAGCGCAATGATGCCACCGGATCGGGGATTGGAATAGGCGATGAGATCCGTCTTTTTGATAATCCCCCGCCTGGTCGCCATGATGACAAACTTACCCGGGATAAATTCTTTGACGGGGAGGACGGCCGTAATCTTCTCCTCCTGCGCTACCCCTATCAGATTGACAATCGCCTTCCCCTTTGCGGCCCGTCCCGCCTGCGGAATCTGGTATATCTTCAGCCAGTATATACGCCCCATATTGGTAAAAAACAGGATATGACTATGTGTAGAGGCTATAAACATCCTCTCTAGAAAATCGTCTTCCTTCGTCCCCATACCGACCTTGCCGCGACCTCCACGGTGCTGGCTCCGGTAAAGACTGGCCGGATTTCTTTTTATGTAGTTCTGGTGTGATATGGTCACCACCATATCCTCTTCTACGATCATATCCTCAATCCCGATATCGGTACTGCTCAGGACGATTTCCGTTCTCCTCGCATCCCCGTAGCGTTTCAGTATATCCTCCAGCTCTCCTACAATGATATCCAAAACCTTCTGGGAGTCTGCAAGGATTCCCTCCAGCTCCTTCACAAGAGCCGATATCTCGATATGCTCTTCACGTATCTTGTCGCGCTCCAGGCCAGTCAGCCTCTGCAGCCTCATCTCCAGTATAGCCTTGGTCTGTTCTTCACTCAGACCGAACCTAGCCATCAGTTCTTCGGCTGCCGTCTTCGCGTTTTCGGACGCCTTGATAACGGCGATGACCTCATCAATATTGTCGAGGGCTATGATAAGCCCTTCCAGGATATGCAGCTTTTCCCTGGCCTTGGCCAGTTCAAACATCGTCCTTCTGATCACGATTTCTTTTCTGAAATCAACAAACTTAACCAGGATTTCTTTAAGGTCCATCAGTCGAGGCTGTCCCCGGTCAATGGCCAGCATGATGATACCGAACGTCGATTCCATCTGGGTGTGCTTATACAGCTGGTTGAGAATAACCCCCGACATCTCGTCCCGTTTGAGATCGATGACGACTCTCATCCCTTCCCGGTCCGATTCGTCTCTCAGGTCGGCTATACCGCTGATCTTCTTTTCCTTTACCAGGTCCGATATCTTTTCTATCAAATGTGCCTTGTTCACCTGGTAGGGAAGTTCCGTAATGACGATGCTCTCCCTGTCGTTTCTCGAGTTTCGTTCTATGATGGCACGCGCCCTGACTTTGATGATGCCACGCCCCGTACGGTAGGCGGAGACGATCCCGTCCCGGCCGTTGATAAATCCGGCCGTCGGGAAGTCAGGTCCCTTGATGAATGCCATGAGATCGTCGACCGAAAGTTCGGGGTTATGAATGAGCTCAATGATCCCATCAATCAACTCGGTCAGATTATGGGGGGGTACATTGGTTGTTAAACCAACCGCTATGCCCGATGACCCGTTGAGGAGAAGGGTTGGAATCCTGGCGGGCAGCACCACCGGTTCTTGAAGAGAGCCGTCGTAGTTCGGAATAAAATCAACGGTATTTTTATCGAGGTCCGTGAGCAGTTCATCCGCCAGTTTCTCCATCCTGATCTCGGTATACCGCATGGCGGCCGGCGGATCTCCGTCAACGGACCCAAAATTTCCCTGGCCGTCAATGAGCGGATACCGCATGGAAAAATCCTGCGCCATCCTGACGACGGTATCATACGCAGCCGTGTCACCATGGGGATGATATTTACCGATAATATCACCCACGATCCTCGCGGATTTTTTATAGGGCTTGTTCCATCTGTTTCCAAGATCAGACATGGCATACAACGCCCTGCGGTGCACCGGCTTCAATCCGTCCCTGATGTCGGGAATTGCGCGGCCTACAATTACGCTCATCGCGTATTCCATGTAGGACTTTTTCATCTCACTTTCTATTGTTACCGGTATATTTCTCTGGAACAACTGATCCATAATTCTTCAAGACCTTTCTACCTGTTAAAATATAATATTCCCTGTATCGCTTGCCCCTATTACACCCCCCATAAGGGCACTTTTAAGTAAGAAGGGTGTAAACATCTCTTACACATACCTGCTACCTTACACACAAAAGAGCATCGGTCAGGAGAGGGTGTGGAAATGCCCTTCACTGTCTCTAAGACGATACGTTATACGTCAAGATTTGAGACATTGAGCGCATTTTCAAAGATGAAGTTCTTGCGCGGTTCAACCTGGTCTCCCATCAACGTCGTAAAAATTTCGTCGGCGGCCACAGCGTCTTCTACCTTCACTTGGAGAAGGGTCCTCCTCTCCGGGTCCATCGTGGTCTCCCACAACTGTTCCGGGTTCATCTCCCCAAGGCCTTTGTATCGTTGTATAGACAGCCCCTTTTGTCCCGTCTGAATCACGTAATCTATCAGTGCCCTCATGTTCTCAAGCTGTTTCTCCCGCCTCACATCATCGGCGTCCGTTTCCACGATGGTGTAGGGAGCTTCTCCGAGAGGGCTGATCTGGTTTATATGAACCTTGGCCTCTGTAAATTTCGGCATATTGAATATGTCTTTATCTATCCATGTTGTATGGTCCTGTCCATTTTGCTTCAAACGGAAAAATAACTTATGCCCGCCATGCTCTACATCCGCCTCGGCCCAGCACGAGACAACCCGTTTACCAATCGCCTGGCTGATCCTTTTGCCTGTCTTTGAGAGCACGTCATCGTCCCCAAAATCTTGTTTGGAAAAGACCGGATCCCCTGCCAACAACCGGATAATTTCTTCGTCCTTGCCGCTATTGTGAAATTTTTTCAGTATGGCATCAAGCCGGATGCCCTTTTTTATCAGGCCCAGCAGTTTGGCTCCCGTGATAATGTTTCCCTCGCCGGTCACAACTTTGACCTTTTCCACCCCGCTCGTGAGGATATACTCATCCATTTCCTCTTCGCTGCTGATATACCACTCCTTTTTCTTGTGCGTGATCCTGAAGAGGGGGGGTTGGGCTATATAGAGATAGCCTCGATCAATCATTTCCCGCATATATCTAAAAAAGAATGTTAAAAGCAGGGTTCGAATGTGGGCACCATCAACATCCGCATCAGTCATGATGATAACCTTATGGTAGCGAAGTTTGGTTATATTATAATCTTCTTCCCCTATCCCGGCCCCAAGAGCCGTTATAATGACCTTTATCTCGTTATTGTTGAGCATCTTGTCAAGGCGTGCCTTTTCCACATTCAACACCTTCCCCCGAAGCGGCAGAATGGCCTGATTACTCCTGTCTCTCCCCTGTTTAGCAGAGCCACCCGCTGAATCTCCCTCAACGATATACACTTCACTCCGTGCCGGATCTTTCTCCTGACAATCCGCCAATTTCCCGGGAAGAGAGGTGACTTCAAGCGCGCTTTTTCTCCGCGTCAGCTCCCGCGCCTTCCGTGCGGCATCCCGTGCTCGTGCCGCGTCAATGGACTTCGAGACGACCTGCCGTGCGATAGCGGGGTTCTCTTCGAAATAGTTCCCAAGCTTATCATACACCACTGCCTCCACCAGGCCTTTGACTTCGCTGTTACCGAGCTTCGTCTTTGTCTGCCCTTCAAACTGGGGTTGCGACAATTTAACACTGACCACACAGCCTAAACCTTCCCTGACATCTTCGCCCTTCAGGGATGTCTTGTCGTTTTTCCCTATTCCGCTGCTGGTAATGTAGTTGTTGATCACCCTCGTAAGGGCGGATCGGAACCCGATCATATGCGTTCCGCCCTCGGTGGTGTTTATGCTGTTGGCATACGAAAAAACATTTTCCATATACCCTTCGTTGTATTGAAGGGCGAGTTCCACGGAGCAGTCATCCTTTTCGCCATTGATGTAGATCGGCTTGTTGTGAAGGACCTTTTTATTTCTGTTAAGATACTCAACAAATGAAACGATCCCCCCCTTATAGAAGAATTCATTTTTTTTGTCGGTTCTCTCATCGTCGATAATGATCTTGATTCCCCGATTTAAAAAGGCAAGCTCTCTTAGGCGATTTGAAAGAACATCAAAACTGAAATCAATTTCCTCAAAGATCTCCTCATCCGGCATAAAGGTTATTTTCGTCCCCTTTCTTTTGGTTTTTCCAACCTCTTCAAGGGGTTGGGTGGGGATACCCTTTTTATACGATTGTCTATACACCTTTCCGTCTCTACGCACCTCCAGTTCAAGATATGCAGACAGGGCATTCACAACGGAAACACCTACTCCATGAAGACCGCCTGATATCTTATAACTGTCGTTGTTAAACTTTCCTCCCGCGTGGAGCTTAGTCAGCACCACCTGGGCCGCAGACACTTTTTCCTTCTTGTGCATGTCTACGGGGATACCCCTTCCATTATCTTCGACCGTAACGCTGTTATCAACACGGATCTTCACCTGTATTAAATCGCAATACCCGGCAGACGCCTCATCCACACTATTATCCACCACCTCATAGACCAGATGATGAAGCCCCTCCTTGCTGGTACTGCCTATATACATGGCAGGCCTTTTCCTGACAGCCTCGAGGCCGTCAAGAACTTTTATACTATCCGCACTATATGAAGTTTCCACTCCTGTTTAATCTAATCCTTTCTCTGTTCTGAGTTTTATCGGCATCACGACACACATATAGGCATCGCTTCCGGAAGATTTCACAACACCGGGACCATCGCCGCTTCTCACTTCAAACGAAACGGTATCTCCATCAACGTGGTCAACGGCATCTATAAGGTACCGAACACTGTACCCTACCTCCAACCGTTCTCCATCGTAGGATACATCAATTTCATCCTTTGCCTCACCAACATCCGGGTTCGTAGAGGTTAAAACCATTCTATTATCATATACTTCTATCTTCACTCCACTGAACTTCTCTGTTGACATAACACTCATACGTTTTAGAGAGCGTAATATATGATCCTTATCGAGTTTGACCACTACTCCATTTTCGGTTGGTATTACTCTCTTATAATCAGGATACTCCGAGTTAATAAGACTGACCCTTAATACCGTATCCTGCTTTTTCACCACACAGACACCGGCCGTCACACATATTTCAACAGCATCACCCATTTCAACCAGTCTCCTAATCTCAGAGACTCCCTTCCGCGGTATGATGACGCCTGGAATAGTAAGTGTATTATCCCCTTCACCTTCTAAAGGCATATTCGCAATCGATAATCTATGTCCATCAGTGGCCACCACGACAACCTTTCCATTTATTATCTCAAAGAAAACCCCATTAAGGTTCGGTCTCATCTCGTCCTGAGAGATCGCAAAGAATGTCTTTTCAAAAACATTTTTTAAAACATCACACGATAGTCCCATAGACGCCATATCTTCAATATCCGAAACCTCAGGAAAATCTTCAGTAGAAAGTCCCGGCATCTTATATATAATCTTGCCGCATGTCACATTTACCCAGTTATTTTCCAGAACCTGAAAATGAATCACATCCCCCTCTATTTCTCTGACCATTTCAAATAATTTTCTTGCTCCAACCGTGATCTCTCCCGGAGCAATAACTGTAGCTTCATAGTACGATGTTAAACCGACATCTCGGTCGGTAGCAACTATCCTGATCCTTTCATTTTGTGTTCTAATGAGAATATTATTGAGAATCGGAAGGGTTGTCCTCCTCTCTACAATACTTAAAGTTTTTTGAATGCCCTCTAGAAAAACAACTCTCTCAATAGAAAATTCCATATGGTCACCTATTCTTTAAAAAATATTTAATTAAAAAATATAGTAGTAATAGTAGGACCTGTTGATATGTTGAAAGGTATATATAACCAAACTACATTATTAACTATATTATCATATATTCTACTTTATAACCTGTTAATACCCGGTGTTTAAAATCATCTCTATCTCTTCCACAATTTTTCTTACTTCAAAATCCTTTTCGATTATTTTTTTAATCTTATTATTTGAGTAAATAACCGTTGAATGATCTCTTCCGCCCACCTTTTCACCTATATCAGGAAATGAGTTATTAGTCATTTTTCTAGAAAGATACATTACTATCTGACGTGCGAGCACAAGATTTTTATTCTTTTTAGGAGATCGTATATCACCTACCTTAATATTAAATTTTCTCCCGACGGCCTTCGTAATTTCATCTATAGTGACTTCTCTCTTGACCGAGTGTTTGAGGAGGTTCTTAATAACATCTCGTACAATATCTATCTTAATTTCCTTTCCCGTCAGAGATGAGTATGCCGCTATCCTCGTGAGGATCCCTTCCAGTTCCCGTATGTTTGAATCTGCGACGGAAGCGATATAATGAGTGACCTCACTTGATATATCAATACTATTTTCATGAGCCTTCTTTTCTATAATAGCGATCCTTGTTTCGATATCCGGGGGTTGAATATCTGCTATTAACCCCCACTCAAACCGTGACCGCAGTCTCGCTTCTAGGTTTTGCATTTCCTTTGGAAATTTATCACTCGTCACGACAATTTGCTTACCCGAGTCGTGAAGGGTATTAAAGGTGTGGAAGAACTCTTCCTGAGTCCTTTCCTTGCCTGCAATAAATTGAATATCATCAATAAGAAGGGAATCTATCTTTCTATACTTTTCCCTAAAATTCGACATCTTATCGTACCGGATAGAATATATGAGCTCATTCATAAATTCCTCCGCCGATACATAGAGGACATTTTTTTGGGGATAGAGGGAGACCGTATGGATACCTATGGCATTTATCAGGTGCGTTTTCCCCAGACCGACTCCACCGTAAACAAATAGGGGATTATAGTTACGTGCCGGCTGTTCAGCTACCGAAAGAGCGGCGGCATTGGCAAACTGATTGGACGCCCCTACCACAAACCTTTCGAAGGTGTATTTTAAGTTAAGTGATGAGTGCAGGCGAACAGGGGTGCGCTGAACGGTTTTTTGCCCCCCCCCTCCCATTGATGTATCTCTACCCTCGGATTTACTGACAACAAATTTTATATCTACGTCAATACCCGACACATTTGAAAGAGAATGGCTTATCAGGTCGATGTAATTCTCAACAAGCCAGTCTTTAAAGAACTTATTAGGCACCCCGAGAAGTACGTTATTCTCTTCCAGCGAAACTACCCGGATAGGTTTTATCCAGGTTTCAAAGTTCTGCTGGCTAACCTTTTCTTTAATTATTTTAACGCCTTCATTCCAGAACGCTTCCAAATTTATAAACCTTTATGCACAGTGTTATCAACAGATGTTAATAAAATCTTCTCCCCTTGTCGTACAACCATCGACATATTACTGGTTTTCCCCACTCATAATGCCCTCAGAGACCCTATCCAGGTCATCTAAGGAGAGAAACCGTATTTCTATAATACCCCCTTTGCGTAATTGCTTGATATTGGTCCTCGCCATTAATCGTTCAGATATCTTATTTTCAAGATTTGTAATGTCCGGGTCCTTCTGTACCGCTTTTTTCTGTTTTGGTTGGGCAATATCTTCTTTTACCCGTTTTTCAGCTTCTCTGACACTGAGTTTTTTCCTGATAATCTCCCGCAGGACAGCGACCTGTCCCTCCTGCGAATCAACCGATAAAATAGCCCTCGCATGTCCGGCGGAGATTTCCTTCTTTATCAGAGCCTCCTTTGCCACTGCAGGAAGATTCTGGAGGCGAAGAGAATTTGCTATGGTTGATCTCTCTTTTCCCACCCGTGACGATATTTCATCCTGAGAAAGGTGAAAGGTTTCTATCAGGGTATAGTATGCACCCGATTCTTCTAGAGGATTCAACTCCTCCCGCTGAATATTTTCTATGAGAGACAACTGTGCTACATCCAGGTCTTGTGTCTTGTGCCTGATAACGATGGGAACATCCCGTAGCCCTGCAGCCTGGGCTGCCCTCCACCTGCGTTCCCCGGCGATAATTTCATAACCTGCGTCATTGTCGGACTTTCTCACAAGAATCGGTTGTAGTAAGCCGTTATTTTTGATGGAATCCGTGAGTTTCTTTAGTTCGTGCCCGTCAAAGACCTTGCGGGCCTGGAACCTGTTCGGTGATAATTCCTCGATTCCGCACAGGGCAAAATGTGGTTTATCAGCGGGATCTTCCATAAGATCCGGGAATATAGCGCCGAGCCCCTTCCCTAAAGCGTTTTTCTTAGACATTACACCCTTCCATTTGCCAGGATTTCCCGTGCCAGTTCCATATATGAAACTGCACCGCGGGACTGGATATCGTATAGTATAATAGGCAATCCATGGCTGGGACTTTCGGAAAGCCTGACATTTCTTGGTATGACGGTTTTAAACACGTTAGACCCAAAAAACTTCCTGGCCTCGTCGGCTACCTGGTGGGAAAGCCGGTTCCTCTGGTCGAACATGGTCAGCAATATGCCAGCCAAGGATAGAGATGGATTAAGCCGGGCCTGCACTAGTTTAACACTGTTAAGAAGTTGGCCCAAACCTTCCAGTGCAAAGAATTCGCATTGCAATGGAATTATCACCGAATCGGCTGCCACGAGGGAATTAACGGTCAAAAATCCAAGGGACGGAGGACAATCAATTATAATAAATTCATAAGGCGTGTCAATTTTTTTTAGAAAATTTCTCAGCCTTTTTTCTCTATCCTTGAGTGATACGAACTCTATTTCAACGCCTATAAGATCCTGATTAGAGGGAATAATGTCGAGCGTTGCGATATCTGTCTTACAGACAATTTCCTGAAAAGGGGCATCTTGAGTAAGACCATAGTAGAGGTTTTTTTCACGTATCGTGGACGGATCGATACCCACACCACTGGTAGCGTTTCCCTGAGAGTCACAATCTATCAGGAGCGTTCTTTTTTCTGCAGCAGCCAGAGAAGCCGATAAATTGATAGCGGTCGTTGTTTTACCGACCCCCCCCTTCTGGTTGGCTATGCATATGATTTTTCTCATTATTTAAATGATTTTCTTTCTGCAAGTCTACATTCAGAATAACGTCGATATGCTAGCATACAACAGGGCATTTGAGAAGTAGTAATTTAGAAATACAATCCGTCTGGGAGCTGGTTTGCAGTGACGCCTACTCTTTGGGTGGAGCTTTGGAAAAACAGAGGAGTTTTCTTGATTCTCCCGTTATGGGAAGTTCTATCTCATGGGACCCCGTCAATGCAAGGCCCGTTTTCCTGATCGCATCCGCTCCCTGTGTCAGCTCGTCATCGGCATGTTTTCCCTTCATAGCTATCAAGATTCCACCGTCAGATAAAAAAGGCGCTCCCACGGTGAGAAGGTAGGGGATTTTGAAGGCCGCCCTGGATATGACTATATCAAAAGCACCCTTGTAACCATCCTCAACCGTCAACCCTTCCGCCCTGCTGTTTACAACCTCGATATCCCTCAGTTCAAGCGTGCGGATGACGCTCTTGAGAAAAGAGGTCTTTTTGCGGGATGTATCGAGGAGGGTAACGCGAAGCGACTCCAATGCTATTTTGAGCGGGATTCCCGGCAGACCGGCCCCTGTCCCTATATCCAGCAGTTTTGAATGACGGTCTTTAATAAGCCGGACAGGAGTGAGAGAATCGATCAGGTGTTTGGTTATATCAAGGGGGGACTTCAGCGAGACAAGCGACATCTTTTTGTTCCAGAAGGACAATTCCCTGTAATATTCAATGAGAAGATCTATTTTTTCATCAGTGAGCGTTATACCAATCTCCGAGACGGCCCCGGCGAGTATATTTGGTGTGTTTTCCATTTGTAGTCAATCAGATCCCATAGGGTCACAAGCACAAGACATAATGGCATAAGATAATGCCCCTAAAATCATAGTTTCAACGGTTGAGATATACCATGGAAGACCTCAGCAAGTTATGATATAGCACAACTCAACTGGTCATGGATTCTAGGTCAAGAGCAGTCTTTATGCAATACCAAAAAGGGCAGGGGCGGAACGTGGAAAAGGCAACGATGGAGAACCTGACGGTAGTACTGAACAAACCAAAACACCCTGGCAATATCGGGTCTGTTGCCCGGTGCGCTAAAAATATGGGGATAAGCAGCCTCATAGTCATCAATCCCCTGAATGCAGATAGGGAAAAAATCGAACAGCTGTCGACCCATTTTGCCATTGATGTTGTTGAAAAAATTCAATATTTTGATAGCCTGGATCAGGCGCTCGCGCCCTTTCAGTATGTTGTGGGGACAACCGGAAGATCGGGAGACACCAGCCTTAAAAGGTCGATGATATATCCACGGAAAATGGCGGAAGAGATCGTCAGTATGTCTCAGAACAACAAGATAGCGCTGGTCTTCGGTCCCGAAGACCGGGGGCTTACCAACAAGGAACTCAAATCCTGCGATCTCCTGGTCAAAATTCCCACGTCGGGTGACATGAAATCCATCAATCTTTCTCATGCGGTCATGATCATCTGCTATGAGATATTTACCGCATGTTCTGAGGGCACGTCCGTTTTTGCCCAGAAACTGGCCACGGTGGAGGAGACCGAGGCCATGTATGATCATCTGAAGGAGATGTTTCTGCGGATAGGCTTCATAAAGGCGCAGAGCCCGGATTACTGGATGACAAATGTGCGGCGCCTCTTTTCGAGAACCACACTCCTTGCCAAGGATGTGAAAGTAATACGGGGCATATGTCATCAAGTCGACCTGTATGGGAGAGGAAAGCCCCACAATCTCTGACCCTGGGAAAATCTATAAAAAACTTGACTTTGACGTATGTGAACCTTACCTTATTTCCTGATAATAGCGTGATGGGGGACGGCACGCATCATTGCTGTTTGTAGAAACATTTCTCACGACAACGATGCCTCATGGATCCCGGAGGATACCATGCCGGCAGCAGAGGGGATTCGAATGATTGTAGTCACGGGTGGAGCGGGATTTATAGGTAGCGCGGTCGTATGGAAGCTGAATGCACAGGGTGTTGATGATATTGTTATCGTTGACAGCCTTGGAATATCCGAGAAGTGGAAGAACCTGGTCAACAGACGGTTTACGGATTATCTGGACAAGGAGGATTTCCTTGAACTGATTCTCGATGATGCGGTGCCGTTCGATGTTGAGGCCATTGTCCACATGGGCGCGTGTTCCTCAACAACGCAGCAAGATGCGGATTACCTCATGGAGAACAATTATCGCTACACCGCACAACTTGCGAGATGGGCCGTCGAAAAGGATATACGCTTCATCTATGCGAGCAGCGCTGCTACCTATGGGGACGGCTCTCAGGGATTTTCCGATGAGGACAGCGTAAGTACCCAGCTGCGTCCCATAAACATGTATGGGTATTCCAAGCAGCTGTTTGACCTGTGGGCCCTGAGAAATGGGCTGGATAAAAAGATTGCGGGCATCAAATTTTTTAATGTTTTCGGTCCGAATGAATATCACAAGGAGGATATGCGAAGCGTTATCCACAAATCGTTCGGTCAGATCCGTGAGACAGGGAGGGTGAAGCTCTTCAAATCTTATCGGCCTGATTTCCGTGATGGCGAGCAGAAGCGAGACTTTGTCTATGTGAAGGATTGTGCGGATGTGATCTGGTGGCTTCTCGAAAACAGGGGAGTAAACGGCCTGTTCAATCTCGGGACGGGACATGCCCGGACGTGGACCGACTTGACGCGGGCGGTATTTGCCGCAATGGACGTGAAGCCAGAGATTGAATACATAGAGATGCCCGAGATAATCAGACCGAACTATCAGTATTTTACTGAAGCGAAGATGGACAAGCTCTTTTCGGCAGGGTGCCCCGTGCGGGCGTTGCCGCTCGAGGAAGCCGTGTCGGATTATGTGAAAAATTATCTGGCAAAAGACGCAAAACATTTATAGCGGTTGAACATTCGAAGGGATAGAGAATGAAGATTGTGAGATTCCGTTCACCGAGCGGGGAGGTGCTGTCTGGGGCGTTCGATCCAACAGTGCCGGATACTGCCACTGTTATTGACGGAGGTATCTTCGGGGATATTAAACTGTCGGGCAGGGTGGAGCGTATAGAGACCCTCTTGCCCCCCGTCTATCCGCCCAACATCATAGCCCTTGGCCTGAATTACGGTAAACATGCCGATGAAACAGATATACGGAAACCGGAGAGTCCGGTCTTGTTTCTGAAGGCCACCAGCAGCATTATTGGTCATGGAGCACCCATCGTGCTCCCCGCCGCAGGGCCTGACGAAGTGGACTATGAAGCGGAACTGGCTGTCATAATCGGTAAGAAAGCAAAGAATGTTTCGCGTGCCGAGGCCCTGAACTATGTGCTGGGATATACCTGCGCTAATGATGTCAGCGCTCGTGACTGGCAGGCGCTCAAGCAGAAGAAACAATGGGCAAGGGGAAAAAGTTTTGATACGTTTTGCCCCCTCGGGCCATATCTTGTGACGAAAGATGCGGTGAAAAACGCGGACGAGCTGAGGATACGGACGATGCTCAACGGTGAGATTATGCAGGATTCCAATACATCCGACATGATCTTTGACATCCCCGCAATAATCAGTGATATTAGCCGATCTCTGACGTTATTACCCGGGACGGTGATACTGACTGGTACACCTGAGGGGGTGGGCTTTACCCGCATGCCTCCTGTATTTCTGAAGAAGGGGGATAGCGTTACCATTTCCATTGAGCAGATTGGTGAACTGACAAACCCCGTGACGAGAGAATGATGAAGGACCTCTCGACATAGGATAGAGATGCGTTTCTTGTAACGTCGAATGCTTATTTATGGGCTATTTGCACTCTTGTTAGGCCTTGCCTTCTCGTAAGGTTGTGGGGGTGTTTGTAGCTAGTTTACTGGTGGTACTATGGGGAATCCAAAGCAAGGGGTTGATGTTTTTAGGTTCTATTGAGAACATCCTTGGGTCTGCCCGTGTCATAAAGCGGACACGACAGCGACCGTCTGGAACGAGATTTTTAATTTCGAAGTATTGGAGGGGTGCAATGAATTCTGAAGGAACAAAAAAAAGAAAACAGGTTATGTCTGTCTTGGGGGCGTTTCTTGTAACGATTTTTATCCTTTCTTTTGTGGGGACAGTACACTTTTCTGCTCTGTCTTTCGATATGTCTTCGCGTGATGCCATGGCGGCCTCGACGCCGGAGGTGATCAACAGCGCCCCATCGTCCTTTGCGGACCTGGCGGAGCAACTGAAACCCGCGGTTGTCAATATCAGCACAACAAAGACAATCGCTACCGGCGGATACCGAGCCCCTTTCAACGACCCGCGGTTTGAAAGATTTTTCGGTGGGGAGGAGTTCTTTAAAAGGTTTTTCGGTGACACGCCGGGAAGAGAGTTTAAGCAGAGGAGCCTGGGATCCGGGTTCATCATCAGCGAGGATGGATATATCTTTACAAACAATCATGTGGTGGAGCAGGCCGATAAGATAGTGGTCAAGCTTTCCAATGGGAAAGAGTACGACGCCACGGTAAAGGGTAAGGACAAAAACACAGACATAGCCCTGCTGAAGATCGAACCTGACAATGGTCTGCCTGTTGTCAAATTGGGAGATTCTTCAAAACTACGGGTGGGAGACTGGGTTATCGCGATAGGGAATCCTTTCGGTCTCTCCCAGACCGTAACGGCGGGCATCGTAAGTGCCAAGGGTCGGGTTATAGGAGCTGGACCGTATGATGATTTTATACAGACGGATGCCTCCATCAACCCCGGGAATAGTGGAGGTCCCCTCTTCAACCTGAGCGGAGAAGTCGTCGGGATCAATACGGCAATCGTCGCCCAGGGGCAGGGGATCGGTTTTGCCATACCGATCGATATGGCAAAGGAGATACTTCCCAATCTGAGAACGAAGGGGAAGGTAATACGTGGTTGGTTGGGCGTTTCTGTGCAGGGGATAACAGAGGACATTGCCAAAAACCTGAACCTGAAAACAGCCGAAGGGGCCCTTGTCTCTGACGTGTTTAAGGGGGATCCTGCCGATAAGGCAGGAATAAGAACGGGAGACGTCATAGTTGAGATTGATGGAAAAAGCGTAAAGGATACACATGAGCTTATAAAAATAGTCGCAAGCGTCGCCGTAGGCGAAAAGGTGAAGATCAATGTGGTGCGGGACGGCAAGCACAAGATGTTTACGGTTACGGTTACGGAACGCCCGGAGAGTAAGGACCTGGCCGAGGAGCAGCCCGAAGAAAGCAAAGAATACTTTGGTATTACTGTCCAGGAGATAACTCCCGAAATTGCCGATCACCTCGGGATTGCAGATGCTACAGGAGTGGTTATCTCCCAGGTGGCGGGCGGTAGTCCGGCAGAGGAAGCGGGTATCAAGGCAGGGGATATTGTGCGACAGGTTAACAGGGCGCGAATCGCTTCGATGAAAGATTATCGAAAGGTGATGCCGAGAGCGGTTGCCGGCGACAGTATCCTCGTGCTGATACAGAGAGGAACGTCAAAGTTCTTTGCCGTGATTCGGAAATAACATACAAACGGGGGTATCGGTAATGTGTGCAGGCAATCATGATTACGGATACCCCCGTTCTTTGCCTACGGTCCCTGCCTTGTTTCCGTGGCACGTTTCGATAACAAAGCTCTACCAGGGTCGCGTCTTCCCGGTGCAGTTTTTCTGTCAGAGAATTGTAAGAGGGCCGTGATGCAAACAAGGGAGAGACTGGGTGCGATGTATGAGGCCCTGAATACATACTTTGGGGATCTCCGTTGGTGGCCGGGAGAAACTCCCTTTGAAATTGCCGTTGGGGCAATCCTGACACAAAACACAAACTGGAAAAATGTGGAAACCGCCATAGGTAGATTAAAAGAGGCGGACCTTCTCGATCCGCTCAAGTTGTATGGTACGGAAGCCAGCATTGTCGCGGGCCTCATCAAATCTTCAGGTTATTATAATAGAAAGACGAAGAGGCTCAAGGCGTTTCTTGGTTTTCTGCAGAACGAGTATACCGGAGACCTGGACGCGATGTTCAACGAAGAGTTGTGGACGCTCCGGGAAAAGTTGCTGAGTGTCAAGGGAATAGGCAAGGAAACGGCGGACAGCATACTGCTGTATGCTGGTGGTAAACCGATCTTTGTCGTTGATGCTTATACGCGCAGGGTATTAGAGAGGCATGCTCTTATTACCCCGGACTGGAGCTACCAGGAGATACAGACGCTTTTCATGGATACCCTTCCATGTGATACCCCACGGTACAATCAGTATCATGCTCTGTTTGTACAGGTGGGAAAACAATTTTGTAAAAAGAAACCGCTTTGCAGTGGCTGCCCGCTTGAAAACGAACTCCCGACATAAGATACATCTTTATACCCATGTATGCATACACACGGATTAGCTTGTTGTGTAGTATGCAACAGGAGGAATCCACCTTCATGGGGATAGAATCGGCCGTATAGTTCAGCCGGCCCACGGAGGGGCGCAAATGTTTCACGTGAAACATTTGCCATGGAAGGGGAGTTTGGCTACGGCGAAGGGACTATACCAACGTAACAAGCACTTTCCGTTCCGCTCGGGGACCGTCAAACTCACAGAAAAAGATGTTCTGCCATGTACTGAGGAGGGATTGTCCGTTCTCTGTAGGGATCACCTCTGAGGGCCCTATAATGCCCGCTTTGATGTGGGCATCACCATTGCCGTCCACCCTGTCATGCAGCCATTGTCCCTCGGGGGCTATCGTTCGGAGACACCTGAGCACGTCGGTCTGTATGTTCGGATCCCAGTTTTCCTGTATCATGATTGCCGCCGTTGCTCCCGGCGCGTACAGGGCGCACAGCTCATAGTCCGTACCATGCGCGGATACGATAGCTCGCACCTTCTCCGTGATATCCACGATCTCTTCCCGGGATGTTGTGCTGAATGTTATTGCCGTCCTCATGGGTTGCCCCTGTTAAAGATGTCTGCAAAGAGGGGATGAAGCTTCAGAAGTTCATAGAATTCATCCGGGGATTTTCCCGTGGACATTGTCTCAAAGGGGCACTTCCCGCTGCCCTCGCGATTGATAATATAGGGGACCGTTTGTGTGAAATGGCATAAAATGCCTAAGCCTTTCAGTGTTTCGGCTGCCATCTCGCTTCCGATCGGCGAGAACACCTCGCGGCAGCACGCCTTTTTCATGAGCAGGGCGGCGGCGTTTCCGGTGACCTTGTCGAGAATTACCACCTCATCTGGAGCGGAGGTCTGCTCAAGATAGCAAAGCAGCGGGGCAATACCCCTTTGCTGAGACTGGAATATGATGCCCGCCGGGCTGATGACCCAGATGGCATCGCTGCTTTTCAGAAATGATTCAAAACGGGCATTAGCGGTTGGCATGGTGGTGTCTGGACCATAGTCTTTCGAGCAAAACAACGATCAGGGGGAGGAGGAGGAGTTGAAGAACAATGCCCGGCCATCCCGCTTTTGCGGTCTGCCACGCCAGGTTTGCGGAATGAGAAAGATCCAGGGTCAGGGTCATCAGGATAAAAGCGGCGAGACGCCCTGCTATCAGTGCCCCGACGAGAGAGGTGATCACCCCCAGTCTGAAATGTCCGCGCAAGAGCCCGGCTGCAAGGCCATAAAACGTGCCCTCAATAATGATGCGGGGGAGCATCTGAGGGAAGGGCATGCCCGAAAGTGTGTAGCTTATGAGGGGGGTAAGCAGCCCGACCAGGATCCCGGCCCTCCAGCCGAGAGAGATTCCTGCCAGCAAAACGAAGAAAAAAAGAGGGAGAAACGTAGGACCCGCCAGGGGGTGAATGATATGACACAGCCACGGAACGGCCACGTCAAGCGCAACAAAGAGGCTGACATATACGTACAAACGAAGATCGGAGAATTCTAAGATATGCGGGAACGTTACTTCTCCTGTTGATATCGGTACGGTGTTCATGATGATTCCCCCTTGACGGTGAATGGTGGCGGCCGTGCAACAGGCCGGATTTCATTCAGGCTGTCACTCCCGCAGAATTCCCACAATCCCGCGGGGCGGTACATGGCGGATCTCTTTGTACAGACCCGTTGAGGTTTGCTGCCACGACTGGAGAAAAGTATAAGGGAGAAAAAAGCGAAAGTCAAGGTCAATCATTGCGTGTAAGCTCGTCAATCTCTTCTTCTGTTGCTGTCCACGTATCGTAGAGAGATGCGAGCCGAGAGGTCACCTGGGAATATTCTATATGGAGAGATTGGATTAACGAATCATTTTTATAGGTATCCTGATCGGAGAAGGCGCTGTCTATCTCCTCTTTTTTCTTCTCGAAGGCGGCTATCTCTTTTTCGATGTGTTCAAGCGATTCCTTCAGCGGTTTCATCCGCTTATAGCGATGCTGTCTGCTTTCGGCCTCTTTTCTTTTCTGATCTTTTTGAGATTCTGCCGGAGTTATGCTTTCCGGGAGGGGTTTCCCCCCAGTGGGATCGTTCTGTTCCTGGTGATATCTGTCCAGGTACTCATCAACACCTCCGTGGTATAGGTATAGGTCGTTATCCTTCAATACCGCCACCTTGTTTATGAGGGGAGCGAGAAAATCTCTGTCGTGAGACACGATTACATATGCCCCGGGGAACCTCTGGAGACTGTCCCGGAGAATGACCTTTGACTGGGCGTCAAGGTGATTCGTCGGTTCATCCATGATCAGCAGGTTTGCCGGCTTCAGAAGCATCTTCGCGAGGGCAAGCCGGCTCTTTTCACCTCCTGACAGGACGGAAACGGGTTTGAACGCGTCATCCCCCGTAAAGAGAAAACAACCGAGGAGCGTTCTCAACTCCCCGGGCGATTTGAGAGGAGCTACAACGTCGAGTGTCTGCAGGGTCGTCTTGTCCGGGTCCAGTTCGTCCGCTGTATTTTGAGCATAGTATGAGAGAATGGCATTGTTCCCCGGGTTTCTGAGGCCGTCCTGGAAGGTCTCAACGCCAGCTATGATACGTGCGAGGGTGGACTTTCCGGAGCCGTTCGTCCCGAGAAGGGCGATTCTGTCTGTGCGCTCAATGGTGAGAGATATGTCCTGGAGGACCATGTTGTTATCGTAGACCTTTGAGATATTTTCTAACTCCATGACCACCCGGCCGGCGCGTGGCGGATCCGGAAAGTCCAACGATATGGAGTGCTCCTCCCTGTCTATCGCAAGGGACTCCATCTTTTCGAGCCTCTTTATCCGACTCTGGACCTGCCGTGCCTTGGTACTCTTATACCGGAATCGCTCGATAAAGCGCGTCGTACTGTCGATCGTGCGCTGTCGATTTTTAAGGGAGGCCTCGAGTATCGCACGGCGCCCGGCCTGCTGGGTCAGATAGGATGAATAGTTCCCGGTGTATTCGGTCGCCTTGCCCATGGATATCTCAATCACCTTTTCGACAAGAGTATCAAGAAAGCGGCTGTCATGGGATACCAGCACGAGAGAACCCTGATATGACTTCAGGTATCCTTCGATCCATTCCAGAGATTCAATATCCAGGTGATTGGTGGGTTCGTCGAGCATCAGGATGGTTGGTTCCGTGAGGAGCAGTTTGGCGAGGGCTATCCGCATCTGCCAGCCGCCACTGAACTCCTCTGTCATTCGGGACAGGTCCTTCTCATAAAAACCGAGCCCGGAAAGTACCTGTTGCACCTTTATCTCTATCGAGTATCCCTCCCGGTGCTCAAGGATACTCTGTGCCCGCCCCATTTCGTTCACGAGCTCTTGTAATCCCAGAGTGTCAGGCCCCCCGTGATCGGTCAGGGCTAAAATTTCTTTTCCTATTTCCCCGACCCTCTCATGGAGGCGATTCAGGTCGTCAAAGGCGGTTGCCGCCTCCTCGAAGAGGGTGCGGCCGGCATGATAGACGCTGTCCTGGGGAAGATAGCCGACGCTGTTAAATCTGGACCGGATAATCTTTCCTGTGTCCGAGTCGATTTCTCCCAGAATGATCTTCATCAATGTGGATTTGCCTGTCCCGTTACGCCCCACAAAGGCGATCCTGTTTCCGTCTTCTATCTGGAGGGAGAGGTCCCTGAAGAGATATCTTCCGCTGTACTGCTTTGATATGTCCTGCAGTGAGATCATATACGTTCGAAAGGGGTGCCGTATGGGGTTGCCGTCCGGTCAAAACGAGCGACCGCCAACAAGCCTCTGATATTACTGAGCATTAAGCTTCGGTTACTTCTGCGCTCGTTATGTGGTCATCTTGGCGGATTGCATCTACCACGTCCTGTCCTGTTATTACCTTTCCGAACACCGTGTGGTGGCCGTCAAGATGAAGCTGAGGCGAATGGGTGATAAAAAACTGGCTGCCATTCGTATTCGGTCCAGCGTTCGCCATAGAGATTGCGCCGGTTTCGTGCCGCAAGGGGCTTCCCTGTGTCTCGTCTTCAAACTGATATCCTGGGCCTCCCGCGCCGGTCCCGGTAGGATCACCCCCCTGAATCATAAAATCTCCGATCACCCGGTGAAAGACCAGGCCATTATAAAACCCTTCCTGGGTCAGGAATACGAAGTTGTTGACCGTCTTGGGGGCATGTTGGGGATAGAGCTCCAGCTCAATATCACCCCGGTCGGTCTTCATTATTACCCGGTAGATCTTATCCGTGCCAATTTTCATTGCCGGGGGACTGTTCCATTGGTGTGAGTTCATATATTCTCTCCTTATGTTAATCTAATTTATGTTTCCATTTACAGCCAGTTACGCCATAAAAGGATGCGGGGCAACTGAGGACTTGGGACTCATTCCCACCAGTCGACCGTGAAGGGTCTTCCATTATATTGCCGGGGATTTGAGCGCCTCGGTCTGATAATGGGTGGTGAGGGCGTCGATAATGGTATCGATATCTCCATCCAGTATATTTTCCAGGTTGTACAGGGTAAGGCCGATTCGGTGATCTGTCATTCTCCCTTGAGGAAAATTGTAGGTCCGGACCCTCTGGCTCCTGTCCCCGCTTCCCACCTGTTGTTTTCTCGTCTCGGAGATCGCTGCATCGTGCTCCCCGCTTGCTTGTTCGAAAAGTCTGGCGCGCAGTACCTTGAGGGCCTTTGCCTTATTTTTGTGCTGCGATTTTTCGTCCTGACAGGTTACCACCAGCCCTGTTGGAATATGGGTGATCCGTACCGCGGAGTCAGTGGTATTGACGCTTTGCCCTCCGTGCCCCGTGGAGCGATAGACATCTATCCGGAGTTCATTCGGATCAATGTTCACTTCCACCTCCTCTGCCTCGGGCAGAACGGCCACGGTTACGGCGGAGGTATGGATCCTTCCCTGCGCCTCGGTAAGGGGGACCCTTTGCACCCGGTGAACACCGCTTTCGTACTTCAGTCTGCTGTACGCGCCATTCCCCTCAACAAGGAGTACAACCTCCTTGAAACCCCCAATACCCCCGGACAGGCTGGAGCTGATAAATTCCACCTTCCAGTTGGATCGCTCCGCATAGCGGGTGTACATCCGGAAAAGATCCCCTGCAAAGAGTCCCGCTTCATCTCCTCCGGTACCAGCCCGAATCTCCAGAAACACATTTCTCTCGTCGTTAGGATTGGTTGGAAGCATAAGATATTTAAGCTTTTCTTCCAGAGCATGAAGGGTTTCGCGTAGATGGGGAAGCTCCTCTTTTGCCAACTCCCGCAGGTCTGCGTCGCCTTCCTTGAGAAGATCCTTGTTGTCCTCGACCTGGGACGTGATATAGCGGTATTCCCGGTAGGTCCGCACAATATCGACGATGCCGGCATGTTCCTTGGCATATTTCTGGTACACACTGTAATTGGCGATTATCTCGGGATCACTCAACAGCCCTTCCAGCTCTTCACATCTATTTTCGATTTCTCTAAGCTTTGTCAGCATACGGACCTTCCTGAGCGGACGATAGTGAATTACGACAGAGGGAGAAATGGCATTCGGCGGGCGGCCCTTCCGAGCCTAAGGGGCCCCGAGAAATACGCCTGATCAGGTTTACGGAGGCACAAAGAAAGAAAGGAAGCCGCCTCCCACGGAAGAGGATCCGTAGAGTCGAAGCCACTTTGTGCCTGGTTATTGACGCCCACAGTTATTTTTCAAGGTCACCATATTTGCGGTTAAACTTCTCGATCCTTCCGGCAGTATCCATTATCTTCTGCTTTCCGGTAAAAAACGGGTGACATTTCGAGCAGATCTCAACCTTAATATCGCCTGTGGTGGACCTGGTTTCGAAAACATTTCCACACACACATGTAACGGTGGATTCCTTGTATTCCGGGTGAATATCTTGCTTCATCGTTCGCACCAACCTCCTTGGGCATTAAAAAAGTTGCTATTATATCCATATCAAAACGAATTTCAAGAAAATAAATTCGAAAAGTTGTTCTGTTACTGTTTCATGGATTCAAAAAATTCCTTGTTGGTTGTGGTCTTCCGGATCTTATCGATGATGAATTCCATGGCATCCACAGGATTCATCTCCTGCAGAAGTCTCCTCAGTATCCATATCCTCCGCAGGTCTTTCTCCTGGATCAGCATCTCTTCCTTCCTTGTTCCGGAACGGACCAGATCGAATGCGGGGAAAATCCGTTTGTCGGAAATCCTCCTGTCGAGGTGAAGCTCCATATTTCCCGTTCCCTTAAACTCTTCAAAAATAACCTCGTCCATCCGGCTTCCTGTATCAATAAGGGCCGTTGAAATGATAGTGAGACTGCCCCCTCCTTCGATATTACGCGCAGCGCCGAAAAACCGCTTCGGCTTGTGCAGGGCATTGGAATCCACTCCACCGGAGAGGACCTTGCCGCTGGGCGGCACGATGGAGTTATAGGCCCGAGCGAGACGGGTAATGCTGTCCAGGAGTATAACAACGTCCCGGTTGTGCTCCACCAGGCGCTTGGCCTTTTCGATTACCATCTCAGCAATCTGGACATGTCGCGAAGCGGTCTCGTCGAAGGTTGAAGAGATAACCTCGCCGGTAACACTCCTTTCCATATCCGTCACCTCTTCGGGACGTTCATCGATCAGCAGGACCATCAAAACGGCATCCTTGTGGTTTTTGGCAATACTGTGGGCGATATCCTTCAGGAGGACCGTTTTCCCTGTCCGGGGCGGCGAGACGATAAGCCCCCGCTGTCCCTTGCCGATGGGAGTAAAGATATCCATGACTCGTGTCGAGTAGTTTTCGGGGTCCGCTTCCAGTTCCCATTTTTCTTCAGGATACAGGGGGGTGAGATTATCAAAAAGGATCTTGCCCCTTGCGGCCTCAGGGGGCTCGAAATTGATCGACTCCACCTTCAGGAGGGCAAAATATTTTTCCCCCTCTTTCGGGGGTCTCACCTCGCCGGATATCGTGTCTCCGGTCCTCATGCCGAATCTTCGTATCTGGGAGGGCGAAACATAGATATCATCAGGTCCGGGGAAATAATTATACCCCACCGATCTGAGAAAACCGAAACCATCCGGCAGTGTTTCCAGGACGCCTTCTCCTGTGATAACACCATTTTTTTCCGTCTGGTATTGAAGAATTGCGAAGATGAGGTCCTGCCGTTTCATCCCGCTGGTGCCGGTGATGTTCAGCTCTTTTGCTAATTCGTTGAGATCACCAATAGATTTGTTTTTGATTTCTGAAATATTCATGTACCTTTCCTTTGTTTGGGAGTTGTTCGGTCCTTATTCTGTATCTTTAAAGCGGCAAGCTCTCAGATAAACCTCCTCCGGTTCTAACGGACGGGCGATGTATCTCTCTGAAAATTATGGAAAGCATAAAACAGGCCTTAGAGACAAACCAGAATTTCTTTACGGTGCCAACTTCCTAAAAGCTGCATTGACCTGGTTGGTTTCAGTTACAGAACAACTTTTGAATTTACAACAAATGGAGGCTACTCAGCGGCCCCTTCGTACAGGTTTTACTGTGCAATGATCGCTTCTTCTCGGTAGCTAATTCGGTCTCCTGAAATACTTTGGAAAGGAAGGCTTAGCACGCAACATCAATAGAGAAAAACGTCTATATCAAACCAGCAAGGATGTCAAGAAGTTTTTTCCACGGGATTCCGCACACGCGCGGGTCTAGCGAAGCATTATAAGGCTGAGCTGCCTTCCGGTATCACCCGCCTCACCCCTGTGTGAAAAAAAGGTGTCATGCCGGCAGGATGTGCAGATGTCAGCGGAGAATATGTTCTCCCGGGGAATACCCGCGCCCTGCAGCTGGGACCTGTTAGCGGCAGACAGGTCCAGCATCCATTTTCCTTCTTTCCTGCCGCCTGTAAAGGCAACCGTTTCTTCCCGGGTGTTATCAAAACGGTGGAACACGGCCTCATCAACCTCGTAGCAACAGGGACCGATGGCGGGGCCGATAACGGCCAGGATATCCTCCGGCACGGAGGAAAAAGTTTGCATGAAAACACGGGCGGCCTTGGCGGCAATCCCGAGCGCGGTTCCTTTCCACCCGGCATGAACGGCGCCGACCACCCGTCTTCTACGGTCGGCCAGGAGGACAGGGACACAGTCAGCTGTCTTGATCCCGATAGGGATTCCGGGTATCGCGGTAATGATGCCGTCGTATTCGAGAGGGCCAATCTGCTGCCCGCCCTGAAACGCCTCATCAATTACCAGGAGCCGGTCTCCGTGGACCTGGTCTACGGTAACGATATGCTCCGGGATGTTGAAGGCAGAGCACAGCAGAGCCCTGTTGCGCGCCAGGTGTTCGTCCCTGTCACCCACGTGCATTCCGAAATTGAGATCGGCAAGTCTCCCTTCGCTGACCCCTCCCCATCGGGTGCAAAAGGCGTGGGTTATGAAACCGCACTCGGCGAGTGCCCGACACTCCACATATCGCACGTCCCCCAGGCGGGAAAAGCTGAATGCGCCTTCGGTTCCATATCTGATCTCCGGGGTTTCAGGCATCGCTTTCTCGGTCTCCCAAAGCCGCGCATACCTGTTCAATATCGTCCGGAAGTTCAGATGAAAAATGCATAGGGGTCCTCGTGACAGGGTGACGAAAGCGCAGTTCGCTCGAGTGGAGGGCCTGCCGGCGCATCTTTCTCAATGCCATACGCAAGGCATTATCCTGTACCGTCTCAACCCTTTTCTTTGAATTCCCGTAGACGGCATCCCCGACAACGGGATACCCGATGGCATTCAGGTGTACTCGGATCTGGTGAGTCCTGCCTGTCTCAATCCGGACAGCAAGGAGCGTGGCGATGCCGTACCGCTTCTCCACACGCCAGCGGGTCAGTGATTCCTTCCCTCTTCTGCTCCCGGTGGACATCTTTTTACGGTCCACGGGATGCCTGCCTATGGGCAAATCGATTACCCCCTCCGGTTCCTTTGGATCTCCATGGACAAGGACACGATAGATCTTCGTAACAAGATGTTCCTTGAACTGTTTTGAAAGGCCTACATGGGCCTCATCCGATTTGGCAATCACCATCAGGCCCGAGGTATTTTTGTCCAGACGATGTACGATACCGGGTCTCTTAACACCACCGATTCCGGAAAGGTCGGTGCAGTGAAACAGGAGGGCATTGACCAGGGTCCCACTGCGATTTCCCGCCGCGGGATGCACTACCATCCCGGCGGCTTTATTCACCACCAGTATGTGTGCGTCTTCATGGTAGATATCCAGGGGGAGCTCCTCTGGGACAAGGTCATATTCAGCCGGCTCTTCCCGTGTAACAAGGATCAGGTCTCCGCTCTTTAAACGGTATTTTGGTTTTACATCCATCCCCCCGACCCGTATTTGTCCCCCTTCAATCGCCCGCTTGATCTGTGAGCGTGTACCGAAAGAGCCTTTTTGAGACAGAAAGACATCAAGCCGCTCCCCGCTCTGAGCGGGGAGCACTTTCAGCGTGAACGCTCCGTCATCTCCGGATGTCATTTGCATGGTCATCGTAAAATCGTTTGAGAAACGGGGGAAAAGGAACCTGCCGTCTGTGAGTCCCTGTATGGGGAGGATGCTAGCACGCTTCGATCCTCAAGCCAACAGGGCATAAATCCCGGGGGTCAAGACTCTCCGGCTATCTGCTGCATACCCTTTGTTATAAAAACAAATTCTTCTTTTGATATCGTTCTCAGGTCGAAGAGAATCTTGTCTTCGTAGATTCTCGTAATGATGGGAACTGCCAGTTTCCGTAGTTTCCTTTCCAGTCTGCTCGGTGAGATACTGCCGGAGCTCACCGTCACGACAAATGTGGGAATCTCCTGTGTGGGAAGCGATCCGCCCCCAGCCATGGATGTATCCTCCATAATGGAAAGGGTCATATCTTTCAGAGATAATTGCTCCAGGAGGGCCTTCAGTTCGTGCGCCCTCTTTTCGACCTCGGCAACTGGTTCCGTCAATGACCGCAGCACCGGAACGTCACGGACCGCGCGGTCGAGATCAAGGTAATGCACCATGGTCGCTTCGAGGGCCGCAAGGGTCATCTTGTCTATCCGGAGGGCACGATTGAGGGGATTCTTCTTTATCTTTTCCAGAATCGTCTTTTTCCCCAGGATTATTCCGGCCTGAGGGCCTCCGAGGAGCTTATCGCCGCTGAATGTGACGACATCCGTGCCCGCCTTGATGACCTCCTGTACCGTCGGCTCCTTTTCAAAGCCATACGAATCCAAGGGGACAAAGCAGCCGCTCCCCAGATCGTTCATTACCGGTAGCGAGCTCCTCTTCCCAAGCTCCATCAGTTCAGTCAGGCCTATCTCATCCGTGAAACCGAGCACCTTGAAGTTGCTTGTATGCACCTTCAGAATTAATCCGGTATCAGGGCATACCGCATCCTCATAATCCGAGAGATGCGTGCGGTTAGTCGTACCCACCTCTCTGAGAATAGCGCCGCTCTTTTCCATCACCTCGGGTATGCGAAACGCGCCCCCTATTTCGATCAGTTCGCCCCGCGAAACAATCGATTCTTTGTGCTCTGAGAGGGTATTGAGAACGAGGAGGACGGCGGCGGCATTGTTATTGACGATAATGGCATCCTCCGCCCCTGATATACAGCAGAGCAGTTCGCGTACGTGATCGTATCGGGTCCCCCGCTTCCCCTTGTCAAGGTCGAATTCCAGGTTTGAATATCCTTCGCTGATGTCAACAATCCGCTGGAGGGCCTCCGCACAGAGGGGGGCCCTTCCCAGGTTCGTATGCAGGATGATGCCGGTGGCGTTTACCACGCGGCGCAGGCTGTAGGTATACAGGGCGAGCAATCTCCTGCAAACATCATGCGCCGCCTCATCGGCGGAGGAGGGAACGAGCCCCTTTCCTCCCCTCTTTTCGGCATCCAGGATGGATGTTCGCATCTCTTCGACAACCTGGCGGCATTTTCCCACCACGATATCCCGTGACACACCTTCAAACGCATAACTGTTTTCAAGGAGGAGAAAGACCTCGTCGATTTTCGGAAGGGTTTTAAGCAGCTCTCTGGTCTTGTCATTCATGGTATAACATCACATTGAGCGATCAGTACCCGAAGGCATGCGGGTAAATTTTCCAAGGCACTAGTAATATGGGAAAAGATACGAAATTGCAAACAAGAAACTACCTGTTCAAACAGAAATCACGAAAGTTGTTAACCGCGGTAAAAAATTCCCGCATCATGATGACCCAATAGTATCTGCCGCGGTTCGTCAGAAACAGCGTGCCGTGGTGATAGCGCAGCCCCCCGACCAGCATAAAGGCGAGAATCTCCCGCCAGAGATGGCGCACAGCCCTGCCGTTATATTTTTGATTCAGGGGGGTGATATCTAGCTCCATGCCGAACAGCTTCATCAGGAAATCATAGCGCGCCTGTTGCGGGGGCGTAAAATCACGTGAAGCCATCAGGGGGAGATTCCCCTTGTTTAATGTCTCAATATATTGAGGAATATCAAAGGTATTCGCGTAGCATCTGCCCTGCATGTATCCGATCGATCCGCTGCCCAGACCGGCATATTCGTCATAGTTCACGATATACTCATCAATCATGGTGCCTCTCCGGGAAAAACACCACGCGGACGAAAAGCGGTACGAGGGGGCGAGCCTCTCTGAGATCATCCGGTAGAAGGTCTCTTCCTTCCGGTAATCGACTCTTCCCATCGATCTCTCCACCTTTTTACGCGTCGAGTCCGAAACCATCAAGGGGTAGTAGGTCACCTGATCCACACCTGTTTGGATAAGGACATCCAGGTCCCTGCTCAGGATTTCCTCTGTTTGGACGGGGAAGTTAAATATCATATCGGCATTCAGTGTATCAAACTCCCCTGACAGATTCTTGATTTTTGCAGCCATCTCCTCGCCGCTCCCGTATTTCTCATACCGGCCCATCGCCTTCAGAAGGCCATCATCAAAGCTCTGCACCCCCACCGAAAGCCGGTTGACACCGATTCTCTTCAGAACGGCAATATGCTCCGGCGTAAGATGATTGGGATTGGTCTCCACTGAAATACCCCTGATATTGAAGCAGTCCGTTGCCTCCGCCAAGGTTTTCTCCAGCTCGTCCATCAACACCGTCGGGGTGCCGCCGCCTACGTACATGCCGGTAAAGTCGTATCCTGCGTCTCGGTAGAGCCTCATTTCTTTTCTGAGGGCGTCATGATACCTCCGGGCGAGGTGTTCGTCCAACACGACTCGGTTAAAGGAACAGTAAGGACACAGACTTTCACAGAAGGGAATATGGATATAGAGAAGCCGGTCGCCCTGTGCCTGTCCCCGCGGAAGAGAGGCGCCAACCCCCTCCTCAAACCGCATGGCCTGGGAAAACTCCCGCTTTGTAACTGCTGTTATAATCTTATCTATCATGGTAAATGTATCCTTTCTGTACCCGTCTCTGAACTATCAGGCTTTTAATATTATTTCAATAGCGTTGAAATAACAATCCCATGATGCTATAGAAATAACACATCATGGATGGAAAGGTACCGCGTGAGAGCAATGAAAACCTGGAAATTATGGGAAGACGAAAAAATCAACGAAGAGGAGGCTCGGCTCCTGCGGAGACGCGCCGATGAGATCCCGGTCCCCTTTGATGAAGAGGGGAAGCGGGATATTGATATCCTCATTGATGCCTTTGTGGCGCGGGATGACGCCGCTGGCCTTGCAGCCCCGCAGATAGGGATCAGCAAACGCGTCGTGGTGTTCAAGAACGGGAACTTCGACGACAGAGGGCCGATGAAGAAAGGGGTCGGCCAGTACGATGTCCTCGTCAACCCGAGGATTACACAGATACGGGGAGACAGGGAAAAGGCGCAGGAGGGGTGTCTCTCCTGCCCCGATATAAGTGTCGATGTCGTCAGGGCCACCTCCATCAAGGTGAAGGCGTATGATGAAAAGGGGGAAAAGGTCAACAGACGCTATACGGGGTTCCTTGCCCGCGTTGTTCAGCATGAGCTTGACCACCTCGATGGAAAACTCATTGTCGATCGGGGCACAGCGATCTATTTTCCCAAAGAGAAAGGCCGGTTTTTCGATAAGCTCTTCAGGGACGCGTAAGATAATCCCGCAACAGAATTCAGGGAATCGGATCGGGAGGTGCTCAGATGTCCTATGACATACAGAGCCGCTATTTTGGAAAGGCAGGGTGTGAAAACACACACGACGTCTTGGAGGCCACCTCGCAGCGCGCCAGACAGCTTGGTATCAAGACGGTTCTCGTGGCGACGTGCAGCGGAAAGACAGCGATGGAGGCGATCGACCATCTGGGTCCCGATATACAGGTCATAGCCGTTACCCACTACACGGGTTTCGCGCGTCCCGATCATCAGGAGATGAACGACGAGACACGCAACGCGTTGGAGACGAAAGGGGTGAGGGTATTGACCTGCCAGCACGCCTTCGGGGGGGTAGGGCGTGGTATTCGGATAGCATTGAAGACCTACCAGGTTGAAGAAATTATGGCATATACCCTCAGGATGTTCGGGAAGGGGACCAAGGTGGCAGTTGAACTGGCGCTGATGACCGCCGACGCGGGCCTGGTGAGGACGGACGAAGACGTGATATCCATCGGAGGACCCGTCACGGGGGCGGACACGGCCCTGCTTCTTCGCCCCGCCAACTCCTCCGATGTTTTCAACCTGAAGGTAAAAGAGATCATCTGTAAACCCTCAATATTTTAGAGAGAGACTGTATGCCGCTGACCAAAGACCATTTAGACAGATATGCCGATGCCCTCATATGGGGGCTACTGAAGGCCAGAACAGGGCGATTCAAAAGGGGTGATATAGTCCTGATTCGATACGATATGCCCGCCATAAACCTCGGCGAAGTCCTCTATGACAAGCTGTTGGGCAGAGGCATACATGTCATTCCCCGCGCCGGGCTCAGCGCGCACATGGAGCGTTCCTTCTTCGATAAGGCGAATCGGCGGCAGCTCGTCTTCCATCCCCCCGGTGAAAAGGAGCTCTGCGAATCGCTGAACGGGAGCATCTTTCTTCATGCCCCCGAATCCCTTACCCACCTGAAAGACGCAGACCCTAGAAAGATAGCACAGTCGGTGATAGCGAGAAAGGAGCTGCGCGAGATCCTGGACAGAAGGGAGGAGACCGGGGAGTTCGGCTGGACACTCTGCACCTTTCCGACCCGTGAACTGGCAAAAAACGCAAAGCTTACCCTCAAGGGGTACACGGACCAGATCATTAAGGCCTGTTTCCTGGATAGCGAAAACCCCGTTTCCCGATGGGAAGACGTATACAAAAGAGCGGGTTCGATCAAAAAGTGGCTGAACGGGATGGCCGTTTCGTACTACCATATAGAGTCGGAACGTGTCGATCTTCGCATACGGCCGGGGAAAAAGAGAAAGTGGATCGGTGTTTCAGGGCACAACATTCCGAGCTTCGAGCTTTTTCTTTCTCCCGACTGGCGGGGAACCGAGGGGCAGTACTTTGCAAACCAGCCCTCATTCAGAAACGGAAATTATGTGAAGGATGTAAAACTCGTCTTTGAAAAGGGCCGCGCAGTGAAGGTCGAGGCCGCCACCGGGGAAGACTTCACGATAGGGCAACTATCCATGGACAGAGGGGCCAGCAGGGTCGGAGAATTTTCCCTTACAGACAGGCGGTTCTCCAGAATCGACACCTTCATGGCGGATACCCTCTTCGACGAGAACTATGGGGGTGAGTGGGGGAATTGCCATATAGCCCTTGGCGCGTCGTTCTCCGAGGCGTACGATGGCAATCCCGCCGAACTGACAAAGACGATGAAAAAGAACCTCGGATTCAATGACTCCGCACTCCACTGGGACCTGATAAACACCGAAAATAAAGTTGTACAGGCTCATCTGTCGGACGGGAAGACCGTCACAATATATGAAGACGGTGTTTTCTGCCGTTAGGGTGCCCGACATGGCAAAATCGACCGGTGGTACCACAAAAAAGCCCGTCAAACGCGAAGAGGCCACGCCTTTACTCCGTGAAAAGAAGCAGGTCCTGCGCGAGGCGTTTGAGAACTCTCCTATACCGACGTTTGTAATCGATAAAGACCACAGGGTTGTTTACTGGAACAGGGCGCTGGAGACGTTGAGCGGCATCATGGCCGGCGAGGTAATCGGGACGAAGGATCACTGGAAGGTCTTCTACCATGAGAACAGGCCAACCATAGCAGATCTTATCGTGGACGAACTGTACAAAGAAATTCCGCACTGGTACCCGGGCAAGTACAACAAGTCAAAACTGATAGAGGATGCCTATGAAGCAACGGATTTCTTCCCGGCACTTGAAGGGGGGGGCGGTGGCTTCGGTTTACCGCATCCGTGTTGAAGAATGCCCGGGGGGATATTACAGGAGTAGTTGAAACCCTTGAAGATATAACGGACCGCAAGCTTGCCGAGGATGCGCTCATAGAAAGCGAGGCGCGGTATCGCACCCTGAGTGTCACCGATTCTCTCACGGAGCTGTATAACTCGAGGCATTTCTACGAACAGATGCGACTGGAGATAGAGCGGGCCGAGCGGTATGGTCATCCCCTCTCCCTGCTCCTCCTGGACCTCGACAATTTCAAGAGATTCAACGATACATACGGGCACCTTGAAGGGGACGAAGTCCTTATCCGGTTGGGACAGGTCATCTGGAGATGCCTGAGAACAACGGACTCCGCGTACCGGTTCGGGGGAGAGGAATTCACCATTATCCTGCCGGAAACAGCCGGTGATGCGGCAACCGTTCTCGCGGAAAGGATACGGGAAGAACTTGCAAACGAGGACTTCCTCCCCGTCGAGAGCTCGGAGGCTGTGCATGAAACGGTGAGCATCGGGGTGGCTCAGTATCTTCCACGCGAGGAATTGAAGCCGTTTATCAAACGGGCGGATTTCAACATGTACAAGGCCAAGGGGCAGGGGAAAAACAGGGTCTACTACCAAGGCGCATAGGCCGCCCCGAATACACCCGCCACCGTCCGGGGAATCCTTGACAAGATATCCTTCAAACAGTATGGCCCTGCCTTCCGGTGATTCAATCGCCCGAACGCCGATTACAGGGAAACAGTATGTCCATTATTCTCAACATCCCGGCCATCGTGAGGATCCTCATCGTCTTCGGCTGTATTCTCCTGGCCATAAGGAAAAATGTCTCGCTAGGGAATGCCTTTGTCCTGGGAGCGATCCTCATCGGGGTGCTCTTTGGGCTAAGGCCGGACGCGATGTTTTTCTCTGCCGTCGACTCGGTCATGATGCCCAAGACCCTTTCCCTTTCCGTGGTCGTTACCCTCATTCTCATCCTCAGCAGCAGTATGGAACAGGGGGGTCATATGGCACGGCTCCTCGACAATTTCCGAGGTCTCGTGGCAAACCCCCGACTGAACCTCGCCCTCTTCCCTTCCCTGATTGGGCTTCTTCCGATGCCAGGGGGGGCGGTCTTTTCAGCGCCCATGGTGAAGGAACTGGGAGGGCGAAGCGGTCTGCGCCCGGACCAGCTCAGTTTTATTAACTACTGGTATCGCCATATCTGGGAATACTGGTGGCCCCTCTATCCCGGGGTGCTCCTTGCGGTAACGCTGGCGGAGATAAACCTCTGGACCCTTGTGATGATCATGTGGCCGCTTACCGTGATAGCCGTCTCTCTCGGCTCTCTCTCCATCAAGAACGCCGCACTGAAAGATGTAACGGCAAAACGGGAGACGTCCCGCCCAGCGGGGCCTTTTCTGAAGGAACTGGTTCCCATACTCATGGTGATCTTTGTGGGGCTCGGCATGGGGATGCTCCTCTCGGCCCTCTTCCCCGGTCTTCATATCGCGAAGGAAACAGGGCTGATTATCGCCCTTATCCTGTCTATCGTGTATGTCTGGGTCCGCAGCAAGATGACGGGCGGCATGATCTGGAGGGTTCTTATGGACCCGCATCTTTTCAAGATGTTCTATATGGTTATCGCGATACTGATCTTCAAGGGAATGCTTGAGGACAGCCATGCCGTGGTGGCCATAAGCGCCGAGTTTATGAAATATTCCGTTCCTCTCGTCCTGATAACCGTTGTCCTCCCCTTTATCGTTGGGGGGATCACGGGAATAACAATCGCCTTTGTGGGGAGCACCTTCCCCATTATCATCCCGCTCATTCATTCCATGGGTGAAGGGGTCTTCATGCCCGCCTATGTTGCTCTCGCGCTTGTGAGCGGTTTCCTGGGGGTGCTTCTCTCGCCCCTCCACCTCTGCCTCCTCCTTTCAAACCAGTATTTCGGGGCCGGCTTCGGGCGTGTATACCGGCATCTTCTCCTGCCCTGTCTGTTCCTCTTCGTAACAGGGCTCATATATTTTTTCTTCGTCCGCTGGCTGATTACATAATCTTGTAACCATTCAGCATAATTT
>Ga0307990_1000551_pt1 | contig 33202 bp, 25 predicted proteins | sample EllFjometagen129_FD_203168 | JGI IMG/M metagenome (GOLD analysis project Ga0307990, IMG submission 203168) | Marine microbial communities from Ellis Fjord, Antarctic Ocean - #129 | ecosystem: Environmental > Aquatic > Marine > Unclassified | place: Southern Ocean | collected 2014-10-08
AGGTTAGAGGTTAGAGGTTAGAGGTTAGAGGTTAGAGGTTAGAGGTTAGAGGTTAGAGGTTAGAGGTTGGAGGTTGGAGGTTGGAGGTTGGAGGTTGGAGGTTGGAGGTTGGAGGTTGGAGGTTGGGGAATTTGAAGTTATTTCAAGTTATTCAGATATATCATGACTAAATCCCTGTGATGCCCTGTTGAATCTAGTGCAATTTGTTTAAGATCTCCGCGAATTATCTCTCTGTTTGCAACCGATTCATTAAAAAAGAATTCCTCAATGCATGTTAACGCTTCCATTGTAACATTCATATCTGAAGATTGAACAAATGGAAGGAAAACAGGCAAATATACGCCATAATCCAGCCCTGATTGCCAAATCGCTGCCAATAACTCCGAGAGGCCTGTCTCCCACTTTCGTGATGCCAAAGCTTCAGCAATATAAGGAGCAGCAGCCTTATCTTTTACATCCATCACTAACTTAAGAATTGCCTCCTGAACATCTCTCGAAACGTTGCGTTGATACAAATCAAAAACCATAGAAAACATCAGCACACTACCTGATTCCCGGATTTTAATCAAACTTTCCTTAAGCACAACCGCATCATTCGATAATAATTGTTTAACAAGCTCCTTTTGTTCTTCATTCAATTTCTCTGACATGATAATTTATTTTGCTGCAAAGTTAGCCATTTCATTCAGATGGGAAATAGCGCAATTTTCTTTGAAAATCGTCAGATTTCAATATCTTTACAAAAAATTAGGATCATGAAAATTGCAGTAACCGGAGCAAACGGACAATTAGGACAAAGCCTGAGAAAAATTGCTAACTCCATTCAGTCCGAATGGTTTTTTACAGATATTGATGAACTGGATATTACTCAAGATGATGCCGTAGAAGATTTTTTCAAACAACACACACCTGATGTTTTGATTCATTGTGCGGCATATACAGCAGTAGATAAAGCAGAATCACAGCAAAAAATCGCACACAAAGTCAATCATATTGCCAGCTATAAACTTGCGTTACAATGTCAGAAAACCAACTGCAAAATGATTCATATTTCCACCGATTATGTATTTGACGGGAGACACTACAAACCCTATGTTGAAACAGATCGCTGCAAGCCGATTTCAGCATACGGACAAACAAAGCTTTCTGGAGAAATTGCCGTGCGCAACAGCTTGTCCGATGCAATAATTCTGAGAACCTCATGGTTGTACTCAGAATTTGGTGAAAATTTTTTAAAAACCATGTTGAAATTAGGGAAAGCACGTGAGGAATTAAATGTCGTTTTCGACCAAACCGGCACTCCAACTTATGCTGGTTCACTCGCAGAAGGAATTATACGGATTCTTCAAGACTATCAAACAGAAAATAAATGGGTAACAGGAATTTATCATTTTTCAAATCAAGGGGTTTGCTCCTGGTACGATTTTGCTCAATGGATTATGGATGAAGCCAAACTTGACTGCCAGATAAACCCGATTACGACGGAAAAATTTCCAACACCTGCAAGGAGACCATTTTATTCAGTATTAAACAAAGCAAAATTTGAGAATACATTTGAGCATCACATCCCACATTGGACAGATGCCGCAAAAGCATGTTTTTCTCAGTTAGGCCTTTAGCTGTGCAATATCCCGACCGCTCGGTTCCTGATAAATACGCAAATTAAACTCCGGAATCGTAGCCAACAAATGATCGACAATTTCAGCCTGAATTGCTTCATAATCAGCCCATGCCTGAACTTTACTAAACACATAAATCTCTAATGGCAATCCTTTTGATTCAGGTTGAAGTAAACGTACCAGAAATGTCATTTCCAAGTTAATATCATCACGTGATTTTAGATATGTAGCCACATAATCACGGAAAATTCCGGAATTTGTAATTTTCATTCCTTCCGCTGTTTTCTTTTCAATAATTTTTTTAACTATTTCATTCTGGGTCATTTTTTTCAGCTCTTCATCGTTGACAAAATGCACAGAATTCATATCCAGATACAATGCTCGTTTAATTCGTCGTCCACCGGATTCTTCCATCCCTCGCCAGTTATTAAAACTCTGAGAAACCAGCGCATAAGTTGGAATAGTTGCAATTGTTTTGTCCCAGTTTTGAACTTTGACGGTATTAAGCGTAATTTCTATTACCGTACCATCGGCATTATGTGTTGGCATTGAAATCCAGTCGCCAAGTCGCACCATATCGTTTGCTGAAATTTGTATTCCAGCAACCAATCCAAGTAGAGAATCTTTGAAAATCAACATCAATACTGCAGCCATAGCACCCAATCCTCCAACAAAAACAGCAGGCTCTTTATTCAGCAAAATAGCCAATATCGCAATTCCAAAAACAAAATAGGTGAAGATTTTCAATACCTGAATATAGCTTTTAATACTTGTCCCGCGAGCTTTACCTGTTGTTCTATCATATATCTCATTGACACCATTAAAAAATGAACTCACCACCAAAACACTCAAAACAAGCATATAAATAATGGCTCCTTTTTCAATCAAATTCGTGAGTACCGGAACCTTCGGGAAAGCAAATTCTATCGTAAGTAAAACCAAAACTGCAGGGGCATAATGTGAAACCCGCATAAATACTTTCTTTTCTAGCAAAATATCATCCCACAGCGTTTTTGTCCGACGAATTAATCGTGTCAAAAAGTTCAGCAGAATTCGTTTAGTCAGTAAGTCCACAAGCCATCCAAGAACAGCAATCGCAATCAGAATAACAAAAACGGATAAAATCTCTGCAAACTTGAAACCCAGCCCTACATCCATTAACCACTTTTCAATAAGAAATCCGAGATTCTCTTTCATAATTTTAGCTTTTAGTGAGGCGAATATAATAAAACTTGTTGGTATTTGACAGGTTAACCCGCATTATTCACCACGTTTAATACAAATAATCTGTAGCTATATCATTATTAAGCAAATACGACTTATTCTCTTGGATAATTTAACACCCAAAATTGAGAGTCGCTTGCAATTATCTTTGCGTATCTGCTTCGTTGTAAAACGCTTGAATCTTTAGATCACGAACACCCATAAATATCCCACAAATGTGAATAAATATTGTAATATATCTGCAAGTTTCGACGTCTCGCATCGACACAATGCGAATCGCATGAATAATGCGGGTTAATTCAGTAAACTTTCCAACAGCATAAACTCTTATTCAAAAAATCATTCTTCTTTTACATTTTTTCATTATTTTAGCCTTTAACTAACATGGCATGTTATGATAAAAAAAATACTTACAATCATCGTTGTATTTGGGAGTTTTTCGACACTACTCGCACAAGCCTACAATGAATACTTCACAGAAGACAGGCTTCGTCTGGATTTATATCATTTCGGAACAGACAGCACTGAAAGTTACAGTTTAAAACGCTTTGTTCGGGAAACCCCATACAGCGGTCCAAAAAATGATTTACTACCCGAGCAGCTGCATGCGACTTACATCTTGCAAGTTAGCCACAGGGAAAATTCTAATTTGCTTTTTACAAGGCCTTTTGAAACCATGTTTGAAGAGTGGCAAGATACCAAAGAAGCACCTTATAGGAATCGTGTTTTTGAAGAAACGCTGCATATTCCCTATCCAAAAGTTGGAGTTCACATAGAAATTCTATATCAGGAACATCTCGGCAACTTTGAAAAAATCTGGGAAACTTATTTTGAGCCGGAAGAAACCGAAACCGAAATCCCCCATCACGAAACCGATTTTGAATTAATTTTTGGTGACGGCAATTTTCAAAAAGCGGTTGACATTGCCATTATCGCCGAAGGGTACACTGAAGATGAGATAGATAAATTCATGAATGACGCAAATCGGATGACACAACATTTCCTGAATACAGCTCCATTCAATGCGTATAAAGATAAATTCAATTTTTATGCGGTAAAATCGGCATCAAAGGAAAGTGGAACCGATTTGCCTGGAGAAAACATCTGGAAAGAAACTGCGGCAAACAGCCGATTTTACACATTTGGCAGCGAGCGATACCTTACAACATTGTCATATCATCAAAGCATGGATATCCTTAACAATGTTCCGCATGACCAGATAATAATTCTTGTCAATACAGACAAATATGGCGGTGGCGGCGTGTTCAATCATTTTTCGGTAGTTAGTTCAGCCCATTTTTTATCAGAGGTTGTACTCACACATGAATTTGGACATGCCTTTGGGGGCTTGGCAGATGAATACTACACCTCATCGACTGCTTATGTTGAACATCCCGATTTAAGTAATGAATTAATAGAACCGAACATAACAAATCTGGTAAAATTTGACAAAAAGTGGAAACACATGATGCTTGACACAATTCCGATTCCAACCCCTGACACTAAAGCTTATGACGAAAGTATTGGAGTTTTTGAAGGCGCAAGATATTTAAGTAAAGGAGTATATCGTCCTGTCAGGAATTGTAGGATGAAAAGCAATAATGCCGACTTTTGCCCTGTTTGCCAAGATGTTTTAGTTAGAATGATAAAATATTATTCAGAAAGCGAATTAGACTAAAAGTGCAAGTGCTTAACTGAGCGTCCTTCGTCGCGAATAATTCGCAGGGATTCGATTCCAATATTGATATGATCACCGACATATTTTTCAGTAATTTTCTGGTCGCTTTCATTCGTTTTCACACCAGTAGAAATCATCGGTTGGTCAGAAACCAGCAAAAGGGCTCCCGAAGGAATTCCGTTCGCAAAGCCGGTAATGAAAATCGTAGCAGTTTCCATATCCACAGCCATGGCGCGAGTTTTTTTAAGATACTTTTTAAATCGTTCATCGTATTCCCAAACTCTACGGTTGGTAGTTAGCACAGTACCTGACCAGTAATCCCGTTTTGCATCACGGATACTTGTTGAAACAGCACGCTGCAACATAAACGCCGGCAAAGCAGGAACCTCCGGTGGTAAATAATCGTCCGATGTTCCTTCGGAGCGTATTGCAGCGATGGGAAGGATTAAATCACCAAGTTGATTTTTCTTTTTGAGTCCGCCACATTTCCCAAGAAACAAAACAGCCTTCGGATGCACGGCAGCAAGTAAATCCATAATTGTTGCGGCGTTCGGGCTTCCCATCCCGAAGTTAATAATGGTAACCCCATTGGCTGATGCGGTTGGCATATTTGCATCTGTCGTAATCGAAACATCGTACTTTCTGGCAAACATATCAACATACAATTGAAAGTTTGTCAATAATACATACTCACCAAATTTATCAAGCGGCGTTTGCGTATAGCGGGGCAACCAATTTTCAACGATTTCTTGTTTTGTTTTCATTATCCGTTTATTTTAATGATAATCATTAAATTTGTACAAAAATAATATAATGCAGGAACTTAATCTTCCAAAATACAAATTTCGATTTGAAAAACGTGATAATCATATTTTTATTTTTGATACAATTCGCAAAAAATTTATTCTTTGCACACCAGAAGAGTGGGTCAGACAGCATTTAATTCAATATTTCATAAAGGAAAAATCGGTGCCTGCAGGACTAATTTCCGTGGAAAAAGCGATTCACATTAATGGACTTAGTAGACGCTACGATGCTTTAATCGCCGATAAACAGGGAAACCCCATTGTTTTGATTGAATGTAAAGCTCCTGAAGTAAAAATTAGTCAGGAAGTTTTTCAACAAATTGCAGAATACAATTTGCATTTTCATGTTCCGTATTTATTTGTCAGTAATGGATTATCCCACTATATTTGCAGAATCGGGGAAGAAAATAAGATTAGTTTTTTAAAAGTAATGCCTAACTATTCAGAGTTATAGAAACGATTTTTTATTCGTCATCGTCCTCATCAAATTCATCATCCGCTAGGTCATACTTGTTTTCAAACTCCTCTTTAATTTCATCTTTAAGAAATCCGGAATCGTCATAATCGTCATCCAAATCAATAATGATAGAAGCTTCTTCCTGATTCATCCTTACCAGATAAATTTTATCTTCTGTTTCAAACGGCAATGCACTTACCAGTTTCCCCTCACGATTGGTAAAGGTAATCAGGTGCTGTATAAAACCCTCAGGATAAGTTAGTTTAATCTGTTCAATTATGTTCAGATCAAGCTTGTCATAATCTTTGATAACACGTAGTTTACTCACAATTATGTCTGTTTTTCAAAATGATTCTTAAATGAGATCAACAATTAAGACTTTCTTATTTATGTAAATTTCAACTGCCCAAATCTAAATAAAACAATAACATAAAACCAAATATGAGCATGTTTTTCAAAAAAATAACCCGGAGCGCCACACTCCGGGTTAAGCCACAACAGAAAAAGCACGCTTAATTCAGGAGACTCATTTCCCTAAGGAATTCACCACGCTGACTAAGCTTCATTTTCCCACACAGAAGTGTGGAAATATCGGGTACAGCACAAAATTTTTTTTGTAACTGCAATAAATCTCGTTTAAAAACATTTAAATAAAACCTCAACAAAACCAACAAATTACCACAGCAAGACGTAATAGCTTTAATCATGGTATTGGCTGTTTTCATATTTTGTTGTGACTTTATTAAAAAATAAAAATACAATCAAATATTTCATAATCCAATTTGCTTTGACGAATGGTAATAGATAAGTGATGAACATCGATTCCACATTGATGAATAAAACAAATAAAATAGAGTTTACTTCAGCGAATAGCAAGCATAATTGTGGATGAATACAACTAAATACGTGACTAACAAACATCAGTGGATTCCTTGTTAATTTTTCCGGTACCTCTTTTTATTCCCGTTCCCGCGATTTTTAGCTGATTTATCATTGTATTTTTTGCGTTTCTTTACGGATGAATCAATCCACGACGGTGTTTCATCAGGAGCGAAAGGTAATTTCAACTTATCTAATTTGGTTTCAATAAGCCGCTCAATCTGATCAAAACTACGCATCTCATCCGGAGTTACCATTGTTACAGCGACACCAGTTTTATCGGCCCTTGCAGTTCGACCAACACGATGCACATAATCTTCAGCGTCATTGGGAACCGAATAATTGATAATGAGATGAATATTCTTAATATCAATTCCGCGACTCAAGACATCGGTAGCAACAAGCACCCTTAGATTTCCGGCTTTAAATTGCCGTAAAATTTCTTCGCGCTCATTTTGCTCAAGATCTGAGGATACGCCTTCAACATTCAGTTTTGTCCGTTTAAGGGCACGTACCACCTCCCTCACCTTCAGCTTGGTTGCGGTAAAAATCAAAACCCGCTCGTATTGTGCTTCAGATAAAATATGTTCAATTAAAGGCAATTTATGTTTCTCTAATACCGGATAAACGCGCTGATCAACACCTTCTGCCGGCTTAGACAGATTAAAATTGAGCTCCTCAGGCTTATGAAGCAATTTCCTGGTTAATTGCCGGATTTTTGGTGGCATCGTGGCTGAAAACATTAGTGTTTGACGCTTATCCGGAAGATATGTATTGATTTTCAATATATCTTCAAGAAACCCCATGTCCAGCATTTTATCTGCCTCATCCAAGATAAAATGACGTAAATTTGAAAATTTCACACCACCCAGTTTTAAATGAGAAAGCAGACGACCCGGCGTTGCAACCACAATATCAATTCCATCAGTTAAAGCACGTCGTTCTGTATCCCAACCTGAGCCGTCACCACCACCATAAATAGCGATGGATGTTAAATCTAAAAAGTAGGCGATTCCCTGAATTTCACGATCAATCTGCACGGCCAACTCACGGGTAGGCACAACAATCAAGGCTTTAACGCCCTTTGCATCAAGATTTTGGTTGCGCAATAAGCTTAGCAATGGAATAACAAATGCGGCTGTTTTCCCCGTCCCGGTTTGGGCACATGCAATCAAATCTGATTGTTTCAAAATCAAAGGAATTGCATACACTTGAATCTCTGTCGCATCAGTAAAACCCATGTAAGCGATGGCATCTATCAAGGCATCATCTTGTATTATTTCATCAAATCGCATAATTTTTTTTCTAATGTTGCAAAGTTACAGAAAAAATCGCATTTGCGAAATACATCTAACCTGCACAAATGGAATTCCATGAATAATGCAGGCTAAAAAACCTCTGCGTCAGTTTTCAACAATTTAAACTGAATCCGCTTTCTTGCAACATCCACATTCAGCACCTCAACAATCACATGCTGATGCAATTTCACAATTTCTGCCGGGTCAGAAATAAAGCGGTCTGCCATATTTGAGATGTGAATCAAACCATCCTGCTTAACACCAACATCCACAAAGGCACCAAAACGTGTCAGATTTGTCACAATACCGGGCAATTTCATGCCGGCTTGCAGGTCTTCCATTTTCCGAACCGCTTCCGAAAAGGTAAAAACTTTAATCGGAGGCCGTGGATCCAATCCGGGTTTTGCCAGTTCTTCCAGGATATCATTGATGGTTGGCAATCCAAATATATTCGTCACATAATCTTCCTTTCGGATGGATTTGATTGCTTCAGCGTTTCCGATAAACTCCTGAACAGGTTTTCCGGCATCAGCAGCCATTTTATGAACCAAAGCATAGGCTTCAGGATGCACTGCACTGTCATCAAGCAATTCCTTGCCATTTTTCACCCGCAAGAATCCGGCAGCTTGCTCAAAAGCCTTATCTCCCATCAGCTTCACTTTTTTCAACTCAGACCGACGCTTTATTCCACCATTTTCAGTACGGAAATCCACAACATTTTGCGCCAATTTTGATCCCAGCCCACTCACATGCGTCAATAAATGACGAGAAGCGGTATTTACATCAACTCCAACTGCATTCACACAGCTTTCCACAACTCGATCAAGGCTTTCCTGCAATTTTTTCTGATCGACATCGTGCTGATATTGCCCCACACCAATGGATTTAGGATCAATCTTAACAAGCTCAGCAAGCGGATCAATCAAACGCCGACCAATACTCACCGATCCACGGACTGTAATATCATATTGCGGAAATTCTTCTCTAGCAACTGCCGATGCGGAATAAATGGATGCTCCGTTTTCACTCACTATGAAAACTAACACATCGCGCGAGAAACTTACTGTTTTAATAAAGGTTTCGGTTTCTCGACTGGCAGTTCCGTTTCCGATTGCAATGGCATCTATCTTGTAAGCATCCACTAAACTAGAAACTTTTTTCTTTGCTGTTTTTATATCCCGCTTAGGCGGATGAGGATAAATAGTTTCATTATGCAGCAGCTCACCCACCGAACTCAGACATACAATCTTGCATCCTGTGCGAAATCCCGGATCAATGGCCAACACGGCTTTTCGCCCTAAAGGCGGTGCCATTAAAAGCTGCTTTAGATTTTCAGCAAAAACCCGAATGGATTCCTCATCAGCTTTTTCTTTATACAATGCTTTAAATTCAGTTTCCATGGCGGGCTTAAGCAAACGTTTGTAGGAATCGTCAACAGCGAGTTGAACCTGATGTGATGCAGCAGATTTTGATTTGACAAAAATCCGGTACAATTGTTCCAACGCATCATCGCTTTCAGGCGCAACATGCACCCGCAGAAATCCTTCTGTTTCACCGCGACGGATCGCCAGAATACGATGAGCTGCAGCTTTCCGAATGGGTTCAGCAAACTCAAAATAATCACTGTATTTGGCAGCAGATTCCGGATTTTCCTCCGCTTTTTTCTTTACCTGACGGGATTCAATAAAACCATAGCGCTGAAACAAACGACGCATCGCATTTCTGGCATGAGCGCTTTCATTTATCCATTCTGCGATAATATCCCGGGCACCCTGCAGCGCATCCTCAACCGAATCAACCTCATCATTCAAAAACTGACACGAACGAGTCTCAATATCTGTCTCATTTTGACTCATAAGAATCTTTGCCAGCGGCTCAAGCCCTTTTTCCTTTGCAATACTACCACGAGTTTTGCGTTTAGGCTTATACGGCAAATAGATATCTTCTAACTCCGTAAGGTTATCACATGTTTCGATTTTTGTTTTTAAGACTTCATCTAACAATTCCTGCTCGTCGATAGATTTCAAAATGCTTTCTTTTCGTTTTTCAAGTGCAACGATACGTTCCTGAGCATTTTTCACATTCTCAACATCTACCTCAGTCATACTGCCGGTTCTTTCTTTACGATAGCGACTGATAAAAGGGATGGTAGCCCCTTCCTGCAATAAATCAAGACAGGATTTGACAAATTTTGGCTGTAAATTCAGCTGTTCTGCAATGGATTGTATGTGTAAATTGTTCATGAAATTAAATTTTAGCTAAAATACGGCATTTGAGGTGAAATTCCAATAGGACTTTAACCTGCATTATTCATCGCAAAATTAAGCGTATTTGCATATATCAATATACGAAGGGATCTTTACACTATTTAATTGAGGAATCAAACCAATGTCTTTCTTAAGAAGTGAATACAACTGCTTCTTCTCTGACAAGTCTAAATTATTACGTATTTCTTGTATTTGCATGGAAAAATGTTTTATCCCACAAAGATAATAAAATCTACATTATCCTACAACATAACCTTGATTTACTAACTTATTAAGGTATTTTGAAGATACCTCTTGAATAATTACGTTTAGATATTATAATTATCTTGTCAGTACCATTCGCTTAGATTTAATTGTATTGCCGTCTGCTACAAGATAATAGGTGTAATGTCCTGCACTCAAATCGTGTGCATATACTATCAACTCGCCATATCCGCGATCATTAATCTCAACTTGTTTTAGTATGTTCCCGAGATTATCTATAAATACAATTTTTGCCGATGAAATATTATCTGGTATTTTAAAACTAATAGTTGTTTGTTCCTTGAAAGGATTCGGCACGTTTTGATTCAGTACTATCGCTTTAGTATTTTCAAGCGTTACTTCCTGTTGGAAAGCCGGATTGTTTGAGTTTTTCATTTGAACATCGCCGAGGTCATCATTAAGAAACTGCTCAATATTGTCAATGCGGGTTTCCATATCATTAAGTCTTTGATTTAGACTGTCGTTGATATATTTCAGATCTTTTACCGATTCTATTAAAACAGGAACAAGGCTACTGTAATCAATATAAAGGTAACCATTTGCGTCAGTACTGACAACTTCGGGAAATACAGGCTGAACCTCTTGCGCTATTAGACCAAGATGAGTACCTTCTGAAAGATTGCGATTCGGATTATTAATTGTGTCCCAACTGAAACTAACTCCTTGAAGAGTCATTGTCTTTGCAAGTGCGTCCTCAATATGTACAATATCTGTTTTCATGTTAATATCTGATAATTCTGCATACGATTGCGAAGTACTCTTTACAAAACCAGCCATATAATTAAGACTCCTTACTTCGGAGTAATCGCTTTCAGCATAAGAATTAACTGCTCTTACAGCCCAGTAAATGGTTGTATCTGTAGTTAATGTGAACAAAACCTTAGTTGTTGTATCATTAATATTGTATGAGTAGTATGTATCGGTCATGCCAGGGTCATAAGCCAATTCAAAAATATAATATTGAGTATTTTCTGATTTATGCCATTTAAACTCTAACTTAGTTCCATATTTTACATTAATGTTATTCTGTGGCTCGATTAACACTGGGACTTCCGGCATTTTTAGCAAAACAGAAATATTTTCATCCAGTTCCTTAACAGCTTGTATAAGTATCGGTGTAATTTGCACGTAGTCCAGCCCTTTATATTGAATGCTTTCTGATATAACATTACCGGCTGTATCAAACTTTTCGGGTATCATCTGATTGCTTACAAGATTAGGTAAAATAGGTTCTACTTCCTGTGCTATCAGTCCGTATTGCATATCAGTCGGGAAATTCAGGTCATAATTAACTGTATCAAAATAAAAGTTTACAGGTCTTAAATCCCTAATTGCATCAATGCCACCTGCATAATCGTGAACATCCTGTTTAAATTGCTGGTCAGAAACGTCATTGCAATTGCCGGTATATGTAATATTTCCTTCAACATGAACACTACCGACAAAATAACCAGCCCAATTAAATTCTACCCCTAAATCATCTGGATTTGGTGGACAAATAGCATATACTCCAAAATTATGAACAGAATTCGGATCTTCCGAAGGAGCCTCAAAATAGCCGGCGTAATTAGTTTCAGCGTTATCTGCACTAAATTTCGAACCATAGTTCCTTTCAGCCAAGCCGGTTGATGCTCCTCTACCAAACACTCCAATATTTACATTTCCATTTCTTGCAAAAAAATGACCTCCAAAATTATATGTAGCTTCCAATATGGTATTACTAATCGCATCGCCCTGAACACCGCATGAATGACTGCCTTCTCCACAGTCTAGGGCATATCCTCTGACCCCGATTTGTTTTGCACCATCAAGTGCATTGCCCTCTATTCCAATTTGTCCAGTTGAAAGCGATGATGTTCCACGAATACCAACTGATTGTAATTCTCCAGTATTTATCAACACATCTAATTTTGCTGTTGGTTGACAATCTGGGATGCCTATGCCTACACTATTTGTACCAAATGCTCCTTGTCCCGAGAATACAAAATTTTGATTATTAAGCGGAATTTCCCAATCATTTAAAAGTGGATTGGAAGTTGGTCCTGCACAAATATTTCCAAGACTACCTCCTGTACCACTACCATCAAAACTTCTCCAATGAAGAACACCATCATCATCAACAACCACACATCTTGTAAGGGTTTCGTCATGAAATTCTGGAAGTAAAGGCAAATCTCTTAAGCGAGCGTTACCAATAACGTCGAGTACTTGAGTAGGATCTTCTGCAATAGTAAAAAAATCACCAATTCCCATGCGACCAGTTGTACCGTCTGAAACCATGCGGGCAATTTCAAGTCCGTCCTGTGAACCAGATTGTACAGCAACATCTCCTGAGGAATTAATAAACCTTATTCTGTTTTGATTTTGCATAGACAATTCGCTACCCCAGTTTAGTATATGATCTGTTTCTGAGAATCCGAAATACATATTGTTCGACTTTTCACCAACTACCAATGCGCCCACATCCATCCAATCTCTATACCCCAAGCCTATTTCATCAATATCTTGCCCTATATGCAGAAATGTGCGAGGGTCTAATAAATCTTCCCGTCCTATTCCAACGCGCGGAACATTTGTAACTTCATCATGGCTTATTATCATACGCTGGTTATTAAGTATGCCCTCGTTAGTAAAGATTCTAATAGCTCTGTTTTCTTGTTGTCTTAACTCCGCTGTGCCGTCGGCGGCAATTCCTACAAGAAAACCATCGGTAACTAAAGGCAGTGTAAATGGACCACTATTAGTAGCCAGATTAGAAAAAGAGGTATATACAGGGTTGAAATCAAAATCGTTGATACTAAGTTTTTGCAATGGCAAACCGCCAATAGCAACTGAAATATTATCTATATCCTGCAATGTATTCATTGGCCAGTTAAAAAAGCCTATTTGACCGTTATCGGAGGCAATCATATCAGTACCACCCCAGCCACCAGGAGTCCATGGACCTGTTCCTCCAATCCACAAAGAATTATCTCCAACTCTTAATGATCTTACATGCATACTATCAGCAACAATGTAATTATTTACCTGAATACTATCCGCAAGGACTTTACCGTGTACTTCCAAGGGACTTGTTGGATTTTCCGTACCAATCCCAACATAATTTGTCAATCCCGTATTAAAAATATTTCCGGTATTTTGGTTTTTCTCCCATAACTTACCGTTTCCGTTATTAATAGAATTATTTTGCGAGAATGCACTCTTTCCAGATATAAAAAGCATTAATGCAAACAGTACTAAATAAAATTTTGTAATTGTAAATTTCGTTTTCATAATTTTTGGTTTTAGTTAATAAAATGCAATAATTTCGTTGTATAAGCTTTATTATTGATAATGATTCTTAAAAAATACACACCTTCGTCCAAGCTCTGTACAGGCGTTAGCACAATCTTGTCATCAAAATAGTTTATTTGGATAAAATAGGTTTTCCCTAAGGCATCTGTAAGTTCTAGTGTGTTTAACTCAATATTCTGATTGGTCTTTTTAACAATAATCCTATCAGTAAAAGGATTTGGAGATATCGTAAATAATTTTGTATAATCATCATTTAAATTATTGCTGTTATTCACTGTTATAAAGTTTTCTTTCTTTATTGTATCAGCGCATCCATTACTGTTATAAGCAATAAGTGTAACATCGAATTGCCCTGAATCGCTATAACAAATATCAATAGGATTTAATAATTCTGAGCTACCGAGTTCAGCCCCTTCAAAAATCCATTGAAAAAAATCATAATCAACCTGTGTACTTATATTAAATTCTGTACATTCTCCCTGATTCAGAATTGCATTATCTGAACTAAAATTTATTATTTGCGGTTTTATATCAACACATGTCAATGAGTCTTCTGAAACACATACATCATCAATATAATAATAAGAATAACAATAGATACCTGTTTGTATAATTGTATCAGTACTTGAATTATCGAAAAAATTTCCAACATAAATATATTTATATGATGAGTCTGCAATAAAAGAAGCATTAATTTTAACCCAATTACTTGTATTTGTCACGATGCTTATAGAATGCATGTGTGCGAAATTATTAAGGATAGAATGACTAGTATCATTATTCGTTGTAAATAGTATCCCAATATTATTCGAGGAACATATTGATAAGTCAGATAATGAAGCGCTGAGAGTAATGAAATATTTATTACCAATAGTTAAAGAATCCTTAAGCTCTGAAAAAACAATTTCTCTGAATAGGGTATCAGGGTTAGAGATATATGTGTAAATTCCAATATATCCACTCCCAGTATTTGCACATTGTTCCCCTGTCCAATTTTCCGGGATAGAAAAACCTGATGATGAATTGGCACATCCATTATAAAAATCAGGAGAAATATAATAGACAAACCAATCAACAACTCTTTCCAATTGAGAACCATTATCAGGGCAATCACTATACTCTTCAAAGCTCGGGTTAGGCACCAGGTTTTGGGCATTTACATTATTTATTTGCAGCATTACGGCAAGGATAAAAAGAAAATATATTTTAATGAGTTTTGTATTTTTCATGATTTAATTATTTTAAACAAACAAATTCTTGGGGCTAAATAACAACTTACAATATACGAAACATTATGATTGGTCAGGAAAAAAATCGTGAGAAAGTTGTAAATTGTTATTTACTACTTATTTCGTAAAGCTATTTTTTTATCCTTAAAAACTGGCATTTACGCATTTCTGTTTTTAACGGCAGAGTTTTTTTTCCACTTGTGTATATCAATATACTAACATTTTAAAGCCTAAAAACAATTAATAATTTACACCTAATTTTAGGTATGCTTGAAATTCCCTTTGCACACCTTCAAACCATCTAAACCATTGGAATATAAAAATATGACTGCGGGTTTAGATGATTTAAATCTACACAAAGGGAATCGCATGAATAATGCAGGTAAAGTATTAATTTGTTTTCATAACAGATTTTGTATTTTTACATCAAATAAAAATTGCAGAAATATGAAAAAACACATTGCAATCTGCTTTATCCTCGGTTTTACTGTCAGTAGTATGGCACAGAACGGAGAAATGGATCAGGAAATGATACAGGAAATCAGAGAAAGCTTCTCCAATACAGATCCTGACAATAAAGCACTGATGAACGTCATCAGCAATAACGACATCAAGGACCTTGCGCTTAGCCGCTCCAATGTTGGAAAAATGGATCATTACTTTAAATACAAAGTGGATGTTACAGGCATTACAAATCAGGAAAAATCGGGTCGTTGCTGGATGTTTACCAGCCTTAACAGCTTGCGTCCGGTGGTGATAGACAAATATAATCTGAGCGATTTCAGGTTCTCAGAGAATTATTTGTACTTCTGGGATCAAATGGAAAAAGCCAATCTTTTTCTGGAAGCCATCATTGAAAATAGTGACAAACCGATTGATGACCGAAAAAACGACTGGCTGTTGAGCAATCCCATCGGGGATGGTGGCGTCTGGAATTCCTTTGCCAACTTGGTAGGGAAATACGGACTAGTACCTGCATCAGCAATGCCAGAAACTCACCATTCATCGAACACGGCGTTTTTGCGCAAAATTTTAAAACGTAAACTCCGCGAACAAGCGCTTGATTTGCGTAAGTTGGCAAATACAAAAGCATCAGCAGAACAAATACATTCGCAAAAAAAAGAAAATCTGCAGGAAATTTATCGGATTCTGGCTCTGAGTCTGGGAGAACCACCGACACAATTCACTTACCGTTTTGTGGATAAAGAAGAAAACATCGGAGAAACGAAAAGCTATACTCCCCTATCCTTTTACAAAGAAATTCTACCGAATTACAACCCAGACAATTATGTGATGCTGATGAATGATCCAACAAGAGAATATTATAAATTGTATGAAATTGAATATGACAGAAACGTGATGGAAGGCAAAAACTGGACATACATAAATCTGCCAAACGACCAGTTTAAACAGTTTGCAGTTGCCAGCATCAAAGCCAACGAAGGGATGTACGCCAGTTGCGATGTCGGAAAACAACTTAGCAAAGATGCAGGCACTCTGGACATAAATAATTTCGATTACGCCTCACTGTACGGTGTGAATTTTACCATGGATAAACGGGAACGCATTATCAGCAAAGAAAGCGGTTCATCGCATGCAATGTTATTAATGGCTGTGGATGTGGACGACAATGAAAATCCAACAAAATGGCAATTTGAAAACTCATGGGGCTCTTCATACGGAAACAATGGCTACCTGACATTTACCGACGAGTGGTTTAATGAATACATGTTCCGCTTGGTGATAAATAAAAAAATTCTTGACAAGAAAACACTGAATGTCCTAAATCAAAAGCCGATCAAACTTCCACCATGGGATCCGATGTTTATGCAGGATATGTAGTGATCGTGAGAATTTGATACATCAATAGGCGAACCAGTAATGAATTTTCCGGGATAATGGCATAAGTGCAGATTTAGCCTGAGCGTTTTCTTTATTTCTGACAATACATGTCTCAATTTCACCTACACAGCATATACGCAAATACACGTATTAAGTGTGGCGATTTTTTTGTAACTTTGTAAAAAACCAGTTGAAAGTACTATGTGCGGAATATCAGGAGTTTTTTCATTTCAAGATAATGCTGGGCAGTATATAGCTTCGACAACACTAGCTATTGCCCAACTCAATAAAAGAGGACCTGACAATTCAGGAGAGTATAACGATGAGCATGTTAGTTTCGGACATACCAGACTTTCAGTGATAGACCCCAGCCCATCAGGAAACCAACCATTCATAAGTGATGACGGAAATACGATTGTCATTTTTAATGGCGAATTTTATAATCACAAAAGTTTCCGAAAAGAGCTACAGCAGGATGGATATCAGTTTCGCTCAAATTCAGACACCGAAGTCATACTTCATCTTTACAGAAAATGCGGACTGAACGTCATAAAATACATCAACGGATGTTTTGCACTGGCGATATGGGATAAAAAAAGACAAAGTCTGCTAATAGCAAGAGACAGACTGGGAATCAAGCCATTATATTATTATTATCAAAATAGTGATTTTTTTGCCTTTGCCTCCGAAATGAAAGCGTTATTGCAATATCCGATTGAACGAAAAATCAATCCGGAAAGTTTGTACAGCTATTTTCAACTTAATTATATACCCGATCATCAGTCAATGATACAGGATGTCCGTAAACTGGAACCAGGACACTACATGCTTATTAGTAAAGAACGCATCATTAAAGAACGTTTTTATAAAATTCCAAATCCTTCAAGTCAAATTGGGAAACCTGACAGCTATGAAGATGCACAAAAGCAGGTAAAAAAACTGCTTAATCAGGCGGTTGAAAGACGCATGATTGCTGATGTTCCCCTTGGAGCATTCCTTAGCGGTGGATTAGACTCATCCATCATAGTTGCCTTGGCATCGCAACACACAAAGCATCTCAACACATTTTCTATCGGATTTAAAGACGAAGCCTTTTTTGATGAAACTTCTGATGCAGAACTGATTGCAAAGAAATATCAAACGAATCATACCAGTTTTTCATTAAGCAAAGCTGAACTTTACGGAAATTTACATCAGGTACTGGATTATATTGATGAGCCCTTTGCTGACTCATCGGCATTGGCAGTTCATATTCTCAGCCAGCACACCAGAGGACATGTAACAGTTGCCCTGAGCGGTGACGGAGCCGATGAAATGTTCTCCGGATATAACAAACATCTTGCGCATCAAAAAGCATTGGAACGCAATTTCAGAAATACAAGCATAAAAAACTTAAACGGGTTATGGAAACATCTTCCAAAATCCCGACAAGGGAAAATATCGAACAAAATCAGGCAGTTAGACCGATTTTCTAATGGATTACGATTGGATGCTGCGGAAAGATATTGGCTTTGGTGCAGCCTTTCTAACGAAGAAAGCATCTCAAACTTAATTAAATTAAATGTAGATAAAACCTTGTACAATAAACGGAAAGCCGATTTAGTGTATTTTGTAAATAAATACCCACAAGACATACATGCTGTTTTGCTCTCAGACATGCGCATGGTACTATGTCAGGACATGCTGATGAAAGTTGATTTAATGTCAATGGGGAATAGTCTGGAAGTACGAACTCCTTTCCTTGACCATCATCTGGTTGACTATGCCTTTAAAATGCCGTTTGACTATAAAATGAAAAACGGAATTAAAAAGCGGATACTGCGGGATGCATTTCGAGATGAAATTCCGGAGAACCTACTTCAAAAACCGAAGCACGGATTTGAAGTGCCATTATTAAATTGGTTCCGCACTGAATTATCAGAGGAGCTCAATGAAATAGTGTTCAACCGGGATTTTCTGGAATCGCAGGGAATATTCCATACAGAGACTGTAATGCAGATGAAAAAACAGCTTTTTAGCCGTAATCCGGGAGACATTCATGCACGAATCTGGGCAATGTTAGTATTTCAAACCTGGTGGAAAAAATATTTAAGCTAATGCCGAAAGTTTTACGCATAATTAACCGCTTCAATCTTGGTGGGCCAACATATAATGTAGCCTACCTGAGCAAATATATGGCGCCGGAATTTGAAACATTGTTAATTGGCGGAAAATTTGGAGAATCCGAAGGGTCATCGGATTTTATCATTGAAAAGCTCGGGCTGCATCCGATTATTATTCCGGAAATGCAGCGTGAAATTAATGCAAGAAATGATTACATCGCCTATCTTAAAATCAAACAAATCATCAAGCGATTTCAACCGGACATTGTACATACCCACGCATCAAAAGCTGGATTTCTGGGACGCACAGCTGCAAACAACCTGAAAGTTCCAATCGTAATACACACTTTTCACGGACATGTCTTTCACTCCTATTTCAACAAATATAAAACTCAGCTATATAAAGGAATCGAACGAAATCTCGCAAAAAAATCAAACAAAATCATTGCGATTAGTAATATCCAAAAACATGAATTAAGCAGTATCCACCGAATTGCGGATGAATCAAAAATCAGGGTTATCCCACTCGGTTTCGACTTAGAGCGATTTAAAGATAATTACGAAAATAAAAGGACGAATTTCAGAGCAAAATACAAATTACAGGATGATGTTATAGCAGTTGGAATCGTTGGCAGACTCGTACATGTAAAAAATCACAGGATGTTTATTGATGCAATTGCAAAAGTAAAAGCAAGTACCAATAAAAAAATCCGCTTCTTTATCATCGGTGATGGAGAATTAAAAAATGAACTAATCGCACAAGCACAATACCTTGGGCTACAAACTTGTGACACACAATTAAACGGACAAATACCTGACATTATTTTCACTTCGTGGATACAAAATATTGACTGGGCATATGCCGGATTAGATTTAGCCTGTTTAACATCACTTAACGAAGGCACACCAGTAAGTTTAATTGAAGCACAAGCCGGAAGAACTCCAATTGTATCAACCAATGTTGGTGGAATTGAAAATGTGGTCATTCCAAATAAAACCGCACTTTTGGCATTAAACAACAACACAGAAGATTTTGCCTTAAAACTCGCAGAAATGATTCAAAATGACAAAATGAGGGAATCTATGCAGCAAGAAGGATGGGATTTTGTCAGCCAACGTTTCCATTATAGGCGCCTGGTGAGCGACATGAAAAGCCTGTATAATGAGCTGCTGGCAGAGTAAAACGCAAAAGTAAATCAAACAAAATATTCTAAACTAAACATACAAGAAAAGCGATTCCTAAGAATAAATTAAAAAAATGTATCTTTAAAAAGCGATTTTTATTACTTTTGGGCAAATAAAATGAAAGAATGCAAAGCAGACATTACACATATTTGTTTATTATACTGGTAGCTATAGCCCTCAGTTTTAGCTCCTGCCGAAGTCTCAGACCCTCAGAAATGTTTATTATTGAGGATGATTACCCTATTGCTGAATTTGAACCCAGTGAAAAAGAATATAAAATCAAACCTTTTGATAAACTGGCACTCCGGATAACAACCAACGACGGTTTTTCTTTAATTGGACTGGGAAACAGCCAACAAACGGGGGGAGGTAGTAATCAGGAAAGACAAGGAGGACTTGAATATCTGGTTGAATACGATGGACAAATTAAACTACCAACTCTGGGCAGGATAAACATTACAGGAAAAACCATACGTGAAGCAGAAAAATATCTTGAAGAAATGTACGCTGAGTATTATCAACAGCCCTTTGTGCTTATTGAAGTCACCAACCGTAAAGTAATCATTTTTAAAGATGGTGGAACCAAGGGAAGCGTGATTACCATTCCATCCGAAAACCTGACACTGGTTGAAGCCCTTGCACAATCCGGAGGAATTACTGAAATCAGCAAGTCCTACAGAATAAAACTAATACGCGGCGATTTATCCGAAGAACCAAAAGTATATTATTACAACGTTTCGCATCTAAAAGAATTGCAAGGCAGCAACATCCTGCTCGAAGCCAATGATATTATTTACATCGAAAGCAAACCAAAATACATAAGTCGTGTGTTAAAAGAAATTAGTCCTTACATCACTTTAGTTACGATGGGATTAACCGTTTATGGAATTTTCATTGCCCCCTAGCTTATGAATCAAAATAAAATACCAGTCATAAACCAAAAATTTGACCTTTTCACCTTTATCAAGGTTTTGAAGAAAAGCATTTGGATTATCATTACCAGTTTTATTCTGGCTTTTGCGGTTGGCTTCATTTATTTACGATATACACCACCAAAATACGAGTCAAGCAGTTCATTGCAAGTGTCAACCAAGAACAAAACCAATGAAATTCTTGGAATCGCTAACATGTACGATACCGGACTGGAGCCAGTTATTGAGTTACTACGCTCGACAGAATTTCTGAAACGTTGCTTCACCTTGTTACCACTGGAAGTCAGTTATTACAAACAAGGAACTTTTCTCTCCAATGAATTGTACAAAACCTCCCCATTTGAGGTTGATTACCAAATTACCAACGGTAGTCTTTTAAACCAAGCGCTGTACGTAAACTTCACAGATGGAAAAATCTTGCTAACTTACAAACTCAATGGGCAGGATTTCGAATACAACTTAAGCCCAAATCAATGGATTGATATTGAAGGAGGCGTAATAAAAATTAAAATCAGAAACGTTGATCAAATCAACCTTAGTCAGGGACAACTGAATAAAAATGAATATTATTTTGTTGTCAATTCATCAAAACAAATCATCACCGATTACTCCAACCGTTTGAAAATCAACATCCTCAACAAAGTTGCAGGAACCATAGAAATCACATTTGTCGATAAAAATGCAAGAAAATCTGCCGACATTGTTAATACAATATCTGCTGAATTTATTAAATATGATATTGAAAAAAAACGGGAATCTGCTGATAACATCATACACTATATTAACAAACAACTCGGGCTGGTTTTCACCCAATTGGATTCTACCGCAAAAGAGTTGCATGATTTCAGGAAAACGAATAAAATTTCAGGGTTTCCTGATCGTACCTCTGGGCAGATGGGCTCATCAGGTATGGGAATGCCCCTGTTTACAACAAAAATTACAGAATTTGAAAATGAGGTTATAAATATCAGTTTTGAAATACAAACCCTTGAGCACATATCTTCACAAATTCAATCAGCACACAACATTAATGTGTATGAACTGATGGCAATGCTCACAGGAACACGCAGCGAGGGATTTATGTCAAACATGCTAAAATCAATGCTTGACCTGTATGATGTGCGTGCAGTATTGCTCAATGATGTGACTGAAGACAATCACAAAATCCAAACAATTGACAAACAAATTGAAGCTAAAAAAGAACAAATACTGAAGTTCATTGAGACAACAATTGAACGTTTAGGACAAAGCAAGAAAAATTATCAGACAAAAATCAATGAATACGAAAGTGAAATTTTCAGCGATACGTCGTATCAGGAAATTGAGTTTTCAAGATTACAACGCCTTTATACAATCAATGAAAACTTTTATCATCAACTGATTCAGAAAAAGGCAGAGTACATGATTTCACAAGCAGGATATGTTTCTGACAACACTATTCTGGAAAATGCAACCATTCCCAAAAGTCCTGTTTCACCTTCAAAAAAGAATTTGCTTTTATTAGTATCCATTATTGCATTGTTTATAAGCTTCCTTATTATTCTATTCCGCTACTTGTTTTACAACAAAATCAGTACAATTCAAGAAATATCTAACTTTACGGATATCCCGATTATTGGAGCGATTCCGTTATACAACAAAAAATCGCAGCATTCGCAATTATTAGTGCACAAAAGCCCAAAATCTACCATCACTGAATCATTCCGCAATATCCGTTCAAACATGGAATTTCTCACTGATTCAACTTCATCTCGGGTAATTACCATCTCGTCAACCGTTTCCGGTGAAGGAAAAACATTTGTCGCTATTAATCTGGGAGGAATTCTGGCAATGACAAACAAAAAAGTCGTTTTAATTGACCTTGACCTCAGAAAACCAAGACTGCATAACTCATTTGATTTTGACAATAACAAAGGGATATCAACCATTCTGATTAAAAAACATAGCATTGAAGAGTGTTTACACGATTCGGAAATTGACAATCTTAAAATCCTCACCTCCGGACCCGTACCACCAAATCCTTCAGAACTTATATTAACCCAAAATTACTTGGATCTGCTTGAAGAACTAAAAAAATCATTTGATTTTATCGTCATCGACACTCCCCCAATTGGCATTGTAACCGATGCGATACGTTCATATCAGAACTCCGATTATTCATTATACATCACAAGAGCAAGCCAGTCGCCACGCACATTTATTTCGTACATTAACAAGCTTTCTGAAAGCAGCATTGTTAACAACTTAAGCCTCATATTAAACGGGGTTGAAGAAGGCACTGGGAAATACGGATATGGCTACGGATACAATTACGGATATTCCTATGGATACGGATATTCATACGGATACAAAGACTATGTAAGCCACCAGAATTATTATGATGAACCAGCAAAGGAAAAGAAATCCTGGTTCCGATTTTTAAAACGAAAAAATAAATAAAAAATGACTTTTCACATTACGTTACTCATTGCGTTTGTCTGCTCACTTTGCTTAGGGTTTTTTCTTAATCGGTTTTTTCTTAAAAGGCCATTAAAATTTCTCGTAAAAAAGGCGAATAAATCTGCTGTCAGATGGAGCAGTCAATCAAAACCAATTTTTGGAGGTATTACATTCTTTTCAATTTTCTTTCTTGGATTTATTGCTTACATGCTGATAATTGACAACAGCATACTCACTAATCCGAAATATATTGCGCTTTTTGTCACTGTAACACTCTCATTTTTCATGGGACTTGCCGATGACATCATCAATACACCACCTTCGTTCAAGTTTATAATTCAAGTACTGAACGCAGTTATTTTTATTTCAATGGATGTATATATTATCATCTCTCCGTTTCCCCTACTAAATTATATTATCACAGGCATATGGGTTGTCGGTATTATGAACTCAATCAACATGTTAGATAACATGGACAGTGTCACAAACTTAATTTCCCTGAGTATCATTACAGGTATCCTTTTTAGTTTAATATTAACCAATGGAGAAGCCGATTTTATGACATTTTTACTTGCTGTCATTGCAGGAAGCATGATTAGCTTTTTATACTATAATTGGAATCCGTCAAAAATGTACATGGGAGATAACGGCAGTCAGTTTCTGGGAACAATACTAGCTTACTTTGGAATTGTTTATTTCTGGAATGCAATCCCTCTCGAAGAAGTTTCTTTCGGTTTTAATTCAAAACAAGTTGTCATTGTAATTTTAGCATTTATCGTCCCATTATCCGACACAACCACTGTTACAATAAATCGGTTAATGAGAGGACAATCTCCCTTTGTCGGAGGACGCGACCACACCACACATCATCTATCATACGCCGGCCTTTCTGATCGTGGAGTTGCTCTCACGCTTTTCATCATTAACAGCATCTGCGTAAGCATTGCGTTTTACGTAATTCACAATACACCCAACTGGAATTCAACATGGTTTTGGTCGTTAATTAGTCTCGCTTTTATTATCTTTGCAAGCTTATATAGTTTGACAAAAATAACGAAAGCAAAATAATGATGACTAAAAAAAAACGATTCTGGAGCAGCGCATCTCTTTCAATGGTAATTCTATTTCTCGGAGCTTGGTTTGTTTTACAAACTTTCACAGGAGCTAAAAACCCACAGACCAATAACAAGACAGAAACAGAAACGCAGGAGCTGAATTATGCGGTAAAGCAACCTACTATACCTGACAATTTAGAATTTGCAGGAGAAACCGTTCCAACCCACCTATTCGACGTATATGAAAGCGTTGACAATGAATTTGTTGTAAACTCCTACTGGCATTCATCAACAATTCAAACCCTGAAACGCGCAACACGTTTCTTTCCAGTAATTGAACCAATTCTCAAATCACACGGTGTCCCGGATGATTTCAAATACCTCTGCGTCATTGAAAGCAACTTAAAAAACGCGAGCTCGCCGGCAGGAGCTAAAGGATTTTGGCAATTTATGGAAAGCACCGGAAAAGAATATGGTCTGGAAATTAATTCCTATGTTGATGAACGATATAACCTCGAAAAATCAACACATGCAGCTTGTGAATATCTCAAGAAATCCTATAAAAAATTTGGGAACTGGACATTAGCAGCAGCATCTTATAACATGGGTAGCAGCGGTCTCGAGCGCAGAATTAAAGAACAAAAAGTTGATAATTATTACGATTTATTATTAAATGCTGAAACAGCGCGCTATGTTTACCGTATCATTGCCATGAAATTCATGATGCCGAAACACGAAGATTATGGTTTTATTATTGAGGATGAATTCAAATATCAACCACTTGAAACTGAAATCATTAAAGTTGACACAGCAATTAACAGTCTGGTGGACTTCGCCTTTGAGCACGGAACAAATTACAAAACCCTTAAAATGCTTAATCCTTGGCTCACAAACAAATACCTCACAAACAAGTCGGGTAAAGTTTATGAAATCACCATCCCTAAAGCCGGCACAAGACCAAGTAAAAATGCCGTTGAAAACTTCTTTGAAGACTAAACTTTATCTGTGATTTCAAGTTATTAGGGAAATGAAGATGGAAAAGCATAATAGGGCATGGATACATGTTATTGGTGCCAAAGCACATAATCTGAAAAATATTAGCTGTCAGATTCCCAGAAATGAGATGACTGTCATTACCGGGTTAAGCGGAAGCGGAAAATCGTCGCTGGCCTTTGACACGATCTATGCAGAAGGACAAAGACGATATTTAGAAACCTTCTCAGCTTACGCAAGACAATTTCTCGGAAATCTTGAGCGACCTGAAGTGGACAAAATCACAGGTCTCAGTCCTGTCATATCCATAGAGCAAAAAACAACCAATAAAAATCCGCGCTCAACGGTTGGCACAATTACAGAAGTGTATGATTTCCTGCGCCTGCTTTATGCCAGAGCAGGGATTGCCTATTCGTACAAAACCGGTGCCCCGATGGTAAAATATTCCTCAGAGCAAATCCAATCCATCATTTTTGATGATTATCCTGAGAAAAAAATTCTCTTGCTTGCTCCATTAGTAAGAGGAAGAAAAGGGCATTATCAGGAATTATTCGAACGCATAAGGCAAAAAGGCTATATTCAGGTAAGAGTTGACGGGGAAATTATCGACATTAAGCCAGGAATGAAACTTGACAGATACAAAAATCACCATATTGAAGTGGTGGTTGATAAATTGAAAATCAATGAAAAAAGTCTGAGCCGATTAAAAAAGAGTCTGGATTTATCCCTCGATTTAGGCGAAGGTGTAGTGATGATAGTTGATAACGACACCAATCAATCGCGATATCTCAGCAAACACCTCATGTGTCCAAACACGGGGATTTCCTACGATGAACCAGCTCCGCATCATTTCTCATTTAACTCGCCTCAAGGTGCCTGCCCTGAATGTAACGGCTTAGGGCTTATCAATCAATTCGACATTAATAAAATTATCCCGAACGATAAACTCTCAATCAGTCAGGGAGCTATAACACCTATCGGGAAATATAAAAATATGTTGTTGTTTTGGCAGCTCGAAGCACTATTAAAACGACACAAACTAACATTGGACACTCCGGTAAAAGACATTCCTAAAGAAGCACTAAACGAAATCATGCACGGATGTGCCCAACCGCTTGTTTTGAAGAACACGCCACTAGGCAACAGTGCCGGTTATCAGATTCGCTACGACGGCTTGTTTAATCTCCTGGAAAGCAGAGCAAAAGAAGAAAACCAGATAAAAGAAGGCAAACGCTGGAGTAAACAATTTGTCAACAAAGAAACCTGCCCGGCATGCAACGGGAACCGATTACGAAAAGAATCCCTACATTTTAAAATCCACGATAAAAACATTGCAGAACTTGCTAAAATGGATATCAGCGAGTTCTTGTTATGGTTGCAGGATATTGAGAAGCATTTGAACAAAAGACAACGGCAAATTGCAACAGAAATTCTGAAAGAAATTCGTACAAGATTGCAGTTTTTAGTTGATGTCGGGCTGAATTATCTGTCGCTGAATCGTTCTGCACGAACACTTTCCGGCGGAGAGTCGCAACGAATTCGACTGGCCACACAAATTGGCTCGCAACTTGTTAATGTGCTATATATTCTCGATGAGCCCAGCATAGGACTCCATCACAGCGACAACGATCGATTGATAAAATCACTCAAGGATTTAAGGGATAAAGGCAACTCTATTATTGTGGTGGAACACGATGAAAATATGATGCGAGCGGCTGACCATATTCTTGACCTTGGACCGGGCGCAGGAGCCCATGGCGGTAAAATTGTTGCTGAAGGAAATATAACCGATATTTTACAAAGCAAAAGTTTAACGGCAGATTACTTATCAGGACGAAAAAAAATTAAACTGCCAGAAAAACGTCGTGAAGGAAACGGGAAATCCCTCGTGCTAAAAGGATGTACTGGAAACAATCTGCAAAACATTGATGTCGAGTTTCCACTCGGACAATTTATTTGTATTACCGGCGTCTCCGGTTCAGGAAAATCCAGCTTGATTGACAATACCCTATATCCGATTTTAAGTCACGAGTTTTATCGCTCAACAAAAAATCCCTTACCGTTCAAATCAATTAGCGGGCTGGAGCATATTGACAAGGTCATTGAAGTAAATCAGGCTCCATTAGGAAGAACTCCTCGCTCAAATCCACTGACCTATACCGGGATTTTTACCGATATCAGAAAACTCTTTGCAGAACTTCCGGAAAGTAAAATCCGGGGATACAAACTCAATCGATTTTCATTCAATGTAAAAGGTGGCCGTTGTGAAACCTGCAAAGGCGGAGGCGTTATCCCAATAGAAATGAATTTCCTGCCGGATGTATATGTCCGCTGCAGCGACTGCCAAGGGAAACGATACAATAAAGAAACCTTACAGGTCAGATATCGTGGGAAAAACATCAATGATGTGCTCAATATAACGATCAACAAAGCCGTTGAATATTTTAGCGGCATCCCGCAAATAAAAAACAAATTGATAGTTTTACAACAGGTGGGATTGGGATATGTAACGCTCGGACAATCATCAACCACATTGTCAGGTGGTGAGTCTCAGCGCGTAAAACTGGCTGCAGAACTCATGAAACGAGATTCCGGAAAAACACTTTACATTTTGGATGAACCCACTACCGGATTGCATTTTGAGGATATCCGTGTATTGCTGAATGTGCTAAATAAACTCACAGACAAGGGAAATACCATCCTCATCATTGAGCATAATCCCGAAATCATCAAATCTGCGGATTATATCATCGATTTAGGTCCGGAAGGCGGAAAAAAAGGCGGAAAACTCTTGGGCAGAGGAACTCCTGAAGAAATTGCGAACATAAAATCATCGCTCACCGGAGCCTTTTTACGCAAAATTTTCGAGCAGGAAAAATCCCAATCGAAATGAAAAAACGCATTGCATATCATGCACTCGGCTGCAAATTAAATTTCGCGGAAGCCTCATCACTTTCAGGGGATTTTATTTCACATAATTACATGCAGGTTCCTTTTAATCAAGCAGCAGATGTGTATGTAATTAACACCTGTTCAGTAACTGAAACAGCCAATGCAAAATCACGAAAAGCAATCACTAAGGCCATCCGAAAAAATTCGAATGCAATTATCATTGTAACCGGATGTTATGCGCAATTAAAACCGGAAGAAATTGCTAATATCCAAGGCGTTGATTATATTTTTGGGACCGGGCAGAAACAAAGCATTGAAACAATTATTGAGGATTTAGCAAAACAAAAATCCCCACAAATTATCAGCTCAGATTTCAAGGAAATTGAAGGTTTCTATCCATCTTGGTCAAGTGGCAGAACCCGCAGTTTTTTGAAAGTTCAGGACGGCTGCGATAATTTCTGCTCCTACTGCACCATTCCATTTGCACGTGGCAGAAGTCGCAATATACCCATTAATGAAATTTATGACCAAGCAAAAGCCATCGCCGACTCAGGTTTCAAAGAGATTATTTTAACCGGTGTCAATATCGGAGATTTCGGGAAATCAACTGGGGAATCGTTTTACGAACTGATTCAAGCTCTGACAAAAGTTGCTGGCATAGAACGATACAGAGTTTCAAGCATCGAACCCGATTTGCTGCATCATGAAATCATAGATTTTGTTCTGGAGCATCCTAAATTCATGCCTCACTTTCACATTCCCTTGCAAAGCGGCTCAGACAGCATGCTCAAACTCATGAACCGAAAATATGACACTGCACTTTTTCGGGAACGTATTGAGTATATCAGAAATAAAAATAAAGCCTGCTTCATAGGGATTGATTTAATTGTTGGAGTACCCGGCGAAACGGAGGATTTATTTCAGGAATCCATTGAATTTGTGAGATCGCTGGATATTTCATTTATCCATGTCTTCACCTATTCAGAACGGGAAGGCACACAAGCACTGAAAATTAAGCCGAGCGTACCTCATCAGGAACGCAAAATCCGCAGCGAATTGACGCATAAGCTATCCGAAGCAAAACACACACAATTTTATTTGTCGCAACAAGGGCAAAAACGCCCGGTGCTTTTTGAGCATTCAAATCATAAAAAAATAATGTACGGATTTACAGATAACTACGTAAAAGTTGGCATTCCTATCAATAAAAAATTCATTAATGCCATTAAAATGCGTAACTTAGATGAATTGAATCCAAATGGATATTTTGAAAGTAAATAATAATAATTATGAACCTAAAACTTCTTTGCACTCAAGTAACTCAAATTGCTATTCAAACCGGAAAATTCATTCAGCAGCAGCAGAAAAAAATATCGTTTGAGAATATTGAACAAAAAGGCATCAATGACTTTGTAACTTACGTGGACAAAGAGGCAGAAAAACGTTTAGTTAATTTTCTGAAACCACTTGTAAAAAATGCAGGATTTGTAACAGAAGAAAAAACCATACCCGAAAACACACAGGAATACACCTGGATAATTGACCCGCTTGACGGAACCACAAATTTCATTCACGGCCTATCACCCTATGCAATTTCAATCGCCTTGCAACGAAACCGGGAAACCATACTTGGCATTGTTTACGAAATATCATTGGATGAAGTTTTCTATTCCTATGAAGGAACACAAGCCTACTTAAATAACAAACCAATTAAAGTATCCAAAGCCGACAGCATTAATCAGTCACTCATTGCCATAGGTTTTCCTTACAATGACTTTTCCAGATTAGACAATTTTATGGAAAGTTTAAAATATTTCATGCATCACTCCCACGGGATTAGACGTTTAGGTAGTGCAGCCACTGATTTAGCATATGTTGCTTGCGGGCGCTTTGAGGCATTTTATGAATACAGTTTAAAACCCTGGGATGTTGCTGCAGGAGCATATATTGTACAAAAGGCAGGCGGAAAGGTCGGGGATTTTCAGAAGAAGAATCAATATGTGTATGGAGGCGAAATTGTTGCAACAAACGGGCATCTGTATGATGACTTTATGTCAATTGTACAAGCGTTTATGAATACAAAACAAAATTAAACTTAAAATCGTTCTATTACATAAAATATAGCGCTATGAAAAAAATATTATTCGTAATTTTTGCCGGACTGCTTGCTTTTAATGCAAAAGCTCAACGCTTAGAGTCCTATTTTCATTATGCCCCATTTAATTCCCCTGAGGGAGCATACGTTGAAACCTATTTAAGCACAATCGGAAATTCTGCCGTATTTAAAGCAACAGAAAACGGATTTCAAAGCGAAATTCAGGTAACCATTCTTTTTAAACAGCAAGATACGATTCGTACATTTGAAAAATATGTTTTAAAATCGCCGGTAATAAAAAATGAAGATGACCCAAAGCCGAATTTTTTAGATCAACAGCGCATCTCAATTAAGCCCGGCATTTACAATTTCGAGCTCGTTATAAAAGATTTGAACGCAGAAGACAATCAATTTAAAATTAATGACATCATAAACATTAACTTCCCTGAAAACATGTTGAGTTTTTCAGGAATTCAAATTCTGGAAGATTACTATGAGTCAACAGAAGAAAGCATTTTAACAAAAAATGACATCGATTTGATTCCTTATGTTTCAAACTTTTTCCCTGGAAATATCAATTCCATTAAATTCTACACCGAATTATACAACAGCAAAAAAGTGATTGACGATGATTTCTTAATCCGTTATTACATTAAAGAAGATGAGAGCGGCAAAACAATTCCAAATATTGCCCGCTTTAAACGCATGTCAGCAGAAAATTACATGCCGATTCTCGGAGAATTAAATATTGAAAGCCTACCATCAGGAAATTATCAATTGGTCATTGAAGTGCTTGATAAAGACAATAAAAAACGCAAAGAAGTATCTTACTTTTTCCAACGTAGCAAACCCCTTAACCCGATTGATTTTGAAAAATTAGAGACTTTTGAAATGAATCAAATGTTTGCCGGAAACATGGAACATCCAGACTCTTTGACATTATACATTGAAAGCCTCCGCCCAATTGCAAACGAACGCGAAAAACAATTTATTGACAGAAAAATTGAAACCAGTGATGTAAAAATCAAACAACGCTTTTTCTATTCGTTTTGGTATGACAGAAACCCCGGAGATCCGGGAGTCGATTGGGCTGTGTATTACAAGCAGGTAAAATTAGCAGACAAACTTTTTGGCACCCGAATAAAAAAAGGATTTGAAGCTGACAGAGGCAGAGTATTTCTGGCGTATGGCTCACCAGATGACACCTATCGATCCGGACACGAACCAAGCGCATATCCTTATGAAATCTGGTCCTTTTATAAAATTGAAAATCAGCGAAACAAAAAGTTTGTCTTCTACAATCCGAATTTAGCAGGCGATGACTATGAATTGTTACATTCTAATCTCAGAGGGGAATTGCAAACTCCAAACTGGGATAGATATCTGAACAAACGAAACAATGACCTTTATAATCAGGACGTGATGCAAAGCGATAGTCAGTGGGGAACCAGAGCTTTGGAATATTATAACAGTCATTAATATGAATGGAACAGTTTTAAAAGGATTGAAAGGGAATTATTTGTATTTCCCTGACGACAACAACACCATCTTATCAGCAGGAAAATTCGCTTTCGTTTATTTAGGTTTGGATGTGGCAACCAAACAAAAACGAATTATCAAACGCATAAATCCTAATATTGAAGAAAATCAACTGGCGGCGCTTCGGTTTATGCTTGAAGCCAGCATACAAGTTGAGCATCCTGCCATAATAAAACCGGTTGACCTGATCGTGCAAAATAATTCAAGATATCTGATTCTGGAATTCATCAATGGACTGGATTTGAAACAATTAATTCGTGAAAATACCATTACGGGAAATCATCAGTTAATCGCAAACATTACACTCAAGCTGCTGGATGCCCTGGATGCAATTCACGAAAAACAAATTTTTCACAGAAATATCAAACCCTCGAACGTACTCATCGCATTTAATCAGGGAACAGAAAAAATTAACTGGAATAATCCCCAAGTACACATTATCGATTTTGGGCTGGCAAAAACCCCGGACAATATTCCGGTGTATGTTGATGAGCGACGAATTAATCCGTTTTCAATGCTGTACTCCCCACCAGAGGTTTTATTGCATAAAGAAGTGCTGGTTGACCATCGTTCGGACATGTACAATATCGGTATCATGATGATGGAAATGTTTACCGGACAACCCGCTTTTTATGCTGAAAACCCAGCGAAACTGATTGATTTGCAAATAAACGGAAAACTATCACAACCATCAAACATGTACAATCGATTTTTTGAGATTACACAAAAAGCTAGCGGGAAAATTCCGTTTCGTACATCTCCGAAAAATTTAGCCAATGCCAACTTGCTTCAACACCTCGCTGACGGCATGAACACCCGTTACCTAACAACAACCGAGATGAAAACTGACATCCTTGAATTTCTGAAGCATCCCGGCGAAAAACCCGCCAAAGGGTTTAAAGCAATTAAGAAGGTTTTTGGCAAAAAGTGATTTATCATGCTCACCACCTAAAAACATTATTATTTGTCATTTTTTCAGGAGACGCTATATTAGCCCCAATTAAAACCGAGCAAAAAAATTGTAAATTGCTAACGGTATGAAAAAGAAAGATTATTGGACATCAAAACGAAAAACTGAAGTAGTTCTTCAGTTATTACGAGGTGAAGACATGG
>Ga0307990_1000552_pt1 | contig 33191 bp, 24 predicted proteins | sample EllFjometagen129_FD_203168 | JGI IMG/M metagenome (GOLD analysis project Ga0307990, IMG submission 203168) | Marine microbial communities from Ellis Fjord, Antarctic Ocean - #129 | ecosystem: Environmental > Aquatic > Marine > Unclassified | place: Southern Ocean | collected 2014-10-08
TCCAAGTAATCCCGATACGAGATAACTTTGCCTATTCTACGCAACAATTGCACTTAATACCTCCCTTAAAAGGCCAGATTCGCGTCGACCAGCGATTTCATCTACCCACAGATTCTGCGGAAGATCCATAATCTTTTACTATAATCTTTGCTTGGTTGCAATTTACTTATTTCTTCGACCCTGTAGCCTCAACGGATTTGTTCTTGATATACGTCTGGATACTGACCAGCTTCGGTGCCGGGGTCTTTTTCATTTTCACCAGGACTTTAACAAAATTCACGGCATCTCTCTGACTGTCTTTTTTCTTTTTCCCTTTATATTGCTTGATTATTGTTTCAATCTTGGGGAAATACGGCTCAATCAACATGCCATAGGGTTCCAGGGCAGGAATGCCGTTCCTTTTGCGCTGGAAGTTGCCCCACCCGCTCTGCTCAAAAACATAGTGTACGCCGATCGGCAGGCCTTCTTTAATATGGTTTTTTGCCATTATCTTTATTCCGTTGGAGCGCATGGCTCCAGCGAACATGACCCCGCTGGGAGCCTTGTCTTTGGTGGCATGATAAATATCACCCCAAAGTTCTTTCAAATCATCCTTACTCAAGTGTTCGAATACAGAGGATGCATTGCTGCGTGCCGCGCCATTGGGGTTTACAAGGAAAGCTTTCATGGCGGGAAGTAGCACGGAACGGTCCAGTTTCTCAGTTTTAGTACCATTCGGATAAAAACCCGTATACTTTTGAACACGGCCCCCGTAGAAAAGTACCTCTGCAATTTGCCTCGCCATCTTGCGGGTTGCATCTTGCTGCGGGTCGTGGATCGCCGCTAATTTCAAAAGGGCGGGACCAGCCTTCTTCGAGGCATAGCCCAAGCCATTCCCCTCCTCACCTTTGCGGGGTAGAACCAGAGAATTAACGGCAAAAAAGCGCAGGGTCATATCGGTGTCTTTTTTGACCTTGTCAACCAATGTATCAACGGCTGCTGTGGACCAGCGTCCGGCAAATCGAAGTCCCACGCAGGCACCGTAGCGGGCATAGCGGTTCGGGCTATCCAGCATGGCGATCATTTCCTTGACCACGTTCTCATCCCGTTTGCCGAGTTCCTTTGCGGCGGCCTCACGAACGATAAGAGACCAATTCCCCAGTGCTGCCAGCAGTTCCTTCACCGAGCGTCCACTTGGGTTAAAGGTCGCTGTATCTACGACCGTTTTCAGGGCTGCTCCCCTGATGGGAGCAAATGATGAGCCGCCCTTGCCTGTAATGTAGAGTTGCTTGCGCGGCAGGCAGTGCTGCAAAAGTCGTGACCCCGTTGTGCTCCAGTTTTTATATTTGCCATGATCCACACCAGCCAACTGGTACTGATAGACCGATCCACCATCGGCACGCCGCTCAAGCTCGGTAAACCAGCGCGTATTTTTGATGAATGAGTGGGCTGCTTCTGCGCCGCCACGGGCTGCGCCAAGCGCGCCCCACTGGTAAGAAAAAAAGTGGCCTGTATGTCCCCGCTCGCGCCCGTTGTAGGACGCAAGTGTCATGCGGGTGAAATAATCCGCTGCATCTTTGTCGCCAACGATGTCGAATATCACGGCCGCCTGTGAATTGCGCCCATTGTTATCATGGTAGTGAGCCGGTGCATGGTCGCCATAAGGGATGCACCCCTTGTCCACATACCAGCGCAGGAAGCTGACTGCTCGCCACACCGCCTCATCAACAAATTTATTTTTGACACCGCATTTCTTGGCCATGATGAGTGAGAGGGCGCATGTTTCGCTGCACTGATTCATAGCGCCGTAGGCACAGGGCGGGCCGTACATCCCATTTTCTTTCACGTTTGCCATGCCATGACTCCATGTACCCACACCACTGACACCCTTCGCGATGCAGTCGGAATATTCGTTGATCGCATGCAATACATATTCATCTTTGGTAGCAAGGTAGTATTCGCACAGAAACAGATTCTGGTACGATCCGTGCCATGGGCTTACGGGGTTAGTGATAACATCAAGCTTTAAGTCCTTACGGCCAAGCGCCCGTGCAAAATTACGCACCGTTGGCATATACTTCGCTTCGCCCGTAGCCAGTAAACCCATGGCATCCAGTACATTGTTGACGCCAGCATTGAGTTTCTTTGTACCCTTGCGGTTCGTAGAGTAGAAGCCCTTCTTGACAATAGATTGCGCTGCAGCATCAATGATTGCTTTGGTTTTTTTACATTTCCATGGTGAGGTGGCGCTGTAGCTGCCCTTAACCGGTAAGGTGAGCGTAACCGACCCCGTCTTGCCCGCACTGAGCTCTGCCGAAGGACTTTTACGCCATATGTTGAGTACTAGCTTGCCTCCATTCGCATTCTTCTCTGCTTCGGTAATGGCTGCAGACAACGCCTTGGCTGCATCCCAGCTGAAATGACCAGATGGAGCTTTCTTGTCGGGGCCCACCTGAGGAGACTTTACCCCCAGGATAACATCGTTCTTCATCAGCTTGCCATCGGCAGGTGTCCCTTTTTCTATATCCACGATCTGTATGGTGCGCGTTCTTCCAGTCTGGTTATCCTGCCCCGCACCCCATAGGTTCCCACTTGCGCCTGTCGAACCGAGTGCCCATTGGCTGTTTTTTGCGGTCAACTTTTCACCCTTGGTGTAATCAGGCTCGACCTTTTGGCCACCTTTTCTGCTGGCCAAAGCCACCGGCACACATAGCAATGCACTCACCGCGACAAACGTCGCTACCACCACTGATTGACTGCCCCGTTGTTTTAATTGATACATACCGTTTCTCCTTATAACAAAATAGAAACATATGATAACTAGAAGGGTATATCGTGTCAATTCGTTTTTGGCTGGAGGTTTTTGGGCGTAGTCAACTACTATCGGGTCGTGCCGAGTCGGGACTTTAGCTCGCATATATCTGCCGGCACCGGTATAACCAGGAGTCGTCTGATAAATCAAGTCAGTGCCAGTCTCACCGCGAAGGTTCGGCCAGCGGGTCGTTGTCTCCACATCTGCTGGGTAAGGAAAATGAAACCAGGACGCAAGGTTGTAGCTGTAATATAGGCAGACTCACTGGAGTCCTTGGTTGACCCCACGATCAGAACATTCACATCTGTTCTGTTTCCGATTCGTCTCATCCTCTACCGCCCTTTCACAAGAAATGTATCCGTTATAGCCGTTGCCCGTCCTTGATAAGGCGTGCCCGCAACTGCTCGTAGGGCACATCCTGCACGGCACCCTTTTGGTCAAATGCTATTGCTGCGGCTGTACCGGCACTTTGACCGAGAATCATGAAGACCGGCTCCATGCGGATCGATCCGTAGGCAACGTGTGAGGAAGAAAGACAACCGGGAACAATCAGGTTTTGGCACTCTTCCCTCTTCGGTACGATTGAGCGGTAGGCGATCGGGAAGGGCTTTGGACACCCGTGTCCGAAGCCGCCTTCGTTGCGCACGGTCTTCTTTCCATCACGTTCCACCACCACGCGCTGACAGAAGTGCGAGTCCATGGCATACGAGGCGAGCCCCACGGAATCTTTGACTGTGGTGGTTGACTGGCAGTTTGCCTGCGTCATCACATAAGCAGACATCATACGCCGTCCTTCGCGCACATAGAGTTGATGCGGCCAGTTGCCGGTTTTCTGGAATTCGTTCGGATCCAGCCCGAACTTCTTAACCCGTTTCTGAAGCTCCTTCGGAACGCGCGGATCATTTGCCAGGAAGTAGATGAGGCCCTGTTGATAGGTTACGTGGTCTTGAAAGATTCGCTCCCGCAACGTGTATAACTCGCTCAGTGGCATCTGGAGTCCCCGTCGCGGTGGGGGCAGTTTGGTAAAAGATCCCGGCTTATACGTACCGTCGGGCCAACAGTAGTTGCCTCCGACATAATCAGATGAAAAACTGCCTGCGTTGTTGCAGTCGCCATTCTTCATCTGGACTGGGCCATCAGTCAAGGGCTTTGTCGTGTAATTGAGGGTCCAACGAACACGCGGATCGAACTTGAGAAAACGGGCGAGCAAGGAATAGCGATCAGGATCATATCCACGCGGTTTCGGGAACGGGATCTTTCCTGCCTTGTTCGTGAGCTGCATGCGGAAATTGTAGGCCTGCACCTTGTAGTCACCCTCGCCGTGTTTGCCGGGTTGCTCCGATGCGATCTCAGCCAACAGGCCTGACTCCGGCTTGCCGGGGATGCGGTACGGGTCCAGAGGTAGATCGCAGAACTGATAGACGTGCCGCCATGACTTCTTCTGCCACTGACCACCGAGCGATTCGCCATAGGCATTGGCGGGTTCCCGCCCGACATGATACGAAACGTTCGCAGCTGCTAGTAAATCACCCTCGTAGGTTGCATCCACAAACACTCCGGCCTGCACGGTCTCACCAGTCATCAGGCGAATAGCAGTAATCCGTTGGTCTTTCATCTCTGCCGATTCAAGAGGTCGAGCGAGAAGAACCCGAACACCGGCTTCATCAAGCATTTTCCGAAACAACAATTCAGCTTTCGAGGACCTGAAATTGGACTTCCTGCCAAGGCGTGAATAGAACTTCAGCGCCAAGCCGCCAATCGATTTTTTGTTTCCCAGGTCTGAAGAGGTCAGACCACCCGACATCAGGCCGCCCACTTGCTGGTCGAAGGAGAGCAGAACGACCTTCCTGCCCATGCGTGCTGCTTGGATAGCAGCCGTCACCCCGGCAGGCATGCCCCCGTAAATGGCAACATCGCACATGATCAACTTCGGCTTCCCAGGCTCTACCTGTCGATAGTAATGTGGCGCGTTGGTTTCATGTCCTTGGGGGGCTTGATGGAGCTCAGGTTCAGTCTGCGCACCGACAAAACCATTACATATAAATAATGCATTTACGAAAAGTCCTGTCAGTAGTCTCATCTATATTCTCCTTTAGTAACTATTTTCTCAACTCCTGTCAAAAAAAACAAGAAACTTAAGCAGCTATTTCCATAAGTTGTTGTGTGGAAGCGCTTAAAGTGGCATTTAAAACAGCTGTCACCTGTCGGCCTTTTGGAGCTATAATCCACCGTATACCGATGTCCCCTGTCCGATGCGTCTGGTCACGTTCTCGTAGGTTCCTCTGCCGGACACATCCGTTGCGATAGCCATAATCACGTCCGGCAAGCGATACTGTGTTGTCGCCAGCATCCAAACCATGCCATGAATGGGATGATTGGTTCATTGCGCTGCACTCCACCACGTTCCGCTATCGAGCAGAATCCAGCTCTCCAACACCCGCACACGGCTTTTTTGGCTCAGCACTATGCGCGACAATACTCAGGTGCATCACGATAAAGTGCAAGGTCTGGTTCGACAGTTGTCTTGTTACCAGGTCTCCAGAACCTTGCCCTGCTTGTCGGTGAAGTTGCCCACGATGATGATGATGAAGTCAATCAAGACCCAGATTCCAAAGAAACCGCCCAGCGTGAGAATCTGGGCAATCCCGGTTCCTGTCTTGCCGACATAAAAACGATGGATACCCAAGCCGCCCAGGAAGAAACAGAGCAACAGCGCAACGAGGCGTTTCTTCTCCGAGGCGTTTCCCTGTGGGACAGGTGTCTGCGGTTTTGATGCTGACGTCTGTTGCGTTCTCGCTGGCGCAGATGGAATGTTACTTCCTGCCGATTTCCTCTTCCGTATCACGATTCGCTTGCCTCCCGCTTGAGCCGGCCTCCGGGGTACGGGAATCCCAAGTGACTTACCGCATGCTGGACACTCGATAGTTTCTCCCGCCATGTCGGAGGGGGCATCTAGGTTCTGGTTGCAGTGTGGACAGTCAAAGTTGATGTCAGCCATATTTCATATCTCCTTTTGTTCTGATTTATCGATTAATTACTTTTGTGCCAGACAATGACGGAATTCCGCCCATAGCAACTATTCCACCCATAGCAGCTATTCTGCACTTGGCTGATGGACGAGCTGTCATAGAACTCGGAATAAAGGTTTCTATATAAACCAAATTCATGCATGCATAATACATCAATTTATGAAAAATGTATAGATGTTCATCTCATTCGTGAAGGATTGCAATAATATCGTCAAGGCTAACTTGAGTCAGATCAGAAACAATCAGGTCCGCTTGCAAAAGTTTTTCGGCTGAGGTCGAGTTGGTGACGGCGATGCATTTGCAACCCGCTGCATGCGCCGCTTGAATGCCATTAGGAGCATCTTCAATGACGACACAATTCTCTGGAGGAACATTTATGCCTTGGGCAGCAATCAGGAAAATATCAGGGTTGGGTTTCTTTCTCTTTGCATCATCACCAGTTATGTAAACCATTTGCTTGTATGGAACCTGTGCAGATTTGAGGACAGCTTCGGATTTTTCTCTGGCACTGCTGGTAGCAATCGCGACACAAAAGTCATCCCGAGCTAAGGCGGTATTGATAAGTTCCAAAACACCAGTAAAAGGCTGGAGAGGTTCATCTTTAAGGATTTTAAGAAAGTTGGTTTGGCGAGCTATGCTTGCTGCGGCAATTTGTTGATGGGTGAGCGTGAGATCATGGATTAAAGCGGCAACTTTTATATATTCTTCGGCACCACGGCCAAGTCCGGCTTCGAAATCTTTGCGCTGAACATCATGTATGCCGAATAAATCAGAGAAGACTTTAATAGAAGCGTTAGCGTTAACTCTTTCGCTGTCTGCAATAACGCCGTCCACATCAAAAATCAGGCCGTATGGTTTATTCATTATATTTCCTCGAATACACGATCAACCACATTCTTCCGAGCTCTGTAAGGGTCGAAAACTCGACCGTTCATAACAATGTAGACCCCTGGCGGCAGCGTTTGGACGGCGGCAATCGCGCAGCCGATGTTGAAAACGGCATCCGTGTCACGGAAACGAGCTGGTTCCATAGAACCGGTTAGAACAATCGTCCGGTCTTGCATACCATCAAGATGTTTGGCCGTTTCGATCATCGTGTCGGTGCCGTGCGTTATCAGTATGCGCTTCGAATCAGAGGTGTCTAAAACGCGACGGATATCTCCTCGATCCTTGTCGTTCATTTCCAGACTATCTTTGCGTACAATGGACTCAATGTCGTAGCTGATGCTTACGTTCGATTCGCGAAGAATCGTTAATATCTGCGGCTCGCCGACCTCGTAGTGTGATTTTGCATCGAAATAGATTTTGTCAATGGTCCCGCCGCAAGCGAGAATTTTAATTCTTGGGCTACTCATACCATTTATCTTTCCAAATATGAAATTTATATAATCGCACAATCGATCGTTTGTTTAAAGAATTATGTTACTAAAGAAAAAGGAGAAAGGTTTTTTGAAACCTGATTAAGCGTTTCGTCCACCGTGTATCCTCTTTTGCCAAGGCTACGGTGGGACAAGACGGCGGACATACCGAGCAACACTGTATATCCGCCGTTACACGGTGGATTATCGTTCAGAAAGGTTGCCAGGCCATAGCGGTTCCGAAGCCAACTTTAGTTGTTTTCTATCAATAGCTTATGGAGATAGCTGCCTAAATTTCTTGTTTTCTTGACGGCCATAGCCGGAGGCGACGGCTGCTTATGGCAGGAATTGAGATAATAGCTACTAGGCCCGATCTGAGATTCCGCTCAGATCTAGTGGTTCCGCTGTGCGGAGCAGCAGAAACTGTAGGCCGGGTGCCTCACCCGGCGCAACCAACGCCGGGTGCCCCACCCGGCGTAACCAACGCCCGGTGGGGCACCGGGCCTACAGACAACATGTTTTAAAGACAAACATGTTTGTTTTGCCCTTCTGTGAAGAGCTTACGCATCTCTACTATCTTGAAGGTCCGATCATCAAGGCTTCGTATGTCTTCAGATTTATGTCATCGATTGCGAGCCTGCCATCTTTAAGTTGAATCGTTGGTAGAGATTTTGAATTCAGATTGTTCCTTACCGTCCCATGTTCGTTTATGTGCTTGTCCAATTTCATCGCAGGGGTTCCGTAGAGCCGGTTTCCTGTCAACGTGTTCCGTCGGGGTTCCCTATAAGCATCTGCTTCAATTGTCGGAGAGAGGCTTCAGGTCTTTGGCCGATATCTCGATGCCGCCGCTAATCCGCACATCCTCACCGTTCGCACCCTGATAAAGCGTGTTCGAATCGCGCTCATTCAGTTCGAAGGTCTTGCTTAAACGATACGTTCCACCTCCGAGAATGATTATTCTGACCTTGCCGTCTGTTGTTGCCAATCTCCTCATTTTATCACGGGCTTTGACCAAAGTCCGGAATGGTTTCTCTTTTGTACCCACATTGGAATCAGCCCCTTGGGGAGATATGTGAAACTCCGCTGCCTGCACAGAGATGCTCAAAATCATAATCAGTGTCAATATCTTCTTCATCGTTACCCTTTTATTTTTCATCGGGTGGACTCTTTGGTTCGCTCTCTTTTTTCTTTTTCAACTCATCGATTAGTTGAGTTGCTTTCTTAAAAGAGATATTGAAGGTATTGTATTTGAGGGTTTCGTCTGGTACTCTTCGAATACGGTTTGGATAGTGGCAAAAACAACTGTGTCATCACTCTCCTTTATTACGGTCGGATGTGTCAAAAAAACTTTCCGAACAGGATCTAGCTAGTCTTCCTTCATCCAGGGAATCTGGACCAACATCCTGGTTGTTCAAAACTTATCTGCGGCCCGATTTTTCGATTGTTTTTCTTCATGCTCCCGAAGTTAAGGCCGGTCAGGCTCCCAATCTTTTTGAGCTGCCCGGCATCAAGTGGTGACCGGCCGCTATCGGCAATTTTACCCGGATATGCCGTCACGTAGTCAGGGTAATACACACCGTTAAGATCCAGCCACATATTGATCCTTTCCATATCCTGCCGAGAAAGTTTGATTTTATTGTGTTTTTCACGAAGCTCCCTTTCCCGGACATTCAAACCCGCAACTTTTTCCTTGCTCATCGGTCGGATGATCTTTGAAAGCAAACTCGGATGTGAGCCCCAGGTATAAGGCTGCTGGATCGCCGCCGGACCACCGCCAATGCATTTGGTCCGCTTCTTGTCCCAGAGCCACAGATCAACGTAGGATGCATTGAAAAAAGGATTTCTGTCTCCAGCCAGAACAAGTTCTTTTCCTGCATCTTTACTAAAGTCATGACACTTAACGCAGTATTTATCAAAAACCGGCTGTACTTCCTTGACGTAACTGAAGTTTCGAGGTTCTCCATACCAGCCTGACATTTTTAAAGGACCGCGCTTCAGCGCAATGGATGCTCCGTATGTGGCAGCAGGTGGTGGACTGAGTCTATTTTCATGACAACCGACGCAACTTACATTCTCGCCTGATTGCAGTACAGTGCCATTGCGCATGGACTGAACCATCATCTTGTTCTCATCGAGTGCCTGGAAGTAGATGAACCTGTCACGGGGTACTTCAAAGAAGGCCGATCCTTTCGCTTCAACGGCATAGCGTTGTAACAGCCCAAGGGGCTTTTGCCCTCGGCATGGAGAAGTAACTCATTGCCGAAAACGTCCACCAGAAAGATGCCGACAAGAGTTCCAATGATTACAATTATGTTAATTATTCTCAAGATAAGCATACCCCTTGGCTGAACCTGAAACACTGAGGCCCTGGGTGCTCGCAAGAAAGGTGAATCGTTCCGGATCAAGGAACGCATAGAATCCTCTCGGGATGCTCAGCTTGGAGAACATGCCTCGATATTCACGTATCCTTGCTTGTGAGACACCGATGGATTTCGGGTCGGTTGGGTTTGTCCATGTATCGTCAATACGTTGTAGTTTCTTATCCTTCCGAATCATTGTGATGAGCTTATTGAAATCCTGCTCATGCTTCTTGAAATTATCTAAGAGCGACAGGTCGCCTGGATGTGAGCTTCCGCAGCCACAGAGAAAGAGAAGCGACAGCAAGATGACTGATGTGTTGATCTTTTTTATTTTATTACTTCCACGTGTGGATTAATTGGGGCGTGGGGATAGTGCGCTTCACGCTTCTGAAACGACAGAATTGATGAATTCTTAATCACGCCACCATCAATAGGTATGGCCTTTCGAATGGTCTGATTGTGATTCCAACCATCACGGCCTGCGAGAACTGTTGATAAATAGATAACGAGCGCGGCAGAGATTGAACGTGTAGCACTCTCCCAGAGATAGCTCGGCGTATGATCCACGGCGTAGTAATCTATGCTTTCATATTTAAATATCGGATTCTCAAATGTGGTTGGTTTGGCAAAAAAGAATCCCATGCCCTCGTCGCAACTGACATCAATAATTAAACTCTTGGGCTTGAGACATGATCGTTCTTCCTCAAGTACAAAGTCGAGAGGATCTTCCGGTACTTGAAAGGTCCCATTTACTATGATATCTGCTTCACTGATAAGGTTGTTCAGCGGCCGCGCCGTTCCGTCATGTTCCTCAACCATCATGCGTGCCTCGCCCGCTCTGCCAGCCCTGATCTTTACGTAATGACAACCGAGGACCTCTTCGCGCACCTCGTGGTCGGGGCGCTGAATGCAGATTGTGAGATCCCTGAATCCATGTGCCTTGAGGGCGTATATCGCCCCACGGCTGACTGCACCAAAACTGAAAATAATCGTCTTGCGCTGCTTGCCGTAGTGTCCATCGATGCCTTTAAGCTGTAAAGCATGCAGGACTGCGCAATAGCCCGCCATTTCGTTGTTCTTGTAGAATGTGTGACGGCCAATACAACCGTTAGGAGCCCAAGCAAACATATCCTCAAAGGCAATCAGTGTCAGCTTACGATCAATTGCAGCCTGGGTGATGTCCCTTTGCTGAGCACAGTGCACATAGCCCCAAAGTGTTCCTTCTTTTCGAAGTTCTTTTAGATCAGCTACTACTGGCTTGGCAATGATAACCGTGCCAATGTCGGCCAATAATTCGTGGCGTGTGGCAATGCCCCCGGTCAGAGCGGCAATTTCAGAATCTTCGATATCGAATGGTGCACCATAACCTTTCTCAAATATCAGCTGCCGTCGAAGTTGCTCAGGAATGCGTAACAGATGTTCTGGATGGATCGGAAGACGTCGTTCATCCTCTTTCTTTGAACTCCCAATGACTCCCAATGATAATTTACTCATGCCTTCTCCTTTTGGTTATATAAATTAATACGTGTGAGCTTGTGAACGAATTATCGGCTTTGCCGAATCGAACTTACCTGATTTTTTGAATCGGAGAGATGAATATTATTGATCTGCATCCAATAAGACAAAAGCTTTGTCTGCTAATTTCCGTATTCATTCCGGCAATGACCAAAAAGCTTCCTAAAAGCGTTTTGTGACATGATGAATCATAATTGTCTTAGCAGGCCTGATGCTTTTTCAGATATTGTTTCTTGTATGAGGAATCCTAACTTCCCTGATTGAGAATCTTTTTCTGTCTTCTTCGGAGCTAAGATTAGTCATCTCATTTTTGCTGCTATTCTAAATTGCTATTAAGTCTATCATATATAAGTTCTTTTAGGGTATGATTTATTTAAGTATTGATACTCTTCGGGTGTGATTCAATTTAGTTGAGTCGGTGTCCTTTAGTGATTCTGGAGGAGAGAGCTTTGTGTCTGTATCCTGTTTTGTTACGCCTGAGGCCAACGGGTACTTACTTCCTGGAGCCAGTTTCTGGCGATGAGCTCATGGCCTTGCGGTAATGGGTGAACCCCATCCCAGATCCAGTGCTCAGGAGTTACAGCTTTGGCTGCGGCATCAAAGATGGTCTGAGTTTTGATGTGTACAGCGTTATAGTTCTTTGCCAGTCGGAAAACAACGTTGCCGAGTTTGTCGGTAGCAGTACGGCGGGATGTCCATGCTTGCTTATCTTTCAACTTTCCTGACTGGAGAACGAACGGGTCCAGGAGGACAAGGCGAAGCTCAGGGTTAGCTTTTCGACTGGCATCAAGTATATGGCGGTAGTTGGATTCAAATGCGTCGGCCTTTATTCCACGACCGACATCATTGGTTCCGATGAGAATACTCAGAAGGTTAGGTTTCATGTCAATTGCATCCTTTTGCCAGCGCTTGCGGAGATCTGCAATCGTGTTTCCGCTTATTGCGCGAGTGTAAATATCAAGTTGTGCCTCGGGAATTTCAACCCCAAGGCGAGCAGCAAGGAGGTATACGTAGCTGTGGCCGAGATAATGATTACGATCTCGCTGGTTTCGTCCCCACTTCATGTCGGTGATGGAGTCGCCCTGAAACAGAAGGCGACTGCCTTTCTTGAAGGATGGCAGTCGGTAGTTGTAACCAACGACTCCAGAGGTAATGGCGCGTGGCTGTTCTGCTCTGGCAGTGGCGCATAGCGCTGCGGTGCCGACAGCTGCCACACTGCTTGTGATAAAAGTGCGTCTATCTAACATTAATATCTCCTTTTCTTCTTTGTTGAGGACTCCCAGTCAACCCACATGTTTCCTCCGTCGCTACTGCGGCGGAGGAGCTGGCCTTTGTCAGCAAATGCGAGCAGTGTGCCTCTGGTTGTTACCGTGACTGTCGGGATGCGCACATTATGGAACAGCACCTCTATCTCAAACTTCGGGTCCTGTGCATGTGTGCTCGATATGCACATCGACAGTCCGACAATTAATACTATGGCCCATCTGGACTAGAAATGGTCTTTCGTTTTTTTCTCGTCCCAGTAATTCACTCAGGAATGAGGGGGCCTATCCCGATGGGCCTTCCTCGTACGCTGGGTGATAAGTGTGATGGCCGCATATGCAATCAGAATCGCCGAACAACCAAGGGTCAACCAAGGGAAAAGCCACCCCGCACGGGTGAAGATGGTGCTGCGCCCACTTCTGCCGATACGATATGTCAGTACTCCTGTTTCCATGGGCGGCAGGCTCCTGTGTACATTGCCATGAGGGTCAATAACCTGAGAGACTCCGGAACTAGCCGCACAGGCGAGCCACCGTGCGTTCTCGGCAGCACGCAGTCTGAATAGGAGAGCGTGCTGCAAATGCTGATCTGCCGACCATGATTCAGCATCAAAACTCGGTACAGCAAAGTACTCTGCTCCGAGCTTAACCATCTTCCGTGCCACTTCGCTGTAATCGCAATCAAAACAAATGGGAGTGGCGAAAGCCCCAAGGTCGGTTTGGATGGGCTTGAAATCACGTCCGGGGATTCCGTCGTTGAACAAATGAACCGGACGAGCCTTGTAATACTCCCCGAGCACGCCGCGCTTGTCGAGAATGAGCGCCGTGTTGTGCCAATCCTTGGCTCCAGGACCAACAATCGTTTTGGTGCCGACAACCAGAACGGCATCCATCTCGGCGCAGAGATTCGTGAGCATGGCGAAATCGCGCACGTTTTTCCTCACATCATACGGCAAGGAGTACTCCGGCCATACAATCAAGTCGGGAGATTCCTTGTGTGCCGTCCTGGTCAGTGCAACATAGGACTCCAGGCCGCAGTCCTCGTTTTGCACGACTGTGACGGTGATGCTTTTCTTTTCGTCCGGTTCAACTAGTCCCGGACGGAACAGTCCCAGGCATATTACGCAAAGAGATAGGAGAAACGCCAGTGGAATGGTCCTGCGGCGCATGAACCCGGCAGAAGCAAGAATGACAAGGAACGACGTCCCGTAGACACCGAGAATCGGGGATAGAAAAGTGGGGCCAAGAGCCGAACCTGGTGTGATCCAGGGGAAGCAAAGAATGAACAATTCTGACCGGTAGAACTCGATAGCGGTCCATATTGTTGCCGCGAAGAATACGTTCAGGACGGCTGATTTGATCTGCTTTGCGAGAAAGTTAAACAGAAGACAAAAGAAAGCAGTGAACAATGCCAAGAGGGCAAACAGCGGAATGGCCGCCGTCGCAAAGATGTGGAAGAGCCAGTACAGCGTGGCTGCATATCCTATGGCTCCCTGAAGCATGCCGAGGCAGAAGGCACGGTGTGGCGTGGTGTTTGTAGTGGCGAAGAACAGGAGCGGAAAAGCCAGAAGCACAAGCGGCCACCATCCAAAAGGAGGAAAGCATAGTGGCAGTAGGACCGCGCTCAGAAGAACGAGGGCAAGTTGCGCAGAAAGTTTCATGTCGCTTTTCATCTTATCTCTTCCAAAACCAGAGTCACTTTCCAAAAAGGGCGCACCCATTCTGGTAAAGTGCATTCATTGGTTCTGCGATCCCTCTTTGATCGCTTTAAAGTAGATTCTCCAGATTCCGGCTTTCGTGCAGGCATTCATGAATGCATAACGACGAAGCGGCGTATCAAAATGTAACAATTGCGCTCTTTCCTTTTTTGAGGTCCAGCTGCTTCGTTTTGTCGCCGTATCGGACCACGCAGGGTTTGCCTGCGAGGGAATGAATGACGGCGTGAGAGAGTTCGCCATTTTCCCATTTAATATCCACAACGAATCCGCCACGTGCTTTCAGCCCTTTGACTGACCCCATTGCCCATTCGCGCGGCAACGCCGGCAGGAGGTGTATGTCGGTTGTATGGCTTTGGAGAAGCATCTCGGCTATGCCCGCTGCACCGCCGAAGTTGCCGTCGATCTGAAAGCACCTGCCCGGCCAGCACCCATCCATCAGGTTCGGGAAGGCGTTCTGGCCGATCAGTCTGTTGAGATAAAAATGGGCCTGCTCCGCATCGAGCAACCGTGCAAAGAAGCTGGTCTTCCATGCGTTGCTCCAGCCCACATCCCCTCCGAAACCGCGCCGCTCCAGCGTTTTCCTCGCGGCGGTAAACAGGGCTTCATCCTTTGGCTGGATTGAGGAGAACGGATGCAGCCCCAGCAGATGTGAGATATGTCGGTGCTTCGGTTGCTTCTCCTCGTAGTCCTCGATCCATTCCTGGATTGTGCCATTCGCACCAATCTTCATCGGCGGCAGCCTGTCCAAAGCGGTTTCGAGTTCGTCCCTGAATGTCGCGTCAGTCTTTAGGATCTGTGATCCGCGGATCACGGCATCGAATACTACCCGCACGAGGGTCATATGATAGGTCGATCCGCGCGTAATCCTGACGGCCTTCTTCGTTTCCGGATGGATATACTGATTCTCTGGCGAAGTTGAAGGCACAATCACAAGATATCCGTCCTTGTCTTCCCGCATGTAATCCATCAGGAACCGTGCAGCACCTTTCAGGATCGGATATGCCTTCTCTTTCAAGAAGGTCTCATCCTGAGTAAATTCGTAATGGCGCCACAGCGTCATTGCCATCCAGGCTCCCGCAAGCGGATCCAGAAAGCCGTTCTTGAACTGTGAGCTTAATGTCGAACCACTCCCGGTTGTCCTTCCAAACGGATTTGACGCAGTATATGCAATCCATCCCTCAGAACCGTACAGCTTCTTTGCAGACACTTTCCCCTTTTCAGTAACAAGTTTAAACCAGTCGACCAGTGAATCTATCGCCTCGGAAAGATTGCATACATCGACCGGCCAGTAATTCATCTGCAGGTTAATGTTGAGATGATAGTCTGACTCCCATGGAGCCCACATATCCCCGTTCCAGATACCTTGCAAATTAGCGGGCAGTCGACCTGGTCGGCGTGATGAACTCATAAGCAGGTACCGCCCATACTGAAAGTACAAGATTGCGATCCCGGGATCGTTTGCTCCCTTTGCCAACGCAGCAAGTCGTTTGTCCGTCGGCAGAGCATCATTGGCCACTGTGCCGATATCTAATACCACCCGTTCCATAATCGAACGGTGCTCCTTCTCGTGATCGGCCTTTATCTTACTCCATGATTTTTTTGCAACTTTCTTTAGTATTCTCTCCACTGTCCTGGCTGGATCAATCGACCTGTCAAAATTCATCTTCTGGAGGTTGTAGTCTGTTCCCGCAGTGAATAGCAGAAGCACCTCGTCAGCACTATCTATTAACAGCGTATCGCCTTGCGCGGTAACTGCTCCTCCGTCTGTTTTGGCAATCAACTTTCCGAAGAATTTCATATGAGGACCGCCGGGACCTGATCCACCTGGGTTATCGTCTCTCGCTTTCGGCGCTTCCACATCCACGATCTGGCCTGCCATACTGAGTTCACCGTCTTTAGATGCGATAACCTTCATGTCCTTCATGCGGGTCAAGGATACGGATACGGTAATTGAGCCAGGAGTATCCGCCGTGAGCCGAACTGCTATCAAATCATCGACAGCCGATATGAGCAATTCGCGCTTGAATGCTACGCCTTCGATTTTGTACTCGACCGAGGCGACCCCTTTAACAAGGTCCAGGTCGCGTCTGTATCCTGTGACTTCAGGGCCGTGCTTGAACTCCATGCGCAGGTCGGCAAGTGGTTCGTACGATCGGAAAGATGTTGGTTTCTTCACCATCGTCTTGTGGCCGAATGTCTTGGCATCAGCGGTCTTCCCTTCAAGAACCATGTCCTGCAGCGTTTTGAGGTTTTCCTTGAATTGGTCTGGGTACGCATCAAACGGTTCGCCCGCCCATAGGCTTTCTTCATTCAACTGAAGGCGCTCTTGCTGGATGCCACCAAACACCATCGCTCCCATACGCCCATTGCCAAGGGGCAAGGCTTCGACCCACCGCTTTGCCGGCTGCTCATAGCAGAGGATTGTATTTGATGCGTGAGTGCAAAGAGCAACTCCAGCGAGGATCAGACTGGCAAAATGTCGTTTCATATCAGGTTCCCTTTCAAAGGCGGTTATTCATAATCTTCAGACCCTTTGGTGCGGATACGCAATAATAAGGGCAATTGTCTTGTTGTTATCTCATTCTTTGCGTAAGCGTTGTCCGACTTCTTTCAGGGTTTTGATGTCTTCTGGATGAATAGAGCCGTCCGGAAGCGGACCTGTATTCAGAAGCAGGTTTGCGTTCATGCCCTTCGCTTTTCTGAGCATTTTCATCACCAGGTCCGCAGACTTGTGTTTACCGTTATCAGCTTTCATATAGCCCCATCCTTTTGGCTGCAAGGTATCGCAAATCTCCAGAGGCACCTCTGCTTTGCCCTTCCAGTGACGCTCGGGAGCCTTGAAGTCCTCGGTTCCGAGCAGGCCCTGTTTGTATGACACCAATACCTGCGGCTGCAGGGAGTGGATGTGGTCATAGAGTTCCTGGCACTTGAAAAGGTGAATCTTGTTCTTGCGGGATGCAGGTGTAGCGATGCCGTCCAACCAGATGGCACCAATCGGACCGTAGTTGGTTAACAACTCCGTGATCTGGTTCTTCATGAACTCGATATAAATTTGGAGATCATGTTCCTCGCCGTACTTGTAGAATGTTTCGGGAGGATTGTATTTCGGCCTCGCCGAACCACCCCATTTCTTGTTATTTGGCGCGTGTGGGTGTCGCCAGTCGCGTCCGTGAGAATAGTAGAGGTAGAGCGCAAGGCCCTTTTTCCTGCATTGTTCGGCAAGCTCGCCGACCAAATCCTTTTTTGCCGGCGTGTTCGTGCTCTTGAAGTTCGTGTACTTCGAGTCGAAAAGGCAGAAACTGTCGTGGTGCCGCGTCGTGATATTGATGTACTTCATTCCGGCATTGAGGGCCATGTCCGTGATGAAGTTGGCATCAAACTTCTCTGCCGTAAAGCGATCCGCAAGCTTTTCGTATTCCTTTACACGAATCTGCTCTTTGAATTGAACCCATTCGTGGCGCCCGAGCAGCGAGTAGAGTCCGTAATGCATGAATAGGCCGAACTCGGCTTTGCGAAACCATTCCACGGCAGTCTTGCGCAGGTCTGTCTGGCACCGATCAGCAACGTTTTTCAGGTACGAAGGCACGTCGCTCTTAGTTTGCCCGAAGGCGGTTGATCCAAATGCGGCAGCACCTGTGCACGCAAGGCCTGTCTTAATGAATTCTCGACGTTCTATCATTGCATTTATCCTCTCTTTTGGTTGCTCTAAGTCAACGCTTGAAGTCACCTTTCGTCTGGAGGCGCGCTTGGCGCGGCTTCAGGCGATAAGGTGGACTTCGTTGCTATGTGCCAGGCGAATCCGTTTGCTTGCTAACACACTTTGTAAGTATACCAAATTTGAAATTAATGTCAATCGTAACTCTTCGTTACGGTAGACGAGCAGAACCCATTTTGTTCGAAGCTTTTTTTCCTCGGCAAGAAATTCGGCATCCAGTTTCCGCCTTTCATTCGCACCCAGGCTGATTGCTTCTCCGGCCATATAACATGACGATAGTTTGCGGCTCCCTTAATGAAGCGTTGGTAGATGTTTTCTTTTCCCATCCCTTTGGCCATCTGCACAGAGGTATTACAGAAATCACTATAACGCTCCGGGCAAAGTAGAGGCCAGAGGATATCGAGGCTCCAGTGGCTGCCCCACCAACCATCGAAATTGTGCATCGTAAAGGCCGGCAAGCCATTTTTATCTGCAGGGATCTGGCGCACGACCGGCACTTTTCCGGTCATGTCGCAGTAGCTGCCATCTGCATCACTGACAATGCGGCGGCCCAACATAGAACGCCAGAGATCTGTATAGAATTTTGTCTTCTGCGCATCGGAGCCACCTTCGACCTCAATGCGGGATAAATGGGCATTTCAGTCTTCCTTTGATGCAAGCACCACCTGATCAAAGTCCCATGGGGCAGTTCTGTTTGAAGGTTTGTGCGAGCACCTTTAATGGAGGTGTAGCTAATGCCGACTTTCATTAAAACAGGTTTGGCTGTTGTTGCCTGAAACTGAACAAATGCTCCGGCATTTTTTCCGTCCACAATATTTATTACCTTTTCCTTTGCACAAGCAGAAAATTCTGAACTCTTCCGTTTGGCAACCATCGCGGATGCTCTGCCGTAAGGGTATTTATCAGGCGTAGGCCGCTTCGGGATTGGATGGCCAGTTGAGTCGAGCCACCCCCGTCGAGATTCATTGCAGCCTTAGCTTTCAGTACGTCTTTGAAGAAGTTTGCCATTTGTGGCATAGAAGCCCCTTGGCATCCATGAAGTCCTTCTCCATCGGCTGCCAAAAGAATCAGTCAGAGACAGGATCTGTCCATGGGGCTCCTTGAATTGGAACGCACCTCGGCTGGAGGTCGTCATAGACGTGCCATCTGAGAGGGTTACCTTGGCACCAACGATCGGACGCTTAGGCTTTTCTGAACACACGATGCCGTAGACTCCTGGTGCTTCTGAAATTGCCTGTATAGAGATGCCGGGGTGTCTGTGAACTACTGATTTCTTCTTTCCTTTCCCAGAAGCAATTTGAAATGCCAATGTGAATTCGGACTCGGTCGCAGAAACCAGAAAAAATGTAAATACATGGTCTTTTGAGGTTTTTCCTAACTCCTCTGTATCAGAAGTCTGGTTATGAATGCAGTCAGTGTTATTAGAGTCAGCAATATTGATCTTGTTTTCATTGTATATTTTATTCCTTTTGCGTCGACTCTCGGTTACTTGAAAAAGCGGTCTGCGAAGTTCATGTAGCACTGCCAGTCGTATTCGTTGACCAAGTGCCCGCCGGTGCGAATGTGGTACCCGATCCGACCTTTGTTGATCGGCTTGTCGAGTGACGGCATCGAGTCCGATTCCAATCCTTTCTTACCGAGGAGTTGATAGGCTGGAGATGCGTGTTTACACGACAAGAACTCGCCTCTGGGATCGGCCCACAGGTCTTCATCTGCACTACTGACATATACCGGGCGTGGCGCCATCAGAGCAACGAGCATGTGCTGGTCGAAGGGGAGTTCGTCTTCCTTGTTGCTGTACTTTTTGTAGGTGTCACAGGTCCAGTAACTGAACTTCTTGATTGAGTATCTGATGGAGGCCCCGTAACGCCGACGACTCAATGCGGCGCCGCCACAACCTGAGCACGTTGAGATTGCCATGGCAAATCGCTCATCTCGTGCTCCAGCCCAGAGTGCGGTTTTTCCCAGCCGCGACAGGCCTTCTACTGCGATGCGCTTGTGGTCGATGTCGTTGTCTGTTTCAAAGTAATCCATCGCGCGGCTGGCGCCCCATGCCCAGGCTGTGATTGCTCCCCAGGCGTCCGCAGGACGTTTGCCGGGTTTGTCGAAAGCTGGATAGACGCCTTCTTTGAAGCCCTCTCTTCGGTCAGGCGCCACGTCGCCATAGCAGAACGCTGCGAACCCGTAGCCGCGCTCCAGGATCTTCTCGATTGGATAGCGGTCGGCGCGTGTGCCGCGCTCGGGCTTCTTTGGGATTGGTTTCCCTCTGCTTCGTTCATAGGCATGGTTGACGCGGATCGCCGGATCCTCATGTAGCTCGTGGTTCCCATGGAATTCCACGGTCAGGAATGTAGGCACAGGTCGCTTCACATTGTTTGGCAGATAGACCAGCAGGTCCAGTCCGGGTCCGTCTTTCTTGCCCGTGAAATTGATCCGGATCTGCTTCCTTGTGGCCCGGCCTCCGAGCACCTTGGTGTCCTCATCGAAGACTTTGAAGGATAGACCTTCCGGTCGCTCAACTGGAGCACGACCGTACATCTCCTTCTTGAAGAGCTCGAGGATCTCTGGACGACGTTTACTTGTCCAGATCTCTGGGCTGGCAACCTTGGTGCCGTCAAGCGTTTTCAATAGGTCAGGAAGTGCGTAGGGCGGGATCTTCGACTCGTCATATATAAACGCCCCCTTCCTTCTCGCGGAGTTCTTCTTTACGAGCTCTGGCGAGGCCTGCCAGCCCGCAGGTTCGTTCCTTTTTTCGTCGATACGCATCTCGCTGAGGGCCTTGGCGAAGGCTGCACCGGCGCGGACAAAGAATTTGGGTGAGCCATTGTAATGATAACCCTGGTTCGATACGTTGTTGCGAAGATACTCAGTTTCTTCGGGAGTTTGCACGATTTTTGTTATTCCACTTCTAATATTCCGCGCCAACCTGCCTTTGGCCCTGCCCTTTAGCTTGCTAGAATCCCCCATCTTCTCTTTGTACGCGCGGATTTCGGCCTGCAATTTCGCGTAGGGATGATTGGGGTCATCCCCCTTATACTGCATCACACGATGGAGTTTGCCCTGGATCTCGTCAATCCGGGGATCACAGAATCCGGCGGTCCGCACAGCGGCGACAGTTCCTTTGAATTCGTCATAACCTGCAGGTGCGGCCATGGCCTCGCGGAAGGGGACTGGCTTGTCGACCTTGCCGCCTTGTCCAAATACACCAATGACGAAAGGTAGTTTCGGTGTCTTCAGTTCCTTTCTGACATTGCGGATGAGGTGAGAGAGAAGCCAGCTGTACTGTTCGAACCCTCGGGGCTTGTCACTATTGGGGTAGGTAGAGGAGGAGATCATATCATTAAAGCCCTGGAACCAGACGAAGCCGGCAATCTCAAACCCTTGTTGGGGGTCATAGGCCGGGTGGTGTTTTCCCGGATCATCCAGAATGCTCTGGATGTACTGGATCATCTTCCAGTAATACACACCGCCCTTAGCCAGCTTATCCCGTTTTGTTTTTTCTGCGGCTTCATATGCCGGGATACTGGCACGTCCACCATCTAGTGCTTGAGCGGTGTCAATCTCAATCGTCTCAATCTTGCCCTTGCCCGTCCCGAGCTTGGTCGAGGGGCGCCACCGTGTTACCTTCAGCATCCAGTCACCAGTCCGGACTTTGTTGAACCACAGGTTGCGCCACTGCATGATCGGGTTTTCGCGTAATCCCTCGCCATTAAGGCCAAGAATCAAGTCGCCTTTTTCAAAGGGGATGGATGTCAATTCTCCCTTCTTCTCGCGCCTACCGTAGACGTAGATCGGATACACACCATTCACTTCACCGATGGAGCGCCCGGTCATAATCTGCATGTTTTTGCCACGTCGCTCTGGTGGCTGGAAGTCATCAGGCAGTTCGATGCTCGTCGGTATCGAGAGTGCTGGCGGCACGCAATCCGGGTGGTCGGGATGGCCCTTGGGCGGTATCCACTCTTTGTCGATGGGCGGACGAAAGTCGCGGCAAAGGCTCTTTCCACCCCATGCAACTTTGATGATCAGGATGGGCTCCTGAAGCGTCTCATACAAAGTGACTCCAAATCCTAGTTCAGGGCCAAAATTATGGGATTCCTTGTCCTGGCCGAGTACCAGGCCGCCAAACCCGTGAGGCAATGGACCGCCGTCCGTAACGGTGATCTTCTCGCCCTCTTCATTCTTGCGCACTTTGTGGGTCGCGATGCAGACGTCCTTGTGGATCAGGACCTTGCCTTTTTCATCGACGAGTTTGTCGTACAGGGGTTTGGTCTTCGGGGAATCAACCAATCCTGCCAGCGTCTGCCAATTGACCGGTTCCTGCATATTGGACTGCCCGACAAGGATAACCACCTTGAGGGGCTTCGCCTTCTTATCGTTCTCACCCGCGTATCCCGCATGGGTCGCAATAACCAGGATGGCTACGGCAGCAATCGTTGCCTTCCAAAACCTGGAGTTGCGTATCATCTTGTTGTGTTCTTTCTTCATAGTGATTTCCTTATTTATTCGTCGTTGACGTATCCTTGAGGTGCGCCTCAATTCTAAACCCGAAATCCACCCATCGCTTTCCATGCTCTGTACTCACAGCCAGAGTGTTGCTTCCGTTCTTGAGTACCTTCATGGCGTATGGCGTCAGGGGAAAGACTATCTGCTTCGGCATGTTGTTGACCTTGGCCACAAGCTGGCCATTCAAGTAGACCTTCAGATTGTGTTGCTTGTAGACATTCGCGCGAATCTGGAGGGCTTTGTAGGCATTCACGTCTTCGACCTCGAAGGTGGTACGTAACAGAGCCGTATGCCCCATCGGCCATGCAATCGGAAGGGTGACTTGATCCCAACGTGAGTCGTCATATTCTGGTTTCTGCCACCCCTTGGGCGCATGGCTGGGTGTCTCAATTGCAGTTAAACGCCACCGGTTCCACTGGCCCTCGGGGAACTGAGGTGTTGTCTTCCTACGGCCCAACCGCATCTTGTAGCCGTCTTTGACCAGGATGACCGGTTCTTTCGGTACCTCAGCAGAACTCTTCTTGGCTTTCTTCTGCTCCTGCCTGATGCGATTCTCTTCCTGCTGTGCCTGCTTAAGCCAGGCGGCAATCTTTGCCTTTCCCACTCCTGATTCAAGGGCCGCAGCAATCGCTTTGAACTGGGTATTCCCGGGCGCAACCACACCTCGGAGCTGAGGCAATTCAAGGCTCGCGTAGTAGTACTCTCCCTTCTTGAGCAGGTCCTCGGTGTAGGAAAGGTCGTACGCGATGCTCTGCTTGACGATCTGGACGGACTCCAGAAAATGGCGTACCATCGGCAGCTCTTTGGCGGAAATGGTTCGTTCCTTCAGCTCCTTTTGTATTAGTTTTTCCGCAAGTCCGTAATCTCGCTTGCGGTGAGCGGCCAGTGCGGGTTTCAGGTATGCCGGTGGGTTGACCCCAAAGGCTGAACGCGGGGCTCCATGAATCCGCAGCCGTCTGAGATGAGCCACGCGATGCGTGACATAGCCTACAGCCAATTCGTCCTTTTTGCCCTTGCTGTTCCCAGCCTGCCAGACCGCCCCGCTGTGGTCACGGTAGAGCTCCCGCCACCACAACTGGCCCTTCATGAAATGCTGGAATTCCTTCTCTCCCGCATGGAGCGCCCCGATGGGAGTCCAGTAGTTGTTGAACCACATGCCTCCGTGGCCATGACGAGTCTTATTGAACGCATACGCGCAACGATGGGAGCAATTGGTTACCGCGGCGTCGTAGCCATCGAGCAGACTGAAGAGCGCTGCGGCAGTGCCGAGCTTGCCGTTCATGCTGGAGAGCATGCCTTTTGCCTGGGCTCCAGGGTCAATCGGCTCAGGTTTGTCACGGCGAAGTCCAGAATAGGCATACAGGACGAAGCCGTATTCGGCCCGTTTGTAGTTTAAATACTTCAGCGCCCGACTCATGACGAGCTTATCCACCTTCAGCCCGGCCTCCCTCGCGAGCTGAAACCCTATGATGCCCGGTATTTCGCACGCGGGCATCAGACCATAGTCGGTGCGGCCCGTGGGAGGATTCTTGCGGGCGGCAAACGTCTTTCCAGGAGTGCGCCTTCCGCCCCTAAAGCCGCCGACCTGTTCTTCGGTAAGGGCGAGAACGTTCTTGTAGGGATTGCCATCAGGAGGTTGGATCTGGCCCAACGAAAACTTGTCTACCATCCATTCGAGATAGGGCAGAACAGTGGGATCGCCGGTCCGGTGGTAGTATTCTCCAAGAAGCATAGACAGGTAACCAGCACTCCAGCCAATTCCTCCACTCTCGGCCGGTACGCTCGGGTCCATCTTATCCAGCTCCTGGCGGATGTACCGACGGACCAGCCCCTGCAGTTCCGGGTTCCCGGAAGCCAGCAGGAAGAGAGCATTAACGTGGAACGGTCCATGAGTATAATCCTCGGTCTTCGGTCTCCCCTTCTTGGGGCGCAGGCCATTGCGCATCCACTCTTCCGCCTTCTCGACGATTCGTCTGGATTTCTTGCAGTTCCAGGGAGAGGTGGCGCTGTAGGTCCTCATGAACTCCAGCTCGATCGGTACCTCGATGAGCTTTCCTTTGCGACGGATATTCAAGATCATCTTGCCTGCACCCGCCTCGGATTCAGCCCTGGTGATGGCCGCAGCGAACTGACGGTAATGGTCGTCGTGCTCTGTGCCGAAGTCCGTGCCGTTGACACCGTAGATGATGTCATCCTTCAACACCTTGCCATCCGCGGGCGAGTCGGGACTGATTTTGTGCACGTACAGGTTGGGCCCGAAGGCCGCGATCCAAATGCCGCTCGGCCCGAGATGACTCGGAACTGGCTGCGAGCCTCCCTTAAGCACGTTGCCACAATTGACGATGGCGATGTCCCGATCCGGCCATTTGTTGGCAGTGGTACGGTACTCTTCGGGGAAGACGACCGGAGCCGGAGCGGGCCACCAGTCGTACTCCCATTTGGGATCGGTATTGAAGGGCAATGCCGGTAGACCTGCACTGTTGACCAGCCCCTGCACCGGTTTGTGCATCCAGCCATAGCGCACGTAGGCCATCTCAGGCACGTCGTCACAGGTCAGCTTGATGGTCGTGCCGTCAATCCGTACGCTGCACGGGGAGAAGACCCCGTCTTCTCCCGCCACCTCAAAGTGCTTCAGCGCATTGCCCTTTGCAGATAAACCCTCGGCCGTCCCGGTCTTGAAGAAGATTGTTCCCATCTTATTCCGAAATTCGAATCGATTGAAAAGCGGTCCGGATGCCGGACCCTTTGCACCATAGAAGGTGCCAAGCACCCACTGTTTGCAGCGGCCTGCAAGCAGTGCCTCGTCGGCAGGCTGACCGCTCATCCGGATGTGCTCGGTGCCGGGGAGGATCAGGTCGACCGCCTTGCTCTCAGCCTGAGCTCTGCGCTGAACTTCTCGGACCTCGCGATTGTGGGTCGCATATTGATAAAGGTCGGACCCCGACGGCATGATCCATGCCAGGGGAAGGGAAGCGTCTCCCAACGAACTGCGCAAATCGCTGACTGCCGCCGGCAGCACCTGAGGTGTCATCCGATTGCCGGGTTTGGAGATCACATAGCTCTGCGCATTAGCTTTTTTCAATGCTGGCCAGTCCGTGATCTTTCCGATTCTACGAAGCCTCTTAAAGGCCATCAGAGGGTAGTCATTCCCGAGCTGGAGCAGCATGCCCTTCACGACCATGCCCCGCAGGGGATGGATCACTGCGTTGTAGCAGACAGAGGGAGAATGGGGCATTTCAATGGGTGACATCCCCAGCAGTTTCTTGCCCAGATCTGCTGATATGTCCTTGCCCTTTCTCCGCCACTCCTTGCCTCGCACGTAGCCCGCGTCACCGGTCTCCCACGCCTTGATGTCTATGGGCAGGGTTTTGCGCTCGAACCTGACATCTGCAACGCCTGGTCCCGGACGGCTCTCGGCCAGGTCCAGGCCTGTTTTACTCAACCAGGCCACTGGGAAATGGTAGCCCATGGATAGATCTACGATGCCAATGGGAACATCGACCGACTTTGCCAGGTCGCGTCCGAGGTAGAACGCTGCCGCAGACATGGCCAGGGCACTCTTCTTGTCCACGACGTGCCACCCTTTGGTCGCATCCTGCTTCAGATTGTCCAACGGAGTTCTTGAAGGCGAGGTCGCGATCTGAATGAAGCGATAGGTCTTGTCCACAGCAAGTGCTGCCGCAGCCTGCTTGCCTTCCGGTGTGGTACCAAGGGAGATGTCAATCGAGCTTTGGCGCGCAAAGAGAAAGACATCGCCCACGACAATATTCTTGAGGGTGATGCTCTTTTTTGGGGAGCCTTTGGGAGAATTCACCTTGAGCACCTGTGGCGAAGCGTTGGCCTTCACCGGCTTGAGGGTGATGACCCACCGTCCTTCCTGATCCGCTGCGCTGGTCTCTGTCTGACCGGCAAATGTGACGGCTACAGCCTCGCCTTTCGTGGCCGTGCCCCAGATTTTCAGCGCCTTGTCACGCTGCAGCACCATGTCGTTGCTGAAGTATCGATTCAGCTCAAGGGCAGAGAGTTCATTGGGGGCACAGAGAAAAAGGATCGTCATTGTGACAAGCAGCAAGTACGATAGTTTACGGGTTGAGTGATTCATCGCTTCATCCTATTCATTTTGAGTTGAGTTAAAATATGGGGTTCTCCGCAGAATCTGTGGGTACATTGTGGTCTTCTCCCGTACTCAGGTTGTCAGGTCTCCTGGGCAAGGAAACAGGCTCTCAACTACACAATTCCGTGAGAGCACGCTCAGAACTCCCATCGATTAAGTTGGGCGTTTAAGCATAACCAACGAAGTGTGGCGGTTAAGAACAAGATGAAGTGTCCGATAAAGTGTGCTCATAGAGTACTCCCAACACTTCATCGCCCACTTATTCCCACACTTAATCTCACACTTACTTGATTACACTTAAACAACCCTGAACGTCGCGTCCCTTTGTGCTAACGGCCGCCCCAGTAGATTCCTTCGCCAGGGCCGAATTTCTCCGCCATGCTGAAGACCAGTTTTCCGCCACTGAACACATCGGCTCTGACCTCAGTGTTTGGTTTTACGGAGAACGCACCGCTGTATTCCTTCGAGGGTTTCGATCCATCAGTGGAGTAGAGTACTTTGAAACTGCGGGGAGTGTTTTCGCCCCGAATCGCTAGCGATTGAACCACGATGGAAACCTTATCGGAGGTCATCAACTGCTTCTCGCCGCAAATGGTGCCAACGACCACGCTCAACGGCTTCTTATCGGATGTGGTTTGCAGGAAGGCGCGCGCGAGGCCGAAGAAGGCGGCGCGGGAGGTTTGGTTATAGTTGTTTTCGATATTAACGGGGTTGCCGCTTTCAAGCGATAGGATACGCGCCGGTCCATCAATATTGTAGTGAATGCGGTTCTCGGCATACGGATTCATAACGCCGTCTTCATCGGTCTGCGTGACGGTTACCACGGGGCAGCTAGTGCCCTCAACGGCGAGCTTCAGTTTTGCAGGAACCCCGGCGGTGATCTGCGAGGTGCGGGCGACTTCTTTACTGTTTTTGTAGCCCACGGCTTCCAGTTTGCCGGGCACCCACGGTACCATCCAGTCGCACTGCATCTCGTTCCACTTTGTGCCGGGCTTGTCGGTGCCGAGCGATTTGCCGTTATAAAAGAGCTCGACTGCGTCGCAGTTGGAATAGACCCAAACCGGGACGAGAGTCCCCAGCTTCATCTTCGGATGCGTCCAGTGCGGCAGGATGTGGGTCATCGGTTCGGAGGTCCACTGGCTTTGGTAGAAATAAAAGAGATCCTTGCGGAACAGCGCTAGGTCGAGCGCACCGCCCATGAACGCGCGGAACGGCCAGCCACCGTGGACATAGCCTGCTTCGCCGAGATAGTCGATACCTGTCCAACGGTAGTGGCCGCTATGCCACGGCAGATCGCGCATCAACTCCCAATTTTTGCGGGAGGTAATCCGAACCATTGCATTGTCATACGAGGAATTGAAAATCTGCTTCCTGTTTTTCCGATCTTCCGGGTTAACCCAATCATACGTAAAGATTTCCTTTTCGGTCAGGTCCGGGCATGGGAACGGGCTTTTCTTTGGGTTAGGATAGCCGTCGCGGTACCAGGTTTTCGACCGATAGTAGCCGCGCACCTGCCAGGTGTGCGGTGCCTCGGTGGAGACAAACGGTTTTGTCTGCGTATGCGTTTTAAAAAAATTCATGGTTTCGCTATGGCCATTTACGCCTTCAATATCCATATGCTTTGAATCCGAACTGCCGGAGGTCACCAGTCGCGTCGGATCCATTTCGTGGCAAACCCCAACCAGCGTTCCTCCTGCCTTTCCGCGTGTTTCATTGCCCACACTCCAAACCACGACGCATGGGTGCTTGCGGTCGCGCTTAAGCCACGCACGTAGATCACGCTCCCACCACTCGGAGAATGCCTGCTTGCCATAGTCTTCCGCTGCTTTTCGTCCCCAGCCATCAAAGATTTCATCCATCACCAAGATACCCATTTCGTCGCATAAGTCGTAGAAGACGGGTGTCTGCGGATTGTGAGCGGTACGGATCGAATTGCAACCCATCGCTTTGATCTGCCGAATTTTCCAGCGTAGCAGCTCGTCGGGATAGGCTGCGCCGACGGGTCCCGCCTCGGAGTGGTCGGCCACGCCCTTGAGTTTTACATTGTTCCCATTCAGCCAAAAGCCGGTCTTCGTCTCCCATCGGATCGTGCGAATCCCGAAACGGGTGGTCACTTCATCGTTGTTAACTCGCGACACAACCCTATAAAGGTTCGGCGTGTTTACATCCCACCGCATCGGAATTGGAACCGACAGTGTCTGCTTAGCAGTAGCACCTAGCACCACCTTTTGAGAAACCTTCGCGACTTCCTTTCCATTCGGATCAATAATCACCGTTTCGAGTGTCGCTTTGCCAGCCGTGCCCAGCACCTCAGTCTCCACCACGACTTCCGCCGCAGTATCGGAAATATTTGGCGTCGTAATAAAAACACCGTCCTTCGCAATAGAGATGGCATCTGTCGCCACCAGCTTCACGTGGCCATAGATTCCGCACCCGTGGTACCACCGCGCTGACGGCTCCAGCACGCTATCCACCTTCACCGCCAGCTGATTTTTGCCGGGCTTTATATAGGGCGTAAGGTCATAGTGGAAACTCGCATAGCCATAGGGCCGTTTTCCAAGATATTCGCCGTTGATCCAGACTTCGCTATTCATATAAACCGCATCGAACTCAATGCGGACCTGCTTGCCGTCGAACGAAGCCGGAAGCTCGAACGTTTTGCGATACCAGCCCATGCCGCCCGGCTTATATCCGCCGCGATCAGTCTGTGCCGCATCTCTAGCATAGTCCGCCTCGAACGCCCAGTCGTGCGGCACATCCAAAACGCGCCAATCTGAGTCGTCAAACGCCTCAGCCTCCGCACCGGACTTATCGCCCAAAGCAAACTTCCAGTCCCGGTCGAAATGTTCCAGTTCGCGCGCCGAAGCCGACATCAACATGAGTCCCAACAAAACTATCGTGTATATCTTTATCATCTTCATTCCAACTGCCATCCGGTCCATGAGCCACTGCCTCTCCCTTTTCAGTCCACGTATGACCGTTGGATGAAGTCGAATACCAGACGGTTGCATCATATCCGGAATTCTTTGTACCCTTGGTATATCAAACATAGTACAGATTCCTGACTTTGATGATATCGCTTGGGTCTTGACGCATGACTCCTTTCTCTGGACCAAGGCCCTTCACCGGGGTGATCGTGTAACTCAACTCTTTGACCTCTGCCATTGCAACTCCCACCAGCAAGGTAAACATAATAGCTGTCTGTATCCACCGCATGTCGTAATTTCCTTTGTGTTTCTGCCGAGCGCTGTGAGTGAAGCGCGGCTTTGAAAAGTATGTGTCGACTTATTTGTTGCTTTGCTCCTTCTTTTTGTTGTTCTGTGCGGGGAAAGAGAGCTGACTCAACTTCAGAGTACGGGAGCCGATTACTTCGTCGTCAATATTCACAATACTGTACTTGACCTGAGGATCAGGTTGGATCGTATCAAACTCCATAAGGCCGAAACTACATTTCTCATTATAGCCCATAATGAATTCAGATCCCTGGGCTTTCTCCATAAGAGGATGTGTGTGTACGTTTGTAAGGCGGGAGCTCATTACTTCATAGAAATCATAGCCTTCGGGACGTTTTATCTTCCGCATGTCTGATCTATGTCGATCAGCAGCCACTAGGATAATACCATCGATTCTGCGTTTTTCGATAAACGAGAATATTTGCTCTCTTTCGGCAGAAAAACCATCCCAGGTATCCTTGCTGCGGGGTTTCACTCCCGGACTCCACGGGACTGAGGAAACCAGCATTTTGAACTTTCCTTTGGATGACATCAGTCGGTCAAACAGCCATTCTTTCTGGACAGGCCCCAACATGGAACCGCCCTTCAAGTTACGATAATACCGGCAGTCGAGCATGATGAAATGAACATCGCCAATGTAAAAGTCATACCAACAACCGGGTTGCTTCGTGCTGTTGCCATAGGCGGGATTGTTCCAGTTCTGCGTGAAGATTTTCCAGACGTTGCGTTTCCACGCAGGACTCTCAATATCAAGGCCTGGAACACAGTCATTATTGCCGAAATCATGATCGTCATAAATAGAGAAGACGCTTGTCGATGCAACCAGTCGTTTCCATTCTGGTTGGCTCTGTCGACGGTAATAGCAGTAACGTTGTGTCAGCTGATGGGTTGGGTCATCAATATAGACATTGTCTCCCAAGAGTAATAGTGCGCTCAGATCTCGGTTGTCTATCGTTGTCCACATTCTCTCATACTGGGGAGTAAAACCAGCACCACCCCCAAATGCTATGCTGAAGCGGGATGGATTTTTCTGCTGATGAAACGTACGGAATTCAAACGATGACCCGGTTTCTTCATTGTTAACCAATACTTTGTAACTGTATTGGGTGTTTGGCTTTAGTCCGGAAATCTTAATTGTAGCCGTGTAATCCGCCCTGCTTGACGTTTTAGCTTTCCCGGTAAAGGGCTCAGCCTGCCGCATATTCTTAGAAACAGCTTGGACTATAATCAGCACATCGGCTTCGGCGGCAGTACGGACCCAGAAACTTGCCGAAGAATCAGTGACTGAGCCAAGCAAGGGGCCATGCAGTAATTGCTTCTTTCGCGTTTTAATCCATTCTGTGAATTCATCGTATGTATATAGTGGCTCAAGAATATCACGGGGGCCGGTTTGAAGACGTTCCATAGGCAACCCGTTGTCTACCGCCTGTTTGGCATATTTGAATGCAGCAGCGGTATCACCTTGTTGGCAGGCGGCCATTACCAGTACGAAACAGCGCTCGGAATCGCTGACAGGACTATTCATTTTGCCTGGGGCTTTCGCCACCAGCTTGACTGCGGCATCTGCATTATCTTTAGCCAGAAGGCGTACCGCATTCCGTCCCGGATCATGTTGTCCAAGCGCATTAACAGATAGGATTATAAGAATTACTATCGAGCTTAGTTGTGTTTTCATAATATCCTTGTATTGAGCATAACGTTGATCCTGAGCTTTCGGCGCGTAAGAGCCGATAAGTTCCAGGATTTGTTCGCATTTGTGTTGTTGTTGTCACAGCCAGCCTGAGAGTTGAAAGAGGCTGATCGGAACCAGAATGAGGAGGGACAGCAATGCGACCAGGATCGTCCGGAAGATCCACGGACGCAGCTTTTTGGTTGAGGGAATTATTCCAACGATGCCACCTACAATTCCTCCCGCCAACGTGTAACAGAGGGATGGGGCCATGATGTGAACGAAGATCGACTCGCCGAGCCGGAAGGTGTCCGCAAACACGAACAGACATGCCATCTCCGGCCACGAATACGCTGGCCAGTCGAACATGAAACCGACCGCAAAGCGAAGCGCCATCACGCATGCTGCGATGATTGCACCGTCACGTATTGCTCTCTTTGGACTCATATCTCTTCCTATGCGAACGTCTGCGAGTCACCAATTTCTGGAAGGCCGTCTGCGGCCTTTCAGAAATATGGGTGCACAGTGATGTTGGGTTGTTCTCCTTATTCTTGCATTGAAAGCCCGACCATCTTTGCCCAGTTTTTCACACTTGCGTTCTTGCCAGTCGTAGACAACCAAACCTTCCGCTGGCACTTCCCAAAGACCTGGATAGGGCTGCAACATCGAAGAACCATAAGTATAGTCGTCCGATGCGATGACTCCCGACACAGTTGCCTTACTATTCAGATTGAGGTTGTATACGACAATAGCACAGGACCGGTTATTGAGTGGCGCGATCACTTTATAAGCAGAATTCTTATCATAGAGCGCATCCCCAAAGATGCTATCAGGAACGGGAACGCCGGGAGCCAGAGGCCGGAGGAGCAATCCGTCACGGTAGCAGAGAGGAAGGATGATCTTCTTGTCAAAATGAGCAGGAGCATCGGGCAGGTAGATCGGACCACCGCCCATTGACTTGGTTACAGCCATGGTCGAATCGACATCCTTATCGGACGAATGAAACATATCGTGGTCGGGCCACAGCGTTTGACCCAGCCAGCGTACCGGGATCCCGGAGCTTTCAATTCCGTCAAAAACGCTTAGAAGAATATGTTCATCAATGCTCTTGTAGTATTGCCCCCAGGTGCACCAGCCCAGATACTTGAGTGCTTCAGGATATTTCTGTCGTTGCTTGTGGACGTGCCAACCTCGCAAATCAGCGGCGCGGTATTCCGCGTATGCTGAATTTGTCTTGTTAGCCAATCGTTCTACATATGGGGGGGCCTCAAGAAGCCAACAACTGCACTCATGATTGAATGGAATGACGGCCCGATCATGAAAACAAAGCTCAGAATAAGGACCGCGAGATAGAATATGCGTTGGCCTTCCGCATCGAACATGAGTAAATATAGCAGACCTCCAACAAGTGCCAAAGCCGCCATACATGCAACCCAGTTGAGCTTGCTTGTCATATAGAAATAGTGGAATTGCTGACCTCTAAATTCAGCATTGATTCCGGCAAGCTTGTCGCTGAGTTCAGGGGATTTCGGCTTCTGCGGTTTTCGCGGGAGTTGGGGTGGAGAAAAATGGTCCTTCTTCCTTTTCACGTACTCATCGTAATTGGTGTTGAACAGTTCCAGCATACTCTTGTAGTGGTCCATCTGGATGTCGTAATGCGTCGTCTGCATTTCGTGCTCGGCTGTCCTGAGCGGATATGATTCCTTTAAGTCTTTGATGTTCTCGTCTGCCCTGATGTTTTCGGAAGAGAACCGAATTGTGTTTAGTTCCAGAACCTGTGACCGCAAGTAATATGTGACAAACAGCAGGACCAGGAATGCACCGATACTTATGTACTTTGCCATCGCGATGTTTCTATTCATGTCCTATCTTCCTTTGGCTAACGTTATCCTCAGCTTCCAGGAGTGCCGCGAAGTGCCGC
>Ga0307990_1000553_pt1 | contig 33159 bp, 34 predicted proteins | sample EllFjometagen129_FD_203168 | JGI IMG/M metagenome (GOLD analysis project Ga0307990, IMG submission 203168) | Marine microbial communities from Ellis Fjord, Antarctic Ocean - #129 | ecosystem: Environmental > Aquatic > Marine > Unclassified | place: Southern Ocean | collected 2014-10-08
ATCCTCACCTGGGCGTCTGTGGTTGTCATGTCCTTCTCCCTCTTTGGAGAGAAGTTTAACGCCTTTTCTATTGGGTAGTTCTAATTGTCATCATGAGGAATTCTAATTGTCATTAAGCGGTCGAGTAAGATTTATCCCCGTGGGTCTTTCTACTCTATAAACCGGTAGATCAGACTTTTGCTTATCGAGGAGAAGAATAGATGAATACTAATTCAAAAGTTGATAAATATTTTGGAGAACTGGATAATCCATTAAGTCCGTTATGGCTGGAAATCAGGAATATCATTCTCGGTGCTGATCCGAAAATGGAGGAAGATATAAAGTGGGGAGCGCCAACCTTCATTTATAAAGGCAATTTAGCTACTTTCAATCCCAGGGCAAAAAAGTTTGTTAATTTAACATTCCACACCGGTGCAACAATCGAGGACCCCGAGAGTGTCCTGGAAGGAGATGCAAAAGAAGCTCGGGTCTTTAGAATTAACTCAATTGAAGACCTAAAATCTAAACAAGGGGGATTGGTAAAAGTTGTTAAAAACTGGATTCTGATGAAGGATGGTTGATCAGAGGTCAAGAGAATGGTAAATTTATGAATAATTCAGTCTTGTTTAGAGTGATTGTAGGCGTGATTCTAATGATGGCTCTTTTTATATCAGGATTTTACCGAAAACGTGCTCGTGAAGAAGGGGGTATGATCAAACGCCAGGAAGAAGGCTGGTTTATCCTTGTGTTGCGCATGGGATTTGGACTGCCATTATTGATTGTGATCCTTCTTAATATTTTTTGGCCGAGTACTTTAACCTGGGCCAAATTTGATCCTCCCGGCTGGCTTCGTTATACCGGGTTGGCAATGGCAATTCTGTGTGTTCCCCTGTTCTGGTGGGTTTTCAGTAGTATCGGAAAGAATGTCTCAGAGACGGTGCTTATAAAAGAAGAACACGAGTTAGTAACTCATGGACCTTATGCCGGGGTCAGGCACCCGCTGTATAGTGGAGCGCTGGCGCTGCTGCTGTCAATCAGCCTGGTCTTTGGGGACTGGATCATACTGGGTTACACCTTGGCAGGTATTCTGGCTTTCCGTCTGCTGGTGATCCCAGCGGAGGAAAAACAGCTCCTGGATGCTTTTGGTGAAGAATATGAGAATTACCAGAGCCGCACCGGGGCTTTGTTACCCTGGATAAGGTAAGTTGAAAGGGGTCAGATAAGTGAAGAAATTTACAGATGCAATAGTGTATGATGCCGGATTCATAAAAGGGCATACCTTACAGCCTCGCTGGCACAAAATCGTCAAAGTAATCCTGTTGTCTGCAGCTTTGGTGGCAGGTATGTTCATTTTTGGTGTGCAAAAGACGATGGCTTTTGTTGGGGTCTTTTTTTCGTTAAGTCTTATTGTCCATTTTGTTTATCGCGCTAAGACGGAAAAATTCACTAAAAGCTGGCTGGATTTTGTTGTGCAGGAGAATGCCGGTCAACTAAAGTATGAACGAATAGGGTTTTATTATTATCTGGCGGTGGTGATCAATCTATTGTTTTCCTTCTGGATAAGCCGCGTTGTGTAGTTAATTGATTGAAGGTGGCTATTAGCGGGGTAAGATACAAATATCAGCCTTAGTCTAAAGGTCGAACAAAAAAATAGGAATAGAGGTGAATATGGATAAAAAATATCGGAACCTTACTCAAGAAGAGCAGAGGGTAATTTTACAGAAAGGAACAGAAAGACCTTTTACAGGGGAATATGATAATTTCTATGAAACTGGTGGTTATCACTGCCGGCAATGTGATGCATTGTTGTATCAATCTGTTGATAAATTCAAATCAGGCTGCGGCTGGCCTAGTTTTGATGATGAAGTAGAGGGTGCTGTTGCAAAGCATGTGGACGCTGATGGCCGGAGAACGGAAATTGTCTGTACTAACTGTGGTGGACACCTTGGCCATATATTTATTGGTGAAGAACAAACTCCTAAGAATACACGGCATTGTGTAAACTCCATCTCCTTAGTATTTAAACCGGAGGACTGATCTATGACTGAAGCCAAAGCTTATTATGCTGGAGGTTGTTTTTGGGGCGTTGAACATCTCTTTCAAAGCAAATCTGGCGTGCGGAGTGCTGTTTCTGGGTATATGGGTGGTCCTGTTGACAACCCTACTTACCGGGAAGTGTGTTCCGGACAGACCGGCCACCTGGAAGTGGTGGAAATCACCTATGATCCAGAGCAGGCGAGTTTTGAAGAATTAACAAAATTTTTCTTTGAGATCCATGACCCCACCCAGGCAAATGGCCAGGGGCCGGATATCGGGTCGCAGTATCTCTCGGCCGTTTTTTATAATTCAGAAGATGAAAAGGCCACCACTGAGGATTTGATTGATCAGCTCAAGAAGAAAGGATATGATGTGGTGACCCGGGTGAATCCAATGGAAGTTTTCTGGCAGGCAGAAGACTATCATCAGGATTACTATGTCAATAAAAATAAGCAGCCCTATTGTCATACCTATCAGAAAAAATTCTAAGAAGTCGCTTTAAAAAGTCGTGGAGGATTGAATGAGCAGTTCCAAGGATAAATTGATCAAAGATTCTGTGAAGGAACGGTATGGTGAGATTGCCAGAAGCAGTGAGAATGATGCTGGGGGTTGTTCTTGTTGTGATAATGTTATCGATCCATTTGATCTGATCCAACCGCAAACTCAATCTACATTGATGGGTTATTCAGCAGAGGAAATTGGCAGTGTCCCAGCAGACGCAGTGATGGGACTAGGATGTGGAAACCCCCAGGCGATAGCCGCTCTCAGACAAGGTGAAGTGGTTTTGGATCTAGGAAGCGGAGCTGGCTTTGACAGCTTTTTGGCTGCCAGGCAAGTTGGGGAAAAAGGAATAGTGATCGGGATCGATATGACCCCGGATATGATCAAACGGGCCCAGGAAAACGCTGCAAAAGGCATGTTTGATAATGTGGAATTCCGCCTGGGTGAGATCGAAAACATGCCGGTGGACGACAACAGCATTGATGTGATCCTTTCAAATTGTGTCATTAACCTATCTCCGGACAAATCCGCAGTTTATAAAGAAGCCTTTCGGGTATTAAAGCCTAGCGGTCGGCTGGCCATCTCTGATATGGTTGCCTCGGGGGAAATACCCCCAGAGATCAAGAATGATGTGGATTTATACTCGTCATGTGTGGCCGGTGCGCTGAGGGTAGATGAATTGGATCAAATCCTAACAGAGGCAGGCTTTAAAAAAATTGAAATCACCCCTAAAGATGAAAGCCGAGAATTTATCAATAAATGGACTCCAGGAATTCCGATTGAAGATTATGTGCTCTCCGCAACCATCGAAGCAGTAAAATAAACTCGTCAATAAATTAAAATAAGTTCCCGCCCGTTATTTATCCAGGGGCGGGTTTTTCTTTAATCCTTCCAAAACTCGCCAGAGGCGGTTAAGATAAAGGTAGTTTGAGGAGCTGACTATGAAAATAATTCCCTTGGAAAACTGGCCTCGTAAGGACCACTACCTATTCTTCCGTGATTATGATTATCCTTATTTCAGCCTCTGTGCTGATATGGACATCACACACTTTTTGCCATTAATTAAGGATCGAGGAATTTCCTTTACCGCTTCCATTATGTACCTGGTAGCTCGGGTAGCGAACGGCATCCCGCAATTTCGGCAGCGGGTCAGAGAAAGAGGTCCTATTGAACACGAGGTTGTCCATCCCTCAGTGACAATACTCAGTAAAGACGATCTGTTTGCTTTTTGTACAGCGATCTATCAAGAAGATTTTTTAACGTTTACCGCAGAAACACAGCAAGAGATGCTCCGGATACAGACCGAACCATCCCTGAAAGAAAGGATCCACGATGACAGCATGTTGTTCATGACCTCGATCCCCTGGGTTTCGTTTACAAGTTTTATGCATCCAGCTAAACTATCACCGGCCGATTCCGTTCCCCGTTTTGCATGGGGTAAATTCAGGGAAGAAGGTCAGAAGACCGTCATGCCCCTATCTGTTCAGGGTCATCATGCTTTGATGGATGGTTTACACGCCGGATTATTTTATGAGGAATTTCAGCGACTCCTAAATAGCCCAGAACTATTTATAGGGGATAAATAGAATAGATTGACGTGGGTTATAATTAAATTAATTACGAAAAAAAGGAGCTTCTAATGTACGAAAAGAGTGTTGAGCTGCTGAACAAAGCAGTAGCCGATGAATTGTATGCAGTTCACCAATATATGTATTTCCATTTCCACTGTGAAGACCAGGGATATGGCCAGCTGGCTGGATTGTTCATTCGGACTGCAATTGAGGAGATGGAACATATCGAAAGATGTGCGGAAAGGCTCATCTTCTTGAATGGCGACGTTGAAATGGTAGCTGCCGAAGATGTAAAAAAGATCCAGGATGTGAAGAAGATGCTGGAGCAGTCTCGAAAAATGGAAGAGGACAGCGTGAAGGATTATAACGTCTGGGCAAATGAATGTTCAGCTGGAAATGACGCTGGATCGCGACAGGTGTTCGAAGGGTTGGTTGCTGACGAAGAGCGCCATTATTCTCAATACGATGACGAGGTTCAGAAGATCGAAAAATTTGGAGAACGCTACCTGGCGCTGCAGTCCATGGGTGGCAGCCCCGGCGCTGCCGAAGGCGAAGCGCTCTAAGACAAAATTATTGAGGGCTGCGAAAGCAGCCCTTTTTATTTTAATGTGGGAGGTGCAGGGATGATATCGTTCGAAAATGCCCGTTGTTTTATATACGCCCAGGGGAATCTTTGGGAGCGCGCCCTGTGGGACTATCTCTTTGATGGAGGACCTGCCGATCGAGTCCAAAGGATTCTGTCTGGATATAAGAACAACGATGGTGGTTTTGGCCATGGTTTGGAGCATGATATCAAAGCCCCGATGTCCAATCCGCTGATGTTAGAATTTCTTCTCACAATCATACGGGATACCGGATTGCCTCACGGATCCCTGCTGGACGGAACACCGGAGTGGGTGGAGACGATTCAAAATAAGGATGGATCTTTACAAAATCCATCTAGATTGGGAGATTATCCCCGGGCCCAATGGTGGGGTGAAGGCCAGAACAAACCGGATTCCATTACAGGCAATCTTCTCAAACTGAATATTTGTCCACCAGGTGTTCGCCACAAGACTCGGGAATGGGTGATAAAAAATCTCACCCTGGAAGTTATTCGATCCAATGGCTGGCTTTTTATGGCCTATCATGCCCATGATTATTTTTTGAATGAGGATGACTTCCCAGATATAGAAGAATACCGGGCCGCAACCCTGAATAACATCTATCAGACAGTCTTGGCCCATCAGGAAAGAGGAGAGATGAATAAGCTATTCCCGTTCTTCCAGTTTGCTCTTGGGCCGGATTCAATCGTCGCTCAAGAGGCGCCGGACGGTTTGGTAGACCGCCTCTTGGACCACCTCGATAGTTCTCAACGGGAGGACGGCGGCTGGGATGATGAACACGGATTGCCCTACTGGCAGCCGTATTTTTCTACAGTGATCCTGCTGGCGCTGAAACGATTTGGGAGGATCTAGGCATTTTTGAAAAAGAACATCTGATCGGCTTCGATCTACCAAATGATTCGTCCAGGAGATAGGTAAACCGATTCGCCCAGGTAAATTCCCAGTATTATTTTACGCACCCGGGCTTATTGATTCTGGAACAGATGTGCTGGAATAAGATGCTGAATCGTCTTCTGTTCATCATTGGTGTTCCAGGAGTATGCTTTTCTTGTCTGTAGATAAGCATAAGCACGGAGTTACTGAGTGATACGGATATCTGTGTTCAATTATGCGAAATCTATAAGCGATTTGACTCTCTCTGATCCTGCTTCGTTTTTTTCCCACAATATCAGTATATAATTAACTAGACCCCCGATCTTCTTATTGCTTTCGCGAGAATATTTTACGTCTCAATTTTTCTATACCGTTCATATTCATGGAGCTGGCGCACAGCGCAGTGATCCCAAATCCGGGGATCCGGACGATTGGCCTACTGGCAATGGCCCCCAGGGAGACGCTATCCGTATTAACAACTACGTCCGCCTGGTTCGCTCAGACGACATCACTGAAACCCCCGATGGTTACCCGACTTCTGCAAGGAGAGTGACAATTACTCCCAGTGGTTCAACTACAGGAACAACTGATACTGATACGAGTGACCAGCAAGATGGTCCTCCCGAGGGAGGGGAAGCTCCAAATTTAGCCGCTGCTGCGGAAGCGCTTGATATCACAGAAGAAGAATTGATGGATGCGTTGGGCTCACCCCCGCCCGATCTTGAAATAACAGCAGGACAACTGGGTATTTCTGTTGAAGAATTAGAAAACGCATTGTTCAATCAATAAGCATTATGCAGTCCAAAATTATCAATGTATTGAGTAGGGGATACTAAATGTATCAAGGTCAGTAATCGGTTTCCTCACAAGGAAACCGATTACTATAGAGAATATTGGGCCCAAAAATCCTGTTTAACCTAAATCAACATATCAATGCTTAACGCCACTGCTTCTCCTCCACCCAGGCACAGCGAAGCCATTCCGGTCTTGAGCCTGCGCTGTTTTAGTGCGTAAATCAAGGTGACCAATACCCGTGCGCCGGAGCAGCCGATCGGGTGACCAAGAGCGATGGCGCCGCCATTCACATTGACCTTATCCCAATCCCAGCCGTCGTCATCCATGATCTTTTCATCTCCCAGGCACTGTGACGCAAAAGCTTCGTTGAGTTCAATCAGGTCATAATCAGCCAAGGTACTATTTGATTTTTCTAACAAAGCCCGCATGGTGTAGGCGGGAGCGGTAAAGATTTCCAGTGGGGCAACCGCGGTATTGGCGTATCCGGTGATGCGGGCGAGGGGTTTTAAGTCTAACTCTTCAGCTTTGGCTTCACTCATTATGACAACCGCAGCTGCGCCGTCAGAAATTGCAGAGGCATTGCCTGCCGTCACAGATCCGTCCTTTTGAAAAACCGGCCTTAAGCGCCCCAATCTTTTAAGGGAAGTGTCTTCGCGGGGGATCTCGTCTGTATCAAAGATAAGCGGGTCACCTTTTCGCTGCGGCACCTCTACGGGAGTGATTTCTTCTTTGAAGTTTCCAGCTTTGATCGCTGCAACAGCTTTCTGGTGGCTTTTGAGGGCAAACTCGTCCTGTTCCTCGCGGCTTACGTTATACTCGGCAGCAATCCATTCAGCTGACTGACCCATGTGTTTGTCTTCAAAAGGGCACCATAAACCATCGTGAACCGTTGCATCTAACACATCACCATGTCCCAGCCGGTATCCGGTTCGTCCCTGCTGGAGCAAATAAGGGGCTTTATTCATGTTTTCCATTCCACCAGCCACATAGATATCTCCATCGCCTGCTTTGATCATACTGGCGGCCAGCATCACAGTCTTGAGGCCGGAGCCGCAGACTTTGTTTACGGTTACAGCTCCAATCTTCTCGGGTATACCGGCTTTGATGGCTGCCTGGCGGGCGGGTGCCTGTCCTAATCCGGCGGGTATTACACAGCCCATCAAGACTTCATCTATGCTGGCTGGGTCGATCCCTGCTCTCTCAACCGCGGCGCGGATCGCGACAGCTCCCAATTCTGGGGCAGGGATATTGGATAAAGTACCACCAAAACCACCGATAGCTGTTCTGGCAGCGCCGACAATGACGGGAGTCCGGGATTTCGACATTTTTGCTCCTTCGCACTATATTTGAGAGACCTGTTGTATGGAATTATATATAGTATAAGGTTAATGAAGCTGTTTTCCGGCTAAAATTTCAAGAAAACTTCTTGAGGTTCTCCAGATTCTACAGTTACCGATTACTTGCTCTTTTATACTTAGGTTTGTTTTTTTGACTACTGCAAAAACTCGCTATACTAATCATATTTTAACTTTAAACCATGCAGGATAGCGACAATCTCGGATCTATATTTAATTCATTATATATAAATCGAGCCGCCAAACCAGTGAAATTAGTGCAAATTGGGTGCAATTGTGGTGCAAATAGGGTGGAAAGGATGGAAATAATGCTCAAAATGGACAGATTATTATCTACTCTGTAGAGAGGATGGACGATATTTTCCCCCATGGAAAGGATGTTCACCATCACCGTCCAATTCGAAGCCAGACGCTCTATCTATTGATCCGCGACTATGAGGTGTAATTAAAAAATCCTCAGAGATAGTCTATTGAGTTAGTGTCTGAAAGAATAGTCTTTAATATCAAGAAAACTTCTTGATATTCTCGGGATCGGAAAAGAACTTGGCAGCTTCTTCCATCGAGGCTGGGAAACCCTCCATCCAATCTGGATATTCAGCGGACAGCACCAGATCTGACATCGGAAGGTAGGGCTTGATATCCAGTACCGGGGTGCCATCAAAAGCGTCGATGTAGGCAAGATCAACGACACCAGTTTCTTGATTAACGTTCAAGAGGTAAGCAGTAGTGATGGCGATCGGATTAGGCCGGGCCTGGGAGCGGTTGGCAAATACACCTGATTTTACATCGGGGGCATACGGTAAATCCATCACCAGGCTGTTTGCCCGATCCGCAGGGTTGTCATGTTTGTCGGCCCACCAGAAAACGATTGCGTGGGTACAGCGATCCAGTCCCAGCAGGGCTGGCCGGTAAGGCTCATCGATTTGGAGCTGGGAGAGGCCTTGACTCTCATCTGCTTCAACGCGGCCGATAGGGCTGAGTTCAAACTTGGTTTGGTTCATGATATTTAATCCTCCCTGGTTGAAATCTGATTTCGGGGCGGGTTTTGGGATTCTTGGTCCAGTTCCTCCAGGCGTGTGATCAGCCCCGCCAGAAAACCCAGTTCAGCTTCTCCCAATACAAAGCCATAATCAAATAACATATCCAGTGGGAAAAACGACATACCTAGATCTTTCAGCTCATCTCGCTGGAGCTGAAGGTCACCTTCCAGCCAGTCCTGATAAGTTGTTACAGCTTCCAGGGCTTCTGCGGGAGGGATATTCCAGAGATTGTGTAACCCCATTAAAAAGTTAGTATAGGTGATTTTTGGGCTAGTTAAGGCATCCATTGTGGCTTCTTTCCAAACAGAACGGCCGTTTCCGGTCATTTGATAAACCTTTTTTGGCCTTTTGCCTTGGTTTTTGGGGTTTTCTGGGAGCTGCTCGATATATCTTTTTTCTTCCAGTTTGCCGAGGATGTAGTAGATGGATGAGGTGGACAGGTCGGTCCAGGTTCGCATATTGCGCAAGGTGATCTGCTGCTCGATCTGGTATCCGTGCTGGGGTTCTTCCAGGATCAGGCCGAGAATGACCAGCTCGGCATCGGTTAAGGGTTGTGAGGGCATATATATTCCAGTACTAGAATACTACAGTACTGGAATATTAGTCTAAAGGAGCATATATGTTAAGAAGAACCTTTTCTTTCCGTCCAAAACTTCATCCATGCAGTTATTTGGTCTACTTAAATAATCCCTAAAGATGTAGAGCAGATAGATCATCTGGGGACTGGATGTTGTTTTCCTGGAAAAATTGAATGGCAACTACCAAAACATCTCAAATGCATCCATTTTTTTCGTCCGGAAAAATAATAACACAATTCTTAATCCGTTATAATTATTTAATAAAGCAGATGAGTTACTGATGGAAATGAAGATAATCCAAGAAGCCCGGAACTCACATTTATTACTATTCCAGGTATTATTTAACATCGTTTTGAGGAGACCGGCATGAGTGCGAAAAACAAGCTGAAGGCAGACCTTATCCTGGAAGTGTCTCGGCTGCAGCGACGGATCAAGGAACTAGAAACTGATGATCCAGAGCACCCGAGAAAACTAAACAGTGATAAATGGCGTGCAATCGCCGAAAGTTCGCCTGACCATATCATTGCTCTTGCCACTGATCTCACCATAGAAGATGTAAACCATCCCTCTCCTGGTTTAGCTACTGATGAGCTTATAGGCGTTTCGATAACCTCATTCTTAGATGATCAGCGAGAGGAAGTTGATAATATCTTGCAGGAAGTGATTTCTACAGGAAGAGCTGCTCTATATGAAACGGTATATCATGTCCCGAACGGAGGCGTTATTTATTACGAGACCCATGCCTTACCCAGGAAGGCAGATGGAAAAATGGTTGGCTTGACCTTAGTCTCACGCGACTGCACCAAACGAAAGAAAGCCGAATTGAAATTGAAGGATAGCGAGGAGAAATACCGCGACTTATTTGAGAATGTTATGGTCGGCGTCGGCATTTCAAATTCAGAGGGCAAGGTCATTGTAACTAACGAGACCATGAGGAAACTTACCGGCTTCTCGCAGGAGGATTTTGGCAGGATACAAATAGATGAAGTGTTCCTGAAAGCCGATGACAGAAAAGAATATCTTGAGATCATAAAACAGAACGGATTTGTAGAAAACTTTGAAGTCCAACTGAAAAATAAAGCGGGGGAATCATTCTGGGCCAGCCTGTCCAGCAATCCCCTATTATTAGAAGATGAAAACGTATCCATGACCATAGCCGTAGATATCAGAGAACGAAAGCGAATTGAACAGACACTGATAGTAAATGAACAAAACTTTCGTGATTTAGTAGAGAATTTGAAGGATGGCGTTGCCATTGCAGACGAAAATGGTTTTCATATATTTATAAATAGGAAATTTTCAGAAATCACGGGTTACAGTGAAACTGAATTGCTGAATATGACTGGTTGGGATTTTTCACGTTCGGAAGATCAAGGCAAGTTTGAGGATAGAATGAAAGACAGAATGGTCGGTAAATCGATTAAACCGGTTTATGAACGTGTCATCGTGAAAAAAGATGGAACGGAAATACCTGTCGAAATGTCAACAACGACAACGATCTGGCAAGGGAAAAAAAGCCCCATGGCTATTGTCCGTGACATAACAGAACGCAAGCTGGTGGAGATGGATAAAGATATTCTGCTCCATCAAGTACAGGAGGCAAACGACCGCTTAAAATCCCTCAGCCGTGAACTTATCACTTCCCAGGAAGCAGAACGCAAACGCATATCCCAGGAACTGCATGATGAGTTTGGACAGGTTTTGACAGCGATAGCGTTGGATCTGGGAATTATCGAGCGGCAACTAGATCCAGAGTTGCCTCTAGAAATTAAAAAGCGCGTAGCTGATTTGAGATTGATGGTGGACGAACTTGACCAGATGATAGGCGAACTTGCCCTTGACCTGCGCCCTTCATTAATAGATGATTTAGGCTTGCTCCCGACCTTAAACTGGTATGTAGAAAGGTTTTCACAACGGGCAGAAATTGAGGTTGAAATCGAGCTTATTGGAAAAGAAAAACGATTGCCTTCCGAAATTGAAATAGCACTTTACCGGATAATTCAGGAGGCCCTGACAAACGTGGCCAAACATGCCAATGCAGAAAAAGTTATCATGTGGCTAGATTGGAAGCCAAAAACAATAACTATTCGCATCGAGGATGATGGTAAGGGCTTTGATATCAATGAGCTGCAAAATGCCAAAGTTCCATTCCAAGGGCTAGGACTGATTGGTATGGGAGATAGAACTGCTCTCCTGGGAGGAAGGTTAGATATTCGATCTAACCCCGGGGAGGGTACCGCGATTGAAGTTGAGATACCCGTTATGGGGAGTGAATGGAAATAATCAGAGTACTATTGGCGGAGGATCACATTATTGTCCGGCAAGGGTTGCATTCGATATTGGAAAAACACCCCGGGATAGAGGTGGTCGCTGAAGCTGGAGATGGCAGGGAGGCTGTGTCTGCCGCTGAGGCATTAAATCCAGACGTGGTCTTAATGGATTTTAGCATGCCCGGACTTAACGGACTTGAAGCTACCAGACAAATAAAACAACGCGTTCCCAATACGAAAATATTGATCCTGACTCGCCATGCCAATAAAGAGTACATCGGGAGCCTCTTCAAGGTCGGAGCAACTGGTTATTTACTCAAGAAATCCGCTGCGGATGAACTTGTCCTTGCCATAGAATCTGTATATCGGGGAGATACTTTCCTTGATCCATCAATATCCGAGCAGGTTACTTTAGACGATCTGTACGATCCTAAAATGGAGTCCAGGCAGGAAATACTCACCTCTCGACAATCTGAAGTTCTGCAGCTTATTGCTGAAGGTCACCCCAATCGAAAAATCGCATCGATTTTGAATATCAGCGTCAAGACGGTAGAAAACCACAGGACAAATCTAATGCAAATTCTTGGCCTGAACAACACGGCTGAGTTAATCCATTATGCTATACGTCATGGAATTATCAGCCTGGATGATTGATTGATCTAAAGACGAGTAAAAACTCACTTAAAATGTAAAGCTGGCGGCCCTGGAATCGACCTGGGCCGTATTGCTTTTAAAATAGGGGAATCCCCCATGTCCAGGATAAGACTGACCTCTTACAATTGATAAACTATAGGCATCCGCTAACTATAAAAATGGCAAAGAAGGTGACCCATGATTAAAACACTTATCGTAGATGATAACCCTGGTTTTCGCAGGCGAGTGAAGGAATACTTGACACTTTCGGAGATATGTGAAGTCATAGGTGAGGCAAACGATGGAAACGAAGCCTTGACAAAAACTAGAGATTTAAAACCAGCTCTAGTTTTGATGGATGTGAGAATGGGGGGTATGGATGGATTAATTGCGACTCAACAACTTAAGGATGAATTTCCTGAAATCAAGATAATCATCCTCAGTAAGTATGACTTGTATGAATACAGGGAAGCAGCGAGGATCAGGGGAGCAAGCGGATATGTCGTAAAGATGAATATGGTTGAAGATTTATTGACAACTATTCAGCGTGTAAAGGAATCAGGCGGCGAATGGATTCATGAAGAACACAAAGAAACGTTCCAAGAGGAAAGTAAGACGATCAATTAGATCAACAAATCGTCTATAATATTGACCAAGATTTTTTCAGGACCAAATGATACTGAATTGGATCTAAAATGCGCTTTTTGACAATTCTGACCGGAGAATTTTGATGAAGTTAGTCACCAAACTGACGATATTATTCATATTGCTTTCCATCCTGCCCCTGGCGATCGCAGGATATATCGCTTTCCAAAATGGTAAAGAGACAATAGAACAGCAAACCAATGACCACTTATTATCAATCAGCGCTCTTAAGATGAGCGAGTTTAATCGCTGGGTAAATGACAATAAACGCAGTCTTCGTTTTCTCGCTCAACGCCCGTTAGTACGAAGCAACGCTGCGCTATTGACTGGACATAATGGATCATTAGAAGATCCTCAATACCAGGAGGCTTATTCCTATCTAATAAATGACCATTTGGCCCCGGCCGTTGAGCAAGCCGGTGGTTTCCTGGATTTGTTTCTAATTCGAGCAAGTGACGGGAAGATTCTGGTAGCAACAAATGATTTTGAGGGCATGTACAGATCTGGTCAAGAATTTTTCCTCGAAGGAAAGGATAAAACATTTGTAGATAGCGTAGTCTTTGAAATCAGTACAGGTGAGGACCATATGCATTTCAGCACACCTGTCCTGGACGAGGGGGGCATGACAATTGCTGTTCTCGTTGGTCACGCTGACCTGGGTGTAGTGTCATCCATCATCGCCCAGTCCAGTGACGTCACCATCAGTGGGGATAGCTACTTGGTAAACAACGACAATTTTTTTGTAACCAATCCTCATCTGAGAGAAAACTATGCACTGGAGAAGGTTCTCTACACAAGTGGCGTTGAGGCCTGCCTGGCAGGCAATAGCGATACGGGAGTATACGAAAATTATTTAGGGATAAACGTTATCGGCGCATATCTCTGGATGCCTGCCTATCGAATGTGTCTTTTAACCGAAGTGGATCAAGATTCGGCCTTAATCCCAATCAAAGAACTTAGATCGACCCTGGTTGCTATTGGCATTGTTGGCGGTATATTTGTTATCTTGTTGAGTGTGCTGGTCGCCCTCACTATTACCCAACCAGTACGGCAATTAGTCACAGGAGTGCAGGAAATTGGTAAGGGAAATTTGGATTTCCACGTCAGCTCTAAATCCACCGATGAGTTAGGTTCGCTGGCTCAAAGTTTTAACCAAATGACGGCAAACTTAAAGGTTCTTACAGCCTCCAGAGACGATTTGGATAAAGAAATCAACGAGAGGAAAAGAGCGGAAGAGAGATTGGTAATCGAGCGGGATAAAGCGCAGAGGTACCTTGATGTTTCGGGAACAATTTTTGTTGTTATCAATAATGATTTGAAAGTCACTCTGATAAACAAAGCTGGTTGTAAAATGATTGGCTGCGAAGAGGGTGAGATATTGGGTTTGGATTGGTTCGAACACTTTATCCCGGAAAGAAAAAGGGCAGATACCCGAGCAGTATTTAAACTTATCCTGACTGGAGATATGGTACCTGTTGAATATTATGAGAACCCAGTCACCACGAAAGATGGCTCTGAAAGAATAATAGCCTGGCATAATGCTTTATTGGTCGACAAAGAAGGAAATATCCAGGGCTCACTAAGTTCTGGAGAAGACATTACGGAGCGCAGGCTGGCTGAAGAGGAACTCGGGATCAAGGATTTTGCTTTTGAATCGTCACTTAGCGCTGACAGTATTGCTAATAACGAGGGATTTATCACACATGCAAACAACTCGTTTGTCAAAATTTGGGGTTATGACCAAGCAAATGAGGTATTAGGTAAAACGATATTGGATTTCCTTGAGGACAAGGAGGAGGCTCTTCAAATTATTGAATCCATCACTAGTACTGGAAGATGGGCTGGAGAGTACAGAGGCATCAAGAAAGATGGGACTACTTTTGATGCCCTGGCTATTGCGAATGCCGTTTATGATGCTATAGGAAACCAGATAGCACTTTATTCCACAGTTATGGATATCACTGAACGCAAGCAGATTGAGCAGGATATCAATAAACTAAATAAAGAACTTGAACGACGGGTTCGAGTTCGAACTGAGCAGCTTGAAGAAGTCAATAGAGAACTAGAATCCTTTGCTTCTTCTGTATCACATGACCTGCGCGCTCCCCTTCGGGCCATCGATGGGTTTTCGCGGATCCTGTTGGACAAGTATAGTGATAATTTATCTCCAGATGCTCACCGATACCTGGGTTTGGTACGGAATAATGCTGCTGATATGGATACATTAATTGACGATTTGCTGGCATTTTCCCGACTGACAAGCCAAGAACCATCCAGATCATCTGTGTCGCCAAAAGATATAGTCAATCTTATTCTGAGTGAAAGAGAGATTGAAATTGAAAAACGCGATTTGGAGCTGGTCGTTGGGGATTTGCCAGATTGTCAGGCAGATCCAGCCCTGCTAAAGCGTGTTTTTGTAAACTTGGTTGACAACGCCATTAAATTCACAAGGGATGCAAAATTAGCCAAAATAGAGATTGGTCATCAACAGCTGGACGGGGAACAAGTTTATTTTATCAAAGATAACGGGGTCGGTTTTGATATGCAGTATGCGGGGCAATTATTTGATGTGTTCCAGCGTCTGCATCGGGCCGACGAGTTTGAAGGAACCGGGGTGGGATTGGCAATTGTCCAGAGAATCATTCGCCGACATGGTGGTAGAGTTTGGGCTGAAGCAGGAGTAAACCAGGGCGCAGCATTTTACTTCACCCTGGCCGAAAAGGTTCAAAATGATGGGTAATTAAAATGACAGCTTGCTTGTTATCGATAACATGGATGATTTAGCTTCGTCATGTTATTCAATTTGGATAGTAGTGAAAGTTGTCCAATAGTTTGCTTTCCAGTTAGCCAGAACAATTTTTATTCAAGAACATCCGGGGATATTATGGCTTCATTAGAACAAGATATGAAAACAAGAGGTATTCCACTTAATGTTTTGATCCTTGAAGATCGGGAATCCGATGCAGAACTCATGCTTCACGAACTGCGAACTGCTGGCTATGACCCGACTTGGCTAAGGGTAGAGACCGAGTCTGATTACAGGCAACAGCTAAAAGACTCTCTCGATCTGATCATCGCGGATTACAATCTTCCCCAATTCACCGGCCGCATGGCGATTGATATCCTAAACGAAACAGGGCTTGGCATACCACTCATTCTCGTAACAGGCGCTATTGAAGAAACCGCACTCGAATGTTTAAAGCGTGGAGCGGTTGACTATTTACTCAAAGACAGATTAAGGCGCTTGGGTCCAGCCGTCAAAAAAGTGTTAACGGAAAAAAGGATCCAGGAAGATAAAACCCTGGCCCTTGAGGCTTTGCGCGCCAGCGAGCAGCGCTATCGCGGGGTTGCCGAGACTGCTTTAACTGGACTATCTATTGTGGATCCTGAGGAAAAAATAACGTACTCAAATCCAGCCCTGGTGAAAATGCTAGGTTATACCGCAAATGAATTACTAGGGATGCATCTCAGTCAGATTATTGATCCTGATTTCCTCCCCGGGATTATTAAAGGAACAGAAAAACGAAAGCAGGGCTTGTCTTCCCAGTACGAAACCAGAATGATTAGGAAGGATGGTGAAACGCTCGATGTCATCATATCTGCCAGCCCGCTCACTTCTAATGATGGTAATTTTGAGGGATCTCAGGCGGTTATCACGGATATCACTGAACGAGTGCACGCAGCGCGTGAAATTCAGCAACGTACCGAAGATTTGACACTGATAAATAAAATTAACACTGCTACTAACCAGGGCATGGATCTCCCCATTATATTGCGATTGCTCACTGAGGAATCAAAGCGTGTTTTTAATATCAAAAGCGCAACTGTATATATATATAATCAGAAACAAAATTTACTTGAAATGCAAAATTTTTCATATCCTAAAGGAATAGTGAAAAGGATTGAAATGCTTATTCGAACGAGTCTTCCGGAAATTCGCATTCCTGTTAAGGAAGGGAGTCTGACACAGACATTATTAACTGATGGACCGAGGATCATTAATGACTCAGATTTGATCCAGCAATGGATGCTGGAATTTACAAATGCCCTTGATTTGCCAGAAAAATCAAGGGTAAGCATCCGGAAAATTATTCCGCAAATTTATAAACTCATCGATGTTAATTCCGTAATTACTGTGCCCTTGATCTCAGCAGGAGAAATAATCGGATTGATGGATTTCTCCCGTCGGTTGCCATTTACGGAAGAGGATGCAGACCGGGTTTCAGGGGTTGTTGGGCAGGTGATATCTGCTATCACGAGTTTGCAAGCGGAGAAGGAAAAAACACGCAGCAACCACCTAATGTTGGCATTCAGCCAGGCCGCCCCAGCTGTGCAGAGAGCAAATAACGCCAAAGAAATCTACAGCGCGATTGGAGTGCATGTAGCCAAACTGGGAATTGATGTGACGGTGTTTACACTTAACGAAGACAAGGACCGTCTTTTTGTGTCCTACGAAGGTGCAAGGGTAGATATGTTGCAAAAAATTGAAAAAATGACCGGTCTTTCAGCCGAAAATTACAGTTTCGAACTGAAACCAAAAGGCTTTTTCGATATTATTCTTGCCAAAAATGAAGCTGTATTTAGCAATCATAAAATTGCACCCGTTGAAGAAATCTTGCCGAAGTTGGTGCGACCACTGATAAAAAAGATCATGAAATATTCTGGTACGCAGCAATCGATTATTGTCCCCCTGGCTGTCCGAGATGATGTATATGGTTTAATTTCCTTCTCTGGCCCGGACCTGGTAGAGACTGACATACCGGCAATAAAAACCTTTGCAAACCAGGCTGGCATTGCACTGGAGAAAACTCGTCTCTTTAATGAGACCCGGGAATTGGCGGCTTTTAATGAAAGTGTTTTATTGAGCATGACAGAAGGTATTGCGCTAGAGGATACTGATGGGATTTTCACCTTTGTCAATCCATCCGCAGAAATTATGTTGGGCTACCCAGCCGGGGGGCTGATTGGATTTAACTGGAGGGAAATTGTTCCAGTAGATCAACGGGCCCTCGTAGAGGCGGCTGACGCCAGACGCGTAATTGGTGAATCCGACCAATACGAAATGGATTTGATCACGAAAGATGGTCAATTAATCTCTGTCCTGGCCAGCGGAGCCCCACTGCTGAATGAGGATAACATTTTCACCGGGTCGATTGTGGTTTTTACCGATATCACGGACCGGAAGAAAGCTGAGCAAGAAATCGAGGGCCACATTAGAAGGATGGACGCTCTGCGGATTATTGATCAAGCCATTATGAGCAGTTTTGAATTAGATATTTCTCTTGATGTCATTCTGGAACAATTGCTCACCCAATTAGATATTGATGCAGCAGTGATATTGAGTTTTCAGGAAGATCTCCAGTCTTTACAGTTCACTTGTGGCCGCGGTTTCTCTACCGATGCGCTCCAGTACACAAACCTTCAGTTGGGAGATGGATATGCCGGGAAAGTTGCCCTCAAAAAAGATCATATCTTCATCCCTGATTTGACCAAAGATGCAGGAAAAATTCATGAGGCCCCCCAATTTAACACTGAAGGGTTCGTGTCTTACTATGGTCTTCCCTTGATGGCAAAAGGCAAACTGGTTGGTGTGTTGGAAATCTTCAACCGGTCTATCCTCGAATTGAATGATGAATGGGAAAATTACCTACGTCTTCTTTCGGGTCAAGTAGCGATAGCGATCGATAATAGCACTTTGTTTAATGACTTGCAGCGTACAAATGTTGATCTCACTATGGCCTATGATGCAACTATTACAGGTTGGGCCCATGCGCTTGAACTGAAAGACATGGAAACGGTAGGTCACAGCCGCCGGGTGGTTGATATGACGATGGATTTAGTTAGGAAGATGGGTGTCGGCGGTGATAGGCTCATCCATATTCGACGCGGGGCTTTGCTGCATGATATCGGCAAGATGGGCGTTCCTGATAGCATCCTGTTAAAACATGGCACTCTTACTGACGATGAGTGGGAACTCATGAAGCAGCACCCGGTCTATGCCCGCAATTGGCTGTTACCCATTCAATACCTGCGTCCCGCATTGGATATTCCTTATTCCCATCATGAGCGCTGGGATGGTACAGGGTATCCTGAAGGTCTGTCAGGCGAGCAAATTCCATTGGAAGCACGAATTTTCGCGATCGTCGATGTCTGGGACGCGCTTAGTTCAGATCGCCCATACCGAAAAGCATGGCCAAGGGAAAAGATCCTGGCCCATATTAAAGAAGAGTCCGGCAAGCATTTTGATCCCCGGGTGGTGGAAGTGCTATTGAAGAGTATCGAAGAGGATCAGAAACTGGAACGATAATAAAAGTGATCCATGGCGGGATGGCGCAGTAAATCTTAACCACCAGATCAATACTCCTCTGTAAATAATCCTTGCTAAGTCGGATTCAAGAGTTTGTAAAGCCCACTCAGCTGAATGATTGCTTTTACGCAGCGGGTTTTCCTGAAGATTCTTCACTCATTCGTTGTGCTCCCTTTTGGTTGGGATTCTCTTTCTATTAATCTTTCTCCCCCTTTTCTTCTCACACGAATACATTTTTAACAAAATCTTCCAGAATTTTGACTTTCGGTTGTTTTTTCTTAGAAATAATTATGGATTTCTACATCGTTATATATCATCGATCTTCCATCTGCAGACAGCAAAGTCGACACCTTGGGATTATCACCGATACCCAAACTCCACTGGTTCGAGCGACATCAGGTATAGATAAACTGCCTGAAGCTCCAGGTCATTCATATGCCTGTAGGAAGTCCAGGGCATATAGTCCGGGTGGATGGACCGGCCGTGTTTTTCTCCGTTTTGTATGATCTCAATAAATCCCGCTTTCCCCCAGGTTGGCAGCCGGCTGCCGGGGCCGGAGGTCAGATTGCCCGCTGCTGGCCATTCAGGTGGGAAGCCAGAGATCTCTCCCCCGGACATCCCCAATCCGTGACAAACTGGACAGGATAGGGCCAGGTATTCCCCATATTCCCGCGTCAATCCCGGTTCCGGAGATGGTGGCGTTTCTTCCCCGGGCGGGATCAATTCTGCTGGCAAGAAGGTTATCTCCTGGGTCAGGTTCATGACAATAAAACCAGTTGTAGATAGTTGGCTAGGATCGGGTTGATTATGGACTGGGGGTTTGCTGCGGATATAGGACAGGACTACGGCCAGGTCCTGATTAGACAGAAAATAAAATTCTGTTGAGGGCATAAATAGCAGGGCTGTCCCATTCGGGCCGACCCCGTATTTCACTGCTCTAATCAGGTCCAGGTTTGTGCGTTCAGATCCGATCCCACCTTCCCCTTTGGTCAAATTGGGTGTGATCACCTGTCCAATAGCAGGATTTTCCAAGTAGACTACACCTTGCAGCTCTTCTCCATGGCATGCCTCGCAACCACGGTACTGGAAAATCCGTTTTCCTTCCTGAAGACTCTCTTCGTCAATGGATATTTTGACCATATGGGGAGTGATGGCGTAGGTCTTATTCAATCGAGCCCGGCCAATCCCATAGAGGATCAGACCAATGGCCAGCACCAGGCCTAGCAGTCCGCCAAAAAAGATCACAAGCCACTTCTGAAGACCTTTCATTTACCCATCCCTCCTGTTTCAAGGATCAATTTTCCCTCTTCGGAAATGATTATCCTTAGAGCAGGCAATTCTTTTGTGGCTGGGCCTTTTAGTACCCTACCATCATGATCGAATTGGGAGCCGTGGCAGGGGCAGCTGAAATTCTCTCCATCATCAACTACTGTGCAGCCCAGATGTGTGCACACCAGGGAATAAGCCAGGAAACCATCTTTGGTTTTATAGATAATGGCTGGTATATCTAGCCGGATCAGCTCACCGCTGGCAGGAAAGTCAGCCGCCAACCCCAGGTCATAACTGGACGGCGATTTACCAGGCGGTTCGTGGCTGAAATAACGCGCCAGGCCGCCCAGCCCCAGAATACCGGCCACTCCCAAGGATAATTTTGCGCTGAGCTGCAGGAATGCCCTGCGCGGGAATGAGATCTCTTTTGTCATTGGTTATCTGAGCCCCCCTAGCAGGGTCAACAGGAAAATGATGGTGATAATGGTTATTCCGACGACCTGTCCCAGCCGGTTTCCGGATGGAAGCCAGCGACCCAATTCCTCTTTTTTGGCATTGGGAAAAATATAGGGAAGTAAACCCAACAGGATCACGGCCGCAAGGGGCAGCAACACACCCCAGATAAATGGATCACCCCACTGCAAAGTTTCTTGGATCCAAAGGAAAAACCAGGGTGCCTGTGAATCACCTACCAGCTGGCCGTTTTCTACCAGGGGTTGATCAATTGGTGCTGGAATGAAAACCGAGAGCAGCAGCAGAACGATACCGGCAGTGATCATGGCAATGACTTCTTTCCTCACCAACACGGAGCGTGGGATACGCTTGGGTTTCTCTCCCCGTGTCGAAGGGGGCGCGCTGACGCCGCCGTCCCTTCTAACTTTGAAAATGTGCCAGGCAGTGATGCCTGCCACAACCAGGGTCAACCCGAAAATATGCCAGGCATAAAAACGGATCAGGGTTGGAGCGCCTGGCTCCGCTCCGCCGATCACAAATTGATAAAACCCTTCTCCAATCAAAGGTATGGTTTTCAGGAGATTGGTCCCCACTACTAATGCCCAACGGATGCCTTCGTCCCAGCGCAGCACATAACCGGTGAAATCTTGCAGTAGGATCAAGACCAGCAGGATCAATCCCAGGATAAAGTTAAATCGCCTGGGAGGAGCATAAGCCCCGGTCAAGATGATCCGAACCAGGTGCACCATCATGGTGATCACCAGCAGCTGGGCGGACCAGAAATGCAGGTTCCGGATAATATTTCCGTAAGGAATAATCCCAGTGAGGACCTGGATCGATTCCGCCGCGCCATCAGTTGTGGGCATGTAATAGTACATTTCCAGGGCACCGGTGATCAACAAGACCAGACTGAAAAAGATTGCCAGGCCCCCAGCACCAAGTGTGTAGCTGTATTTACTCTGCGCTTCGGGGATGGTGGCGGGATGCAGGTGGTGGTAGAAATTCCCCCGCCCGGTTTCAGAAGCCGATTGTACTGACAATTGGCGGATGTATACAGCTGCGATAATCAGGAATAGAGAGAGGATGAATATCCCCGGCAGCTCTGTCCCGGGAAGTTTGACTTTGTGGTGGACTTGGATAGCCGCACTGTTAGTGCCTGAAAGTGTTAGCTCTGGATTGTTCCTGCCATTCAGATCGAGAATATAAGCGGTCAGCTCCCAGGCCTGATCTGTTGTGAGTGAGCCTGTGGGGGAATATGGCATACTCTCATGGATATATGTGCCAAGCTCAAAAGCTGTAGCGAACTGGGGCAGGGCCCTTGGCCCAGCCAGGGCGGGCGCGCCGGCTTCAGGAAGAACGAAGCTGTTATCCGGGGCGTCTTCTCCGTGGCATCCGGAACCCCAGCAATCCTGGGAGGCTGGCGCGAACGTGGAACGCCATTCGGCGTCCAGGCCCTGCCCTTGGTCCCCGTGGCAGTCCTGGCACATGCCCCAGTAAACCTGAGCCCCGTTATCCGCTTGAGCTGGTGGGTATACCGTCGGCAAAGGACCAGGCCGCTCAGTGACGGGCGTGGTCAATAAATTCTGTACAGGGGATGGGGAAGCAGCAACAGTTCCGGAATAAAGGAATAATCCTCCAAGGAGGATGAGCAATACAGGAATTAATATAAATGTTCGGAACCGGCTGCGCATAATGTGCCTTTGATTATTCTTTGAAAATTATACTTCAGCTTCTTGACCAACTTGCTTGAGTTACCTATACTTGTTTTGCAAGCTTTATATCCTGGAGCGGATGATGAGAGTAAATCCTTGGATCAAACTATTATTATTCTTGATTATGAGTGCATTGGTGCTGTTGAACAGCGGTTGTATTGTGTTGGGTTCTGGCGGCGAGATCAGCTGGCCAACCCATGACTGGAAAGTGAAAAAACCAGAAGATGTTGGACTGGACAGTGAGTTGGTTGAAGCAATGATCGAAGAGATTGACCATTCGGGTTTGGACTATGACAGCATTGTTGTGGTTCACAAAGGGGTCATCGTTGCCGAAAAATACTATTTTATCTATAGGGAATCGGACCTGCATGAAACATACTCTGTCACTAAGAGTGTGATATCCGCCCTGGTGGGCATTGCCTTGCGGCAAGGTTGTATCGATAGCATTGAAGACCCTATTCTCGCATATTTTCCAAATAGGGAAATACTGAATATGGATGACCAGAAAGAAACCTTTACCATTAAGGATTTTTTAACAATGTCCTCAGGTTTGGCTTATGATCCGGACGAGATGTATGATTCGGACGATTGGGCACAATACACCCTGGACGAGCCGCTGATCTATCCTCCGGGGGAATCCTGGTTTTACAGCAACGGAGGCCCACAAGTCCTGTCTGCATTGATCAATCAGGCCTGCGAAATGGACACACTCGAATTTGCGGATCAATACCTCTTTAAACCCCTGGGAATTACAGACTATCGCTGGGAGCGGAATGTGGAAGGGAATCCCAATGGAAGCTGGGGGTTGGAGTTAACACCACGAGACATGGCGAAGTTTGGTTACTTGTACCTTCAAGATGGCGTATGGGATGGAGAGCAGATTCTGCCTCTAGGTTGGGTGGAGTTATCAAGCTACCGCTATCATAAGGTACCGGATCCATTGGAACCCTGGAATTTATATTACGGTTTTCTGTGGTGGGTTCATGGAGATGGGTTTTATGCAGCCCATGGTTATAAAGGACAGTTTATTTACCTGGCGCCTGAACAGGATCTGGTTGTTGTGATTACAGCCAATATTGCTGATAAGGATTTTGTCCATCCGCAGAAGCTGATCCGGGAGTATTTAATTCCCGCAGTTGAGATAGAGGGGCTAGATTAACTACAAAAAAAACACCGGTCAAACACCGGTGTTTTTTGATTTAATTAATGAGATTTCTTGGTCTAGCCGATCTGAATTTTAATATTCTCTGTCAACTGATGGCCGGATTCATGCATAAGCGTCTCGTGATCAAAATCATCCAGCTTGGTCATTGTGGTCAGGCATGGGAAGTGTTTGTGAAACAGGTTGGCTTTATCAAGGACTTCGTCCGTTGAAAGGCCAATGATCTGTTGGGCAACATGGCGGGTGTTACCACACACAGCGTCCCGGATCACTTCCGCGGACTTGATAGTGTTGGATTCTTCATCAACCACGATCTTGAGATCTGGCTTGCCAAAATGGCGGGCAAACTCGGCGATCTCTGGGCTTTCAAATTTGATCCGATCATAGCGAGTTACTCCGAAATCACTATCAGTCAAAGAACAGAGGGGTCGGGGAGTGGCGCAAACCACATCGATATCTTTCAGCCAGCCGCGCAATTGACGACCCAACCCTAGCGGCAGCCAAGTTTCATTATTAACAGCAACAACAACCGCCTTGGCCCCACTCATTTTGGCGATCTCGGGCAGCAATTCAGCTACTCCGGTGATCTCGGCAAAGGAAAGGATTAGATCGACTTTAGGGAAGGTGTCAGAAATGTGATCTTCCGGGTAATCGATCATTTGGGGGAGGGTCGGAGGCGCTTGCCAAACCTCAATAGACCAGCCATCGGGTGCATTTGCCTGGATATTGCGTACGTTTCGATGGCCAAATTCGCCTGAAACAATAGCCAAAATTTTCATGCGCGTCGCCAATTTAGATTTTTATTTACTTAGGAGAGAACTGATTAATCGAGAGCAACCGGATTGATTTTATCCATATCTGGTAATTTTCCTGTTAATTTTGCAGGAGTGTGGATCAAGACAGGTAAGTGCTCGGTACAAATATGACGTTCCTGGCCCTGATAGTAGAATAGGATTAAAGGAACCTGGCTGTCATCTTGTCCGCAGTGGACGCAAGTAAGTGTGTTGTTTTCTGTCATTTTCACCTCAACTGGTAATTTGCGAAAAATTCTCCGTCCAAAAAATTATTACTGTATCATAGCTTCAAGAGCCAGTAATAGAAACTCATATTCTTCACGGCAAGCTGCGCAGCGGTCCAGATGCTCCTTTACCAGGGGCATGGCCTCGTCGGCGTTCTTCCCACTCAATTTCAATTCTATAAAAATGTCCAGCTCGTCATAACAATGACCGCAGGATAGCTCTTGTTCCCGGGTTGATTTGACCGAGTTCATCATTTTACGGATGGTTTCAGACGATAATTTCATTTTGACATTCTCCTGCACTTCTGACGGGTTTGAGCTGTTATCTCTTACCCGCTTTCAAAAACCTCCAGGACTTCCTGGGGAGTTAATCCTTTCTCAATTAAACGATTGCGCATTTGTTTCCTGGCATCGTGCAGTAATTTGTAGAGGGCATTCCGGTTGGTGTCCATCCGTCGGGCAACCTCTTCCAATGGCATACCACCATGCATGACTGCCATTAGGGCTGTCCGTTGGCGTTCGGTGAGATCCGTTTTTAACATCTCGTCAACCATTTCCAGCATTAATGTCTGGTTGGCCCGCTTTTCTGGATTTGGGCTGGGGTCTGAAAGGACCATGGGAGTAAAATCACCGCTGTCTTCTGGCATCAGATCTTCTATAGAGATATCCTTCCAGCGCTGTCTGCGCATCTCGGTGAATGCGACCCGCACAGCTACTTTCTGGGCCCAGGTCGTAAATTTGCTTTCCCCCCGAAACGTGTCCATCTTATCCAGGATTCTCAATATTGCGTCCTGCACAAAATCATCCACCTGGGTTTCAAGGTCGGTTTGGATCCGGCTGGAGAGGGCATAGATCAATCCTCTCTTTAACACCCGACCCAAATCTTCTATGGCCAGATTTTGGTTATTGCCACGAAGGTCGCTGAGCCATTCCTCGTTTGTTCGTGTCTGCATGAATATCTTCCTCTGGGAGTGAAAGTATTATAGCATGCAGACACAGCGTTTATATTTGTTTTGGCCGGGATACGGTCAATCTGCAATCTTGTTTAGTCCCCAATCATAGGCATGATATTGGACTCGGATAGATGGGTGGTTATTTGAGAGCCAACGTTTTGAGTCTGGATCATTTATGTATTTCAATAGGAAAGAGAAAATACCCGGTTCTCCGCCAAAATCACTTTGATACCAGCGGAAGATCTTTGAAATGGAGATCATTTTCAGCTCAGGATTAATGACGAGGTCGCTGTTGATGAAATTCCTGGCCGCCAGACCCAGTTGGTCCTGAATCTTTTCCGGTGTGTAAACACTGATCGGTGGACAGGAATTGCTGGCGCAGTTAAGGGCAAAGTGGATCCGGGGATCGAAGCGTTCGATAACAGCCTTGATCCTCGGGTCATTAGAGGCAAAATGGGGACCCGGGAAATAGGGAAACCCGCTGTTGGCTCGCAAAAGGCCATGTTCAATATCGGTCAGGCTGAAACGCAGACTATTTACCTGGTAGGCAGCTCTCTGAAAAAAAGCCATGATTCCCAGTCTGGATTCAGTGACGCTATCCCGAATTTTTTCCTGGATCACGGCATCGATCACCAGTGCGTTGTAAAGATTGATCCAGAATGCCAGTTTTTCTTCAACTATTTTCAGGTCCTTATATTCATAATGGTGCAGCTCACCTGTCAATTCCCTGTAATACTGATATAGAGGATCGTGTACAAGCTTTTGATAGTCCGCTTTTCCATCCTTGGAAAACGCCAGGGACTTGATTTGATTAAGGGTGTTTTTGATATCAACCGCGAGAGAATTACCCCCAGGGGTCCCCTGGGGAGGAGACTCCTGGGCATTGAGGGTTATTTCAGGATTTGTATCCAGCATCCAATTAAGGAACCTTTCCCGGTTGGTGACATAAGTATCGAGGATGGTCATACGTTATTCCTTACTGACTGAGTTCACTGCCAGGAACAAAGGCTGCCCAGGCAAACCAGAAAGTGTCGTGATGAGGTAGTCGGGTCAGGATACTGCCTGATAATGGACCTTCAAGTGCTTTTCCGAAGATATCCCAGGTGGACTCGGTTTCCTGATCGAGGAACAAGCCATCTTCCAATGCCGTGAACGTCAGCACCTGGTCATTGACCTGGGCGGAAAATACACCCGTAGTCCCAACATCCCTGCCATCGGCAATTGAACCACTGTCCAGGGCGGAAGCTGTTCCGGCCTTCCAGAAAAGTACTACAGGAAGTTCTCCCAGTTCTTCATTAAGCACCTGGTTTTCACGCAGGAGATCCAGGGAAAAGGCCCCGCCCGCCCCGTTTTCCGGGCTGATACCCACTACTCTGGCCATAGCTGGCAGCTGTGCATCCAAGTCACCTACAAAAGCAAATGGGTGAGAAGTAATGTTGTCGTACCCCGCGTAAGGATTCCGTCCGTAGCTTCGCTGAAATCCAGTCTCGATGGAGAGTACCAGGGCTTCTGGATATTTGGATTTGAAATCTACCCAGGAGATAATCGCTACTGGAATAGATTCCAGCTTGGTACCAGTCAGATCACCTACGATGGCTTCTCCGGTGAACTGCTGCCACCAGGACTCAGTCTGGCGGTCCCACATCACTAAATCGCTGTACCTCAGGTTGCCGCTGGTCCCGAAGGTAAGAAGTTCACCGCCGATGGTGGGTCTGATGAAGACCAGGGCGGTATTACAAAGCGGACAATATGTAATGACAATCGGATCACCAGCAATCTCATCATTAACGATTTCATGCCAGGTCAGGATTTGTATGGGATAGGCTCGGACTTCACCCTCATGATCCAGCAGGATGACCGGTTCAAGCTCTTCGATCCACTCATCAGCAGATTCAATACTTTCAAATCGAGGACTGTCGATAGGTGGAATACCGTCGCGTGGGGGTCCGCCTGAAAAGAGCGATTCATAATCAACGCTGTGTAAACAGAAGTTGGTTTTCCATCCATCTGTTCTGAATGCGGGGATAGATCCACCAAATGGATCTTCGCAGACTGCCTCCTCGTGTTCTGTGGCTGCCGGAAGAGGTGAAGCAGTAGGATCCTGTTCTTTCTGGGGGGATTCTACCTCTGAAACGACTTGGTTTTTTACCCCGGGACTACAGGCGGCCATAGTGAAAGCCAGGGCCGGAAGAAGAACCCAGAAGGTTTTTAATTTTTTCATCAGAAGCTCCTTACAGGAGGTGAGTTTGATAAAACTGGCACGATCGCCAGGTTTCAATTGGATGGGACAAGGAAAATAAAGCTTACCTGGAAAGCAGTTTTTTCGAGAGAATTTCTATCAGGAAGAAAGAAAAATTCGGTGGATTATGGATTTGTTTATCTCAAACGTTGTACAATAACAGCTGTTTGAAGAGCCCAATTTATTAGATCAAATATTAACAAAAGGCTGACCGCTATGGGAGCAGATATTATCCGGGTGAATAATGACAATCAGGGGAAGCTGTATGAATACTGCTCCAAATTCGCCGTGGAACATGACAGCTCCTATGTTCCCGGCCGGGATTTCGAAATATCTAAAGAGCATCCTTCCTACTTGCTGGTTGATGATGGACAGGTGGTTGGCGCGGTCAGCCTCATGCGAACCAAGCGCTTCCTGAGTGTGGACAAGGGCAGGTTTTCCGTTTTTCATTCTAAAACCGGACAAATCGAAAAATACATCCGGTTGTTAGACGCGATTCGTCCCCACATGGATGATCTTCAAAATGTTTTTATGTTCATCCCTGAAAAAAATGAAGTGACCGCTGGAGCTTTGACTGAACTGGGTTTCGAGGTTGAACGTTATTCATTCGTCCTCGAGCGGAGTGAACCAGCCGTGTCAGAACCTGTTTTCCCCGGGGGATTTGCCGTCCATCAACTTGATCCAACTGATCAGGACGGTATCAGCCAGTTCGCGTCCTGCATCAACGAAGAGTTTAAGGAATTGGCCGGCCATACTCCCTCAACGTCGGAGGATATTCAAACCTGGTTTGAGGATAAGAGCTACATTAAGGGAGGCATGTGTTTGCTGGAAAAAGGACAGGAGGCTATTGGTACCATCGCCCTGATGCGGGACCTGGATGACATGAACGCGGGAGAGATCCTGGCTTTTGGAATTCTCGAGAAATATCGGGGCCTGGATCTGGGGCGAAATCTTCTGCGATATGGGATCAATTATTTGGTAGAAAAAGAACTCAAACCGATCACCCTGTCAGTGCATGGCGAGAATCGTGCTGCTATCAGTCTCTACGAGAAAGAAGGGTTTATTCTTATAGAGTCGGTTGTTTGCTACGCTTTGGAAGCCTAACAAAGGGAAAAACTCTTCAATCAAATCTCCCGCGTATTAACTCCAGCAATATGAATTAGTTGGGTAAGGCTCTGTCTTCTGGTCTCGTCGATAGTTAGCAAAGCCATTATTGTTATTGGAGGAAAAATGAACACAGGACCTGAAATCACAGTTTACGGCGCCTACTGGTGCCCTGACTGCAGCCGCAGCAAACAATTCCTGGGAGAACAACAGATTCCATATATCTATGTGGATATTGAAGACGACCCGGATGGAGAAGCCTATGTTATTCAAAGGAATGATGGTAAACGCATCATTCCCACCATTGAGTTTGCTGATGGATCGATTCTTGTAGAACCTTCCAATGCTGAACTGGCGGAGAAGTTGGGATTAAAGACAACTGCCGAGCGGACTCATTATGAATTGATCGTGCTTGGTGGAGGTCCCGCAGGGCTGACTGCTGCTTTGTATACCGCGCGCGAAGGAATAGGTACTTTGATCGTTGAACGAGCAGCTCCAGGAGGACAGGCAGCTACCACCCAATGGCTGGACAATGTACCTGGGTTTGCAGAGGGGATATCAGGGGCAGAGTTCTCTGGTCAGCTCCGAAGTCAAGCTGAAAGATTTGGAGTTGAACTGCTTCAAGCCCAGGACGTAGTCAGAATAACCAGTCATAACAAGTCTCATAGTTTGATCACGAAGGACGGCAGTGAATATAGCGCTCGGGCATTGTTGATCACTACGGGCAGCCGCTACCGGATGCTTAACGTTCCCGGCGAAACGGATTATATTGGCGCTGGAATCCATTTTTGTGCAACCTGTGATGGTCCATTTTATAAAGAGAAGTCTGTTGCCGTTGTTGGGGGAGGAAACAGTGCTGCGGAAGAAAGTCTCTTCTTAACCAGATTTGTTGAGGACATCACTTTGTTAGTCCGAGAATCTGAACTGACAGCCAGCCAAATTTTACAGGATAAGGTACTCGACCATCCTCAAATCAAGGTTCATTTTAATACTGACGTGCAGGAATTTAGTGGCTCAGGGGGGAAACTTGATTCCATATTGATAAAAAATAACCAGACGGCTGAGGAAGAGGAAATTTATCCTGATGGCGTGTTTATCTTTATCGGTCAGTTACCCAACACTTCGTTCCTGGAAGAATCTGGCGTTAAACTCGATGATTGGAAATATATCATAACGGGTCATGACCTTGTGCACACACATTTAGATCAGGAAAGATTTGATGACTGGGGTCCCGCCGCAATGGAAACCAGCGTGCCGGGTATATTCAGTGCCGGGGATGTACGGGCGTCAAGTACCAAACAGGTTGCTTCTGCAGCGGGTGAGGGTGCTGCTGCCGCTCTGATGATCCGTGAATATCTCAAGAATGTTTAGGGTATAATCCGAGCTTGGAAAACTTTTTCAAACAAAAAAATCCACGGAATAGATATCGATTTGGTACGGTTATTGCTACTAACCACTTGTTATGGTAAATAAAAAGGTCCTTGATTGGATAGAAGGCTACGTGCTGAGCAGGATGCTGATCTTAGGTGACTTTGTTGGTACTGTAAAAAGGTCAGATCTGATCTTCGACCTCGATACTACCAGTGATTATTTCCGGAAGTATGAAGGTCAGAGGATTCAATCTCTTTCGCTGCCTGTAAAAAGCAGGAACCTGAGCACGCTTTTGGGGGAAATCGAAGCTTGTTTTCGACAAGGTTGGATACTGATGGACAACGGAGAATGGACTGAGGCTGATTTTGACCGGGTCTATGGCCTTAGCAGGCAGATCAGCGAGGAAATCATGGTCCTTAGAATACAGCAAAAACAAGATACCCCAGAACCATACTACCCTTTAACAGACCCAACTCGCCATAAATAATCTCTTCCAGCTGAACCTCTTCAAACCCCAATTATGTTACTATTCAAATTGGGAGAAGAATAATGATTCTAGCCGAACATTTCCTGCCTGCTCAAAATCAATTAGGAGAAGGACCGCTCTGGCATCCAGAAGAGCAGACCCTATACTGGGTGGATATTGAGGGGGAAAGTTTTTACCGTTACTCACTTCACACAGGGCAGTGGAATACCTTCAATATCGGCCAGACGATTAGCTGTCTGGCATTCCGCGCATCTGGTGGGCTGGTTTTGGGGTTGCAAAACGGCCTGGCTTTTTGGAATCCAATAACCTCTGAAATAGAGGGCATAGGTAATCCCGAAGCTGGAAGGTTGAATGCCCGGTTTAATGATGGCAAAGTATGCCCCGGGGGTCGGTTCTGGGCTGGAACGCTGGGAGAAGATGAGCAAAGCAGTCTGTACAGACTGGACCCGGACGGCAAGATCCATGTAATGGAAACCGGGATCCGGATCTCCAACGGTATTGGATGGAGCCCAGATCAAAAGATCATGTACTTCACAGATTCTTTCTCACGTCTTATCAATCGCTACGATTTTGATCTTGCAAGCGGATTGATCACAAACCGGCGTGATTTTGTGAATGTTCCAGCTGAAGATGGATTCCCGGATGGATTGACAGTAGATAGCGAGGGTTTTGTGTGGAGCGCGCATTGGGATGGCTGGCGGATCACTCGCTATGACCCGGAAGGGAAGATCGAAAGGGTTATTTATCTGCCCGTTCAGCGGCCGACCAGCTGTACATTCGGCGGCCGAGAGCTGGACCAGCTTTTTATCACTTCGGCCTGGACTGGATTAAGTACCACCGACCGCCTAGAGCAGCCGCTTGCTGGTGATCTGTTTCTGGTTTATGCAGATGTAAAAGGCCAGAAAGAATTCAAATTCCTGGGATAAATGTTATAAACAGTGAGTAGTTTGATTAGAAATAAGAAAGCAAACATTAGATATATGAATACCATCGTCATTTTGATCGGACCAATGAGTGTTGGCAAGAGCACCCTGGCCAAGAAGCTGGCCAAGCAGTTGGGTGTCCCGCGCATTGAGCTGGACGAGGTCCGGCAGCGTTTTTTCACAGAGATCGGATACGATGAACAATTTGCATCCGAGATCGTTGGTAAAGAAGGCATGATAGGTTTGATCAAATACTGGAAACCCTTTCAAGTCCATGCAGTGGAGCGGGCTTTGAAGGAGTATAAAAACTGTGTGATGGACTTTGGGGCCGGACATTCTGTTTATGATGACCAGGAATTATTTCAACGAATCGAAAAAGCCCTTAAGCCCCATAAGTTTGTTATTCAGATTCTGCCTTCACCCGACATAGACCGTTCGGTAGAGATCGTCAACCAGCGGTTCTCTGAAATGCTAATTAATGAAGTGGGTAAGATCGATCCCGAACTACTGGCGTTGAACGAACACTTTGTGCGCCATCCCTCCAATGCACTCCTGGCAAAAAAAACAGTTTATACAGAACGTAGATCAATCAAGGCTACCTGCCAGGAGATTGCGGATTGGATTGAGGAAGAAGGCGGCCTTGGCAGGTTTTTGCATTACAGCCAGTCGAGTTTATTCTGATATTGGATTCATCGGGGCTGGGTTTGGTCAAACTGATGACGTATTTGTGCGTCAAAACAAAATGGTCTACGCAGATGAACCAACTAAACAACTTCCACCACTGAGAGAATGGATCTTTACCCGTTTGGACAATGGTGCGAAAGTTATCATAAAATTCAATCTTATGATTATCCCCCCCATTCCAACTCCGGGTCGCCAGGCAATGGGAAAGAAGATGGCCGCAGGTGAGGCTACTCCAGAAGAGGCTGCTGATTATATTCATTACTGGAACGATTGGGCAAGATTCGTGTTTGAAAAAACGGACATTAACGGATTGTTTTACGTCAATGTCTATGAGTAGTCTCTCGGAAAAACGTTAAGCGATTGTTTACTTAGAACAGTAAAAAAGGCAGATTTTTCAGAAAATTTGCCTTTTTTATTTCCCTGGAGAACTTGTCTTTTAATAAGGTCTAAAAGCAGTATATATTATATAATTACAAAGGCGCAAAATAGGTTACGGTTATAGTTTATTAATATAGTAAGGAGAAAAGATGAAAGAGAAGAAAATGAATTGGAAAATTATTGCGGCAATTGTATTGCTGGTGGGGTTATTTATTGT
>Ga0307990_1000554_pt1 | contig 33142 bp, 25 predicted proteins | sample EllFjometagen129_FD_203168 | JGI IMG/M metagenome (GOLD analysis project Ga0307990, IMG submission 203168) | Marine microbial communities from Ellis Fjord, Antarctic Ocean - #129 | ecosystem: Environmental > Aquatic > Marine > Unclassified | place: Southern Ocean | collected 2014-10-08
AATAAACCACTACCGTGGAGGATAGAAAAAGAAATGGGCAACTTAAGGCGAATTGTACTGGATGTATTAAAACCCTTGGAACCCAATATTGTTGACCTTGTGATGAAGATTTCCACCCTCAATGGTGTGGAAGGGTCTAACATCACGATTTACGAAATTGATCATCACGTAGAAAATGCGAAAATTACAGTCGAGGGAGAACAGTTATCCTATCAGGAACTGCATGACCTGATCGTGGAAACCGGGGGAGCCGTTCATTCGATCGACGAGGTCGCTGCTGGAAAAAGAACTGTTGAGGAAGTTGTTACCCACCAAGACTAAGCATGAAAAATAACCGTTTTCGGTGGTCATCACTCTCGGAATTCCTGGAAGAACTTCAAACATATAATCAGATCGCGGACATTGGAGAAATTGCCCGGCGCTATTTTGCTATGAACGCTTTTGATGGTGTATTAACAACCATCGGTGTGCTGGCAGGCAATTACCTGGCTGGAGTGCGTGATCTTTCCATTCCCATCCGAACCGGTATCGCCACTTCTATTGCGATGGGGATCTCGGGTCTATGGGGCGCATACCTGACTGAAACAGCTGAACGGCAGCGGGATCTGTCAGAACTGCAAAAGATCTCTTTGATCGATCAAAAAAATACATCGATCGGACGGGCATCCCGATTTGCCGCGATCGTAGTATCTGTAGTCGATGGCCTGGCACCTGCTCTGGCGGCAATGATCGTCATGACTCCGCTGTTTTTAAGATCATTGATACAAAATCCAGTCCTGAGTTATGCTCTGGCGGGTGGTGTTGCTTTATTGGCCTTATTCGCACTGGGTATGTTCCTGGGTAAAGTATCTGAACAAAATTTGCTTGGTTACGGGGTTAAGACCCTGCTAGCAGGAGTGGTAGCTATCGCCATAAACTTCCTGCTCGGCGCTGAGTAAAACTCATCTGGTTTAAATTCATGAAACGTTATTTGTACCTGACAGTTTTTATATCCGGTATGACCACTTTGGGCATAGAATTTGCCGCATCACGTTTGTTGGGCAGTGTTTTTGGGACCAGCAATCTGGTATGGGCTGCTATTATTGGTTTGATCCTCATATACCTGACAATAGGCTATAGCCTGGGCGGCAGATGGGCTGATAAGAACCCCAATTACAAGACTTTCTATACAATACTGATCTGGGGGGCATTCAGCGCGGGGATCATTCCTTTCATCGCCCGTCCGGTTTTATATGCGGCAGCAGATGCATTTGACCAACTCCAGATAGGAGTGCTATTTGGAGCCTTTGGTTCTGTTCTGGTGCTATTGGTTGTTCCTATCACTTTGCTGGGTACCGTTTCTCCTTTTGCCATTCGATTAGTCCTGACGGATTCCAAGGATGCAGGCAAGACCTCCGGAAGGATCTATGCCATTTCGACACTCGGGTCATTTCTGGGTACATTTACTCCTGATCTGTTATTAATCCCCTGGTTGGGTACGAGATTGACCTTTGTAGTCTTCTCTCTGGTTCTTTTAGTGGTGGCTTTGGTTGGCTTATACCTGTCTGAAGGATGGCGAAGTGCGCTGAAGTGGATCTGGATGCCAATTTTGATCCTTGGTTTGGCTTTCGTGTGGGGCAGCGGTCCAGTGAAGAAGCACCCAGCCCAGATCTATGAGAAGGAATCTTCCTATAATTACATTCAGGTTCTGGAACAGGATGGTTACCGGTATTTGCGGTTAAATGAAGGCCAGGGTATCCATTCCATTTACCATCCTGATCAATTGGCTTATTGGGGTACCTGGATGCAGGTCCTTCCAGCTCCTTTTTTCAATCCTCCGCCATACAGGCCAGACGATGTCAAGAATATGGCCATCATTGGCCTGGCTGCAGGAACTTCAGCCAGGCAGGCAACTGCTGCTTTCGGCTCTATACCTATTGATGGTTTTGAAATTGATCGTGAAATTCTTCATGTTGGAGAGACCTATTTCGACCTAACGGATCCAAATCTAAACCCGATCGCTCAAGACGGTCGCTGGGGCTTGGCCCGATCAGAGGAAAAATATACCCTGATCAGCATTGATGCTTATAGACCACCGTATATTCCCTGGCATCTGACAACAAGAGAGTTTTTCGGGGAAATTTACAGCCATCTGGAAACAAATGGATCATTGGTGCTGAATGTCGGACGTGTTCCCGAAGATGATAAACTGCTTTCTGGTTTGGTTGCCACAATTCAAACGGTTTTTACATCAGTACATGTGATGGATGTGCCAGGAACATATAATTCAATAATTTACGCAACAGTAAAGCCTACCAGCTGGGATGATTTGGAAGAGAACTACATTTCCCTATCAGCAGAAGATGATGTTCATCCTCTTCTGATCGAGTCCATTCGAATTGCCCTGGAGAACAAGCGCCAATTACCTTCCGGCGGGATGGTCTTTACTGATGATAAAGCGCCAATCGAACGGATTACAAATCAAATGGTCCTTAGCAATATTTTTACAGATCCGGCATTACTGGGAGAAGGGAACCAATGACAGTATTAAAAAAGGGATTCAGTGCTCTGGTTACACTAACGATTCCGGTAATAATAAGTGTCTTAACGATCCTGGTACTGCTGAGTCCGATATTCACAAACCTGGAATATCGCCGGCCTGGCTTTCCAGAAGACAGCTACGGCTTTACCAGAGCGGAGCGATTGGATTTCGGCAATCAGACTCGCCGCTACTTGGTCAGCAGTGATACCCTTGATGACCTTCAGCAATTGGTCTTTGAAAACGGGGATCCAATTTATATTGAACGTGAATTATCCCATCTGGAGGATGTAAAGATCGTACTTCAGGGGGTGCTGAGAGTATTTTATGGGGCGGCAGCTGTATTTATTCTTTGTGGTCTCATTGCTCGAATGAAAGACTGGCAGGATATATATCTCAAGGCTATTTACCTGGGGGGTAAAATAACCGCAGGGATCTTGGTCATGATCCTGTTTCTAACGCTGATCAGCTTCCAGGCTTTATTTACCAACTTCCATTTGCTCTTTTTTGAAGGAGACAGCTGGTTGTTTTTCTACTCAGATACGCTGATCCGTTTATTCCCCGTTCAATTTTGGCAGGATATCTTCCTGGTATTCGGGATCCTGACTTTGGCAGAGGGAGTTCTGCTGGGTTGGGTCCTACAGGCTAGAATAAAAAAAATTCCCGGAAAAAAATAAAGAGTGATAATGTCATGATTTAATAAAAAAAAGGCAGCGATCTGCGCTGCCTTTCTTTATATTTGGTGACTGGTCAGGCGCCAAATTTCTGTAGTCTTTTGGCGTGAGCGAGGGCGAGGGACATGGTTTCTACAGCCGGGAATGTTCCCAGGCCGCCCCGGGCGCAATTCTTCTCATTAAATGCTGTTTCCCAATCGGTCCGATGTGTTTCCGGAGCCCAGATCAGAAACGGAACCGGGTGCCAGGAATGAGATTTTAATAGAGCGGGTGTGGAATGATCTCCTGTTACCATTAAGACATCAGGTTTGAGATCAAGCAGGATTGGTAAGGCTTTATCTACCTCTTCAATGACTTTTGATTTGGCTTCCAGGTTGCCATCTTCTCCATAACTATCTGTCTTTTTGATATGGATGAAAAAGAAATCATGCTCATCCCAGTGTTTTTCTGCAGTTTTGAATTCTCCTTCAGCGCCTGCGCCAACCAGGTCGAGCACATCCATACCTACTAAACGGGAAACTCCTTTATACATTGGATATTCGGCGATACAGGCAGCTTGTAATTGATAGGCGTCTTCATAAGAAGGTAGGCCGGGATCTGTGGCAAAACCTCTCAAAAGGAAACCATTTGCGATCGGTTGATCTGCCAGGGTTTTATATGCTTCGGCAATCCAATTCTGCATGAGTTCGGCTGATTTTTTGGCCTCAGGTTTTTGTGCTTCTACCTTCAGAGGTGGAACACCTTCTTCTTGTGGATCCGTATCATTAAGAGATGGGGCTAGCCCCTCGCCACGCATTACAATCACAAAACGATATTCCTTTACCTGGCGAACTTCTACCTTAGCACCAGGTATTTGGACCTGATTGAGTTTTTCGATCACTGGTGCTGCATCTTCCTGTGAGATCCTACCAGCCCGTCGGTCCCTGACATTACCGTCCTGATCGAGAGTGCAGAGGTTGCCGCGAGCAGCGATATCCCCAACTTTCACGGGGAGATTGACACCCGACGCAGATAATGCACCGCGGCCGATCACATAGTCCAGGGGTTCATAACCGAAAAGCGCCAAATGTGCTGGGCCAGAACCAGGTGTGATGCCATAACGAATAGGTATGGTCTGACCGAGAGTGCCTTCCTTGGCCAATCTGTCCAGGTTGGGGGTATTTGCCATTTCCAGGGCAGATTTACCTTCCGGGGAAGTAGCGATCCCACCCAGACCATCCAATACAAGTAAGACGATTTTGGATCCATTATCATCCAACAAAGGTTTTAAATACGAATAAGGCATTTCTCCTCCTACATGAAAACATCTCCCCGCAAGCTGATGGCGAGGAGACGTTTTGCTGACTTGCTATTTATTTCAATTAGCGAACAACTTGCTCAGTTTCTTTATCGAAGATGTGCATGTTGTTCATATTGAGGGCCATAGTGACCTTGTCACCCATTTTGTAGCTTGTACGCGGATCTACGCGGGCAACATATTCATCCTCGCCGCTCTTTAGGAACAGAAATATCTCGTTACCCATTAATTCGGTGAGGTCAACTTCGGTCTCAATGTTCTGGGCAACAATGGCTGGTGGAGCAAAGTTGGGATCGTGAACGTCTTCTGGGCGAAGTCCAAAGACTACAGTTTTTCCAATATAATCCTTCAACGCGGCCCGGCGGTCTGCTGGTACATTGACAGCAAACGATCTGGTTGTTACGACAATGTTCTCGCCTTCCTGAGTCAGTTCTGCATTGAAGAAGTTCATAGCAGGTGAACCGATGAATCCTGCTACAAAGAGGTTGTTAGGTCTGTCGTATAAATTCTGCGGCGAGTCGATCTGCATTAACACACCATGATTCATGACGGCTATGCGGCTTGCCATAGTCATGGCTTCCGTTTGGTCGTGAGTGACATAGATGAAAGTCGTTTCTAATCGTTTATGCAGCTTGGTGATTTCTGCACGAGTCTGGACGCGAAGTTTTGCGTCAAGGTTGGAGAGAGGCTCATCGAGCAGGAAGACCTGCGGATCACGGACAATGGCCCGGCCGAGGGCTACTCGCTGACGCTGACCACCGGAGAGCTGACGTGGTTTTCTTTCAAGCAAGGTCGTGATGCCCAATATTTCAGCGGCATTATTAACATGGTCGGCGATCTGGTCTTTTGGATAACCCCTCAACTTCAGTCCAAATGCCATATTGTCATAAACCGACATATGGGGGTATAGAGCATAGCTCTGGAAAACCATTGCGATATCCCGGTCTTTTGGAGCAACATCGTTTACAACCCGATCACCAATTTTCAGGGTGCCTTCAGAGATGTCTTCTAGGCCAGCTAATAACCTCAGCGCGGTGGATTTCCCGCAGCCCGAGGGACCAACTAAGACCAGGAATTCCTTATCCTCAATCTCAAGACTGAGGTCATTGACGGCAACTACTTCGTCAAAACGCTTATATACGTGGTCATACGATACGCTAGCCATGAAGCTAATCTCCTTTTAGAAATTTAATTCGTCGGATGGTTTACATACAAAAATTATTATACAACAAGTGACTTGAAAAATACAAGCTGTCAGTTGTTGTTTTCTAAATTTGGATCAATGTGAGACTTTATCCCTTGTGATTTACTCTCTCTCAATATAGAATTGGGTCATGGCAAAAGAGAGAGAATCCCCGGTAAGAAGACAATACCTGGATATAAAAAAACAATACCCTGGAACAATCATATTCTTCAGACTGGGAGATTTTTACGAAACCTTTGATGAGGATGCTGAAATAGTGTCTCGAGTATTGGATATCGTATTGACCTCCCGCAATGTAGGGAAAGGGACTAGGGTTCCTATGGCTGGAATCCCGCACCACGCTGCAGAGAATTATTTATCGCGCCTAATCGATAAAGGTCACCATGTTGCTATTTGTGAACAGGTGGGAGATGTTCCAGTTGATGGGCTGATGCCCAGAGAAGTTGTTCGAGTGATCACACCTGGTACGATCCTGGAATCCAGTTTACTTCCGGGTGATGGAAATAATTATCTTGTCAGCCTGGTCTTTGATGATAAAAGAGCCGGGATTGCCTATGTTGACATCACCACTGGTGAGTTTGCAGTTACAGAAATTCAGGAGAATCACCTGGAGGACTTGATACGGTCGGAACTTCTCAGATTAAATCCAGCTGAAGCCTTGTTACCTGAAAACCTGAAGATCGATCCTGAAGGATTGGGCGCTCACTTCACATCATTTCCTGCCTGGCGATTTGAAGAGGAGCGCTGTGTTGATGAGCTGAAAAACCATTTTAAGGTTAAAACCCTGGATGGATATGGGGTGCGAGGTTTCCCATACGCTATCAGAGCAGCTGGGGCTATCCTCCAGTACCTGTCCCAAACCAGGGCAGATTCGTTGAAATTACTGACCAGCTTAAACAGGTATAGCCTGGAAGAGTTCATGACCCTGGATGCGGCAACGCGCCGCAATCTTGAGTTAACAGAAACTATCCGGGCCGGGACATCGGCAGGATCTTTGTTGGGAATACTTGACCAGACTGTCACACCCATGGGAAAACGACTGATACGTCAATGGGTTAGTAAACCCTTGTTGGATGTTGCGAATATCCGTAAAAGGCATCAGGGAGTGACCGCGTTTTTCAATGATGGGTTATTGCGCGTGGAATTAAGGGAGAAACTTAAGAAATTCCAGGACCTTGAAAGATTAAGCAATCGGGTTGCCGGGGAAACTGCTCAACCACGTGACCTTGTGGGCATTCGGGAAATCTTGGTTCAACTTCCTGGACTGCGATCTTTATTCCCGGAAAAAATTAAAACAGATATTTATCTGGGAGAACTCTTCAGTGGGTTTTCCCTTTGTTCTGATGCTCTTGAACTGATAAGTTCTGCGATTGTCGAAGATCCCCCTGCAGTTCTGGGAAAGATCGGCATTGTAAAACCTGGTTATTCGGAGGATTTGGACCAAACCCTTTCCTCTACAAAACATGCCAGGGATTGGATTGCCAACCTGGAATCCGTTGAAAGAAAAAATACCGGGATAGAAACATTGAAGGTTAGTCACAATAAAGTCTTTGGATATTACATCGAAGTAACCAAAGCCAAATCAGAGCTTGTCCCGGAACATTACATTCGTAAACAAACCCTGGTGAATGCGGAGAGGTACGTCACTCCAGAATTAAAAGAATATGAGATCAAAGTCTTTAATGCCGAAGACCAGATCAAGGAAATTGAAAGAAGCATATTCCTGGAAGTATGTGAACGCCTGGCTATCCAGGTGGGCCGTATGTTGAAAACTGCCCGTGTACTCGCCCACCTTGACGTCCTGGCCTCCCTTGCAGAAACTGCTGTAAGCCAGGGATATGTCTGTCCGGAAGTGGTTGAAGAGGATTTGTTGGAGATTTATGGGGGGCGCCATCCGGTTGTTGAAAAAACACCTGGTGGATCTGGCTTTGTTCCCAATGACACAATATTTGAAGTGGGTGAGCGAATCCGGATCCTGACCGGTCCCAATATGTCTGGTAAATCAACTTTCCTGAGGCAGGTTGCATTAATTGTATTATTGGCTCAGATGGGCAGTTATGTGCCCGCAGAAGCTGCGAAGATCGGTTTGATCGACCGCATTTTCACACGAATAGGTGCCCAGGATGAGATCCACGCCGGCCAGTCTACATTTATGGTTGAAATGGTTGAGATGGCCAACATCCTTAACCATGCAACTTCTCGCAGTTTATTGATACTGGATGAAATAGGGCGGGGTACGAGCACTTATGATGGTGTATCTATTGCCTGGGCAGTGATCGAATATATTCATAATCATCCTGAAAAAAGAGCCAAAACCCTTTTTGCGACCCATTATCATGAATTGACAGAATTACCAGAACTGCTGCCGGGAATCAGGAATTATCGAATATCTGTCAGCGAATTTGATGGCAAAGTGGTTTTCCTCTACAAGATCGCTGCTGGTGGAGCTGACAAATCCTACGGGATCCATGTCGCCCAGATTGCTGGAATGCCGCCAACTGTGACTCAGCGTGCGGAAGAGATCTTGCAGCAGCTCGAGAAATCTTCCGGGAAAGCCGTTACCCAGGATATTGATAATCCCCAGCAAATGGCCTTGTTCCCGAAAACAAACCCGCTCTTGGGTGAATTGCGAAAGCTGGATATGAATGAACTCACCCCCCTGGAAGCACTAAACTTGCTTTTCAATTGGAAGAAGAAATATTTGTCAGACCAGGAAGATCAACCTGAAGAGTGATTAAAAGATAGAGTTACATTCTAAAATAAAAGCTCCTAGCGAGTTATCAGCCAGGAGCTTTTTCTATGTAATTAATTTTCCTTTAGCTGTTCTTTTCAACTACTGCAACAACTTCTGGCAGGTCAATGCCCAGGCTGGAAAGTTTTTCTTTGGTCGGGATCCCATTGGAGGACCAGCCTCTGCGTTTATAAACAGCCTCGATGAGTTTCTCGTACTGATCTTCTCTATAGCTGCGTGTCTTCTTGAGCTTTTCCTCAGTTGTCAGCCCAGATGGGTCTATTCCAACCAGGTCTTTGAGCTGTCCGTCATATCTTTCCTGCCTGGATTCGTACTCATCAGCAGTTACAGGACCCATGGCCCGATAGGGGGGATAGTCATGTTCTTTAGTACCGAAACCTACCCGGAGATTAAACACTCGCTGGAAGTTATAGACTCGTTCAGACTGGGTGATGAGCTCTTCTGGCTTGACGGCATTCCCCGTTACCCCTTCGTAAACCCAGGTGTAATTCTCTACGTGTTCCGGGATCCTTTCGGGATTTTCCCGTTCATTATTGTCGATAGGTTTGATGTCATTCCAGGGCAATTTGCAGAGACCGTGTAGACTGAACCATGTTCTCCACATTGGGAAATAATGCAGGGCTTCTGCTTTATCTTCAAAACTGGGAAGCTGTTTTTCTACTTGGTCCATAAAGATCAGCCAGGCTTCATCGTGCTGGGCGCCTTTCAGCGCCAAACCGAACCCACCCTGCTGGGCAATTGATTCTTTGGTCATGTACTCAGAAATTTCCATGCCTTTAACTTCCATGCTGATGTCCTGAAGAAATGCAAGGTCGGAGCCAAATTCTTCCGCAAAATAGGTTTTCATATAACGGGTTCCCTGGCCGACGATAACGCCGAATCCTTCACCGCGTGCCATTTGGTGCAGGAGTTCAAGCGCACTCTCTGATTTCCCCCAGCTAAGGTCTATTCCACCGGTTTGATCCTTGGTAAGGATCCCTTCCTGATAACATTCCATGCAAAATGCGACCGAATTTGCAAATGAAATGGTATCTACGCCGTAGGTATCGCAGTAAAAGTTCATTTCAATAATCGCATCGGGATCAAACACGCCAATATTGGATCCAAGGCCGGCTGCATTTTCATATTCCGGACCATCGACGAGGACTTTTTCTCCCTTATGGGGTCCTGTCTTGAGGCTGAATCCATCTACAGCGTGGGAACAAGCCATCGTGCAGCCCAACCAGCAGCTATCCATTCGTTTATCCTGTGTGAATGCCTTTTGCCAGGTAGTGGAATCGATTTCCACATGTTCGGGGTGTCTGCCATAGCGGAAGTTGTGGACCGGCAGTAGATCGAAATGGTCCATTATCTCCACCAGGTGAGCTGTGCCGATCTCGCGCATATTGTTCTGTTGGGAGTCATACTTTGTGATCTCGGAATTGATCCTTTTACCAGCTTTGCGGATCAGTTCAGGTTTTGCTGGGTTGTTGCTGGAACCGCTGATACCTGAAAAGCGGACAACAATGCCCTTCAAACCTTTATCGCGGAATACCCTGCCAGATCCGCCGCGGGCTGCCTGTTTGACTCTTACTTCTTGTCTTTTTGGATCAAAGAAGCTGATATTTAACCCCGCATAACGAATATGATTAGCTGCCTCACCTGAAGTGATCACTGAAACGTTCTTCTGATCTTTTTTATCGATCGCGTACATTTCAGTCAGAATCCCGGCCAGGGGGTAGGTGTTGAGAGCTTCCTCGGGTGCTTCTTCCAATCGGATCTCTTGATTATTCCCATCGATGACAAGGATCAGGTCTTTTTCAGCCTTTCCAGTGATGGACAGGGCATCAAACCCCGAGAATTTTAGGAAAGGGGCGAAAAATCCGCCGCCATTGCTATCTATTACAGATCCTGTCAGCGGAGATAGGGTTACCACGGTGCTCTTACCCATCCCCGGATATGCCGTTGTCCCGCACAGAGGACCATTAGCAATTACCAGGGCGTTTTCAGGTGAATCCCATTTGCTGTCATCATTTACAGCGTTCCATAATAACCAGAGTGCAAAACCCCGTCCACCGGTAAAAATATCCTTCATTTGCTGAGTGACGGGTTTTTCGCTGATCGATTTTTGGTTCAAATCGACATGGAGGGTTCGGTTAGCATATCCCTTATCAACGGCTTGTTCCTGGTAATTGTATTTGGCGACTACTGTATGGCTATTGAGGTAATCTTTGGATTCTGTCATTCCTGCTTTCCTCCGCAGTTATTAAATAATTAACCTGATTTGCTCTTTTTGGATTATCAGCAATTATACACTGAAACATATCATCGCCCATGCTGTCCGTGTTGTAAAAATCATATCGGGGAGTGAATTTAAGCAGTATTTCAATTCTGTAAGACTCCCTCTGAAAATGGAATGGCTATTGCGTATATCTAACTTATCGTTTAAAATTAGAGGACATTATCTGCTGGATTTCCAGCAGAATCAACGTTAAGTGTAATCAAGTATGTTCAAAAAAATAGTCACTTTACTTCTAATTCTAATTGTTGTGGGGATAATTTCCGCTTGTTCCGGATCTGAGGGGAATAGTGCGGGTTATTATCTGGTAGATCCCCGTTTCAGTGACTTATATGAACGCCTGCGAGGGGAAGAAACACTCGGTCCTCCAATTTCCAATAAAAAATATCTAGCTGGTACAAAGCAGGAAAAACAGTACTTTGAAGGTGTGGTGTTGATCTATGATCCTGATCACTCTCCCAGGTACTTTATTGATCCAGTTGGTATTGAAGCTGGGTTTTCAGATTTACCAAATCAACAGCCTGAAAATCAAGGTATAAGATATTTGAATGGATTTGTCGTTCCAGTAGAATTTTCCCACTTTTACGATCAAATGGGAGGAGACCGCTGGGTAGGGCTGCCATTAACGAGGGCTCGACTGAATCCAGATAAAGGGAGAGTGGAGCAGTATTTTGAAAATATGGGATTCTTCAGGTTTGAGGACGACCCCCCTGGAACAGTGCATTTAATGCCATACGGTCTCTGGAAATGTGCAGGTGAGTGTTCCCAGTATCCAGGCGTGCAAAATGCCGGTATCAGCCCTTCTGCTGCAGAGGAGATCCAATCTCCATTTGGGGAAGCGATTGCCCGGTTTGGGACCTCATTCACAGGTGAAACGATATCATCCGCTTATCACGCGGCGGACGGGCAGATTGAACAGATCTTCAGAAATGTTGTCTTATTTCAGGATCCTGCCAGCCCAATGGGTGTCGCCTTGAGGCCGGTATCTTCCCTTCTAGAACGGGTTGATCAGAATTTCCAGACCAGACAAGATGGTGCTGAGGGTTATTTCCGTGAGATTGAAAAAGGGCAAGGTTTTTATATCCCTGCCTATTTCATGGATTTCGTCGATCGTTATTTCGGTTTTGGTATATCCGGTGAACCGGTCACCAAGTTGGAAGAGATTCGCGATGGTGTTTCGCAGCAATGTTTTGAGAATTATTGCCTCTTATTTGACGCTGCGGCAGACGCAGGGCAGCAGGTGAGGATCCTTCCTCAAGGGCAAAAATATAAAGAAGAGTTCTATCGGGATGCAGGAAAACCCAGGAATGAAACCCCAGCAGTGAGAAATATTCATATGGATATCTGGGAACAGATGCCCCAAATATCCTCTCATGAGAATCAACAGATAGGCGCTTGCATCCATGAAGAAGGAATACCGCTGAGCAATGTGCAGGTAGTGATAAATGTAAAGCCCGAGGGACAGGTCTCTTCTTCGTTCAATTTCGATCCAACAGACACAGGCGGATGTGCTTTCCTTGAGCTGGAACCGATCCAGGCTGCCAATGGCACCACAGTCGATTACCAGGTCTGTTTCCAGGGTTTGGGAGACCAGGAATTTTGTAAAAAAGACAGTTTCCTGATCTGGGGGAATACAGATAGCGATCTCACCAAACTTCCGGATGAAGCTGCTGTCACTGAGACAGAATTGGAACCAGAAATCACTCTTGATATTTGGGAACTCCATCCTCAGGTATCTTCTTCGGAAAACCAGGAGATTGGCGCCTGTGCCCACCTGGAAAATCAGCCCCAGCAGAATTTAAACACCCAGCTTATCCTGGAAACACCGCAGGATGGAGTGATCTCTTACCAGAGTTCGCCAACGGATCAGGGAGGATGTGCTTTCTTCAAAGTGGATCCAGTTAATGCTAATAACGGCGAGACAATTCCTTATCAGGTCTGCTTTACGAATAAATATGGGGAAAAATTCTGTGAAAGAGATAGTTTCTTGATCTGGGGTAACCCCTGAACTACTCGAACGATAAATAAAAACCGGAATCGCAAGCAAGATTCTGTTTTTTATGTGTTAATGAAGTTCACTAAGCAGCAATATCTGGTCAATCCTGGGACCGAGGCTGTATAGTTGAATATTAAAGCTGTAGGAGGTCTCTGGAGCAACTGATTCCGGGCTGATCCATTTCCGGATACCGACTGGCTCACCAGCGCTGAAGGCTACTGCTGCGATCCAGATCTGATTTCCAACTACAGCAGAAGCCAACACATCGACAGATCCAGAGATTTGGGCAACTTTGTTTTCCTGGGAATACTTGACAGAATAATCTGTGATCTCTGTCAAAGGTTGGGTCCTTTCAGAGGGAAGAGCTGTTATCAACGTCCCTGTGACCCGATATTGGTCAACCTGGGCGGGATTGATGAAAGCAGCCAGAGGTATCTTTTCATCAGGAAAGAGTGTGTTCAAAGGAGGTATGGCAATTACGCTTTGGATCAATTCCTGTTTTTGATCATATAGGTTAAAAACCGCTGATAGGTTTTCAAGGACCAGGTCCTGGGTATTCTCAACCATCACGTAACACCAGATTGCCCCGTCTTTGGTTGAATAGCAGACAGGGTCTGTTAGGGGAACAGGATAAGGAGTCGGTGTTGGAACAGAAAGTTCATCCTCTTCAGAAAATGGAATGACCAAACTTGTGCCTATGGATAATAAGCTGGTATCCACTCCTGGATTGGCAGAGACCAGTTTATCCAGCGAGATATTATATTGAATGGCGATCCCGTAGAGTGTATCTCCAGGTTGAACTGAATGGTTGAACGGGGTTGCGGTTGGGATCAATGGCAGGTCGGTGGGCAGCAGAACAGTAGCTGTCGGGATGACAAGTGTGCTGGTTTGTGCCTGGTAAGGATTCAGCGGCGGCGCGATGGTCAAAGTGGAAAGTGGCGTATTTTGTGATCCAGATGAACAGGCAGAAAGAAAGACCAGAATACCCAAAATCCAGGCCAATTTGAACCCTTTTTTTCTCATGTGGAGCATTATACCCTCACTTGTTAGTCGAGGCGGCCTATGCTACACTTTCTCTATGCTGCGACTACAGGACAGAGACTATGATGGCAGAAGATAAAAGATTCATCCTAGCTAAATTCGCATTGGAGCAGGGGGATAGATTCCAGGCGCGAGACCAATTGGCAAGTTTGTTAAAAGAAGACCAAGATAATATTGAATATTGGCTTTTAATGAGCACTGTTGTTGAATCGGATAAAGAGCGTATCTTTTGTCTGAATAAGGTTCTGGAAATTGATCACAATAATGAAGAGGCTCGACTGGGCATGATACTTTTTGGAGCTGTTGACCGGGGAAGTGTCCGCCCTGTTGAGATCAGAAAAAAGGACTGGACCCGGGATTTGCCTGATATTAGAAAGAAAGATAAGACTAAGGAACAGAAGAAGAGCCGTTATAACTATAAACAATTATTACCGCTGGGTGTGGGCGCATTTATCATCTTGCTGGTCGTGGTTTTCAGTGGACTTCTTCCGGGAACTCGATCGATCTTTTCACCACGTTTAACGATTACACCAATGACCTGGACCCCGTCAGTGGATCCGAATTTGGGCTTATTGACAGGCACGCCAAATCCCATTCTGCAAATTCCTATCGGACAGGTACTGAATGCTACATATACTCCTACACCAGCATATGTCTTAACCCCGCATCCTGGTTATGGCACATATCAATCAGCTCTTGATGCTTACCGAAAGGGCGATTTTGAGACCATGTTGACCTATATGCTGCAAACAGAAAATCAACTGGAAACGCCCGACATAGTATTCTTGTCCGGGGAGGCCTTTCGGAACCTGGGTAGATTTAATGAAGCCCTGGAAAAATATGACCGGGCCTTATTCCTGGACCCAGCCTTTGCCCCGGCTTATTTTGGTAGGGCCCTGATTTCACAAATAATGGATTCTTCGTATGATATCAAAGGCGATCTTGACCAAACACTACTCCTGGATCCTACTTTTGGTGAGGTTTATCTAGCCAGGGCCAAGTATTATCTTGACCAGGGATCATATCAATTGGCTTATGAAGATAGTTCCCAGGCAATCCTGTTTTTGCCTGAATCCCCTCTGGCCCATTATTATCGGGCGGAAGCATTATTGGAATTGAAGGATTATCCAGAAGCGGAAAAAGCGGTCATGTCCGCTTTATTACTTGATATTAACCATGTTCCATCCTATCTGGTTTATGGAAGAGTTAGTCTTGAGACTGGAAAACCCGGTCAGGCGCTTGACCTGCTGCAGCGTTATGAACCCTATGATCCACAAAAAACCTGGGTATTTTACTACTCTCTGGGAAAAGCAGTTTACCTGACTGGAAATGACTTAAATGGCGCTTTAGAGCTTTTGGATAGAGCAGAATCTATGGGAGGAGAGGATGCAGATCTGTACCAAACGAGGGCACAGATCTACGCAGAATTAAGCCAATTTGATAAGGCGGTTGATGATGCCTTTAAAGCCAGAAATGTAGATAGGGAAGATTTTGACGCAACCTTGTTCCTGGCAAAGGTTTTGTTTGAAAACCAACAATATACTTTATCACTGGTATACCTGAATATCGCAATTGATTTAACCAGAGATGAAGTCGATCAAGCCCAGGTGTATTACTGGCGGGCTCTGGCATATGAAGAAACAGGAAGTTTTGATGAATCAATCGCAGATTGGCGCAATCTGATCAGTCTTCCCCTGGCTTATGTCCCGGATGAGTGGGAATATACAGCTGCAGAAAAATTGCTTCCGACGGCAACTCCAAGCCCGACATATACTTTCACGCCCACTATGACCCCAACCACAACCTACACGGCGACGACTACACCCTCTGCAACGGTTACGCCTGCTCCCACTGAAACTTTAACTCCGACATTCACTCCAACCCTGGCCTCGACTCCCTGATTATGGCTGAAACCCTCCAATGATTAGATAAATATTAGAAAAGGTTGGGCAGACCGCATATCCCTTGCTATTAGTCTTTGGAAGTACTATAATTCTCGGTGGTAAATTGATCGTTTTTAATGGGTGATCAACTGGATAAAAAATGCCTATTTATACATATAGATGTGATAACTGTGGTGTTCAATTCGACCGCAGACAAAAATTTTCTGATGAGCCGTTAAAGGTTTGTCCTGAATGTCAGACAGAGACATTGAGGAAAGTATACTTACCTGTGGGGATTGTGTTTAAGGGATCGGGATTTTATGCTACAGATAACCGATCTCCATCCGGGACGGAGACAAGGCATCCTGAGGACCATGATGGTGAATCAAGCCAGGCTACTGAGCCGGAGAAAAAGACTGAAATGAAAGACAAGACAGAGGTAAAAGAAAACTGAGATCAAAAAAGATTCAAATTATATAAAGCAATCCATGCTGGATTGCTTTTTTTGTTTCTTGGGACTAGATCGTGATTATGGGGACAGGCATAAAAATTAAAATGAATAACACCAACCCTATCCAGGCGATGATCTTCCTGGTTGGGTCGAGTTCAGTTATTTCGTCCAGGGGTTCTGCATACCGATTGCCCACCAATAAGATAATTATTGCCCATAACCACCAACCAATCCATAAAAATCCCAGGATCACCAAAATAGCCAGGATCAAGGGACGGAGCCATTTAAGCCGTTTACCAAAAAGGCTGTAGATCAAATGTCCGCCATCAAATTGGCCTGCTGGTATCAGATTCAGCGAAGTGACTAATAATCCTGCCCAGCCAGCCCAGGCAACCGCGTGAATGACCACATCCAATCCTCCGATTGGGATCGGGCTGCCAGTAAAGAAATACTTCACCCAGTATAAGAATGGATTTACACCATTGAATGAGGACGGCTGAGGGAGCCAGGCTCCGTGGATTAGGTACTTCATTCCCAGGTAGAAGAGGGAGTTACCTTCAAAACCGAATTTATCTGGCAATAGAATAGGTATCTCTTCCACAACGGATAAAGATAATCCAATGATCAGCACAGGTATAGTGACGAGAAAACCAGCCAAAGGTCCAGCCAATCCGATATCCAGCAGCACTTTTTTATTTTTGGGTGGTTCGAGAAGCTGAATGAAAGCTCCCATCGTTCCGAACGAACTTAGTGGAAAAGGAATGAAAAAAGGCAAGGTAACATTAGTTTTATGGTAGCGGGCAGCAAAATAATGACCGAATTCATGAGCGGTAAGGATACTTAATAGGCTTATTGCAAAAGCAAAGGCCTCACCTAAATGGAGTTTAGAATGAGCCCAGATCAATCCAATATTAGCTGTTTGAGGGCCATCGTATACTGTAAAGATTCCCGCAAAGAGAATACTAATAAATGTTACAAGGAATAACAGATAGTTGATGCGTTTATTTGGCGGTTCCGCCCGGGAGATAGTTTTCCTGAGTGTTACTTCAACCTGATCTTCTACCGCTCGGAACCAGGGTGTGATTTTATGGGAGGTCAGTACATTGCTCAGATAATCATGGGCATCTTCTGAAGGCCGTTTTAACTTCCCCACGAACCGGATCAGATAATCATCTTTGTTTTCACCAAGAATGTAATGATCGATATCTAAGATCTCTTCAACAAGATGATTGAGAAACTCAGCTTTAAACGGATATTCAACTTTAGATTCACTTTGGGTCATTGGATGCTGGTCTATGATAAGAGAGCGGGAGTGAATGGGAGTCGAACCCACCGCGGCTCGCATAACGACCCGCCACCGATTTTGAAGACCGGGGAGCCCACCGGGACTCAACCACCCCCATGAATGAGGAGATTATATCTTTTAGCTCGGGAACTGTAAAGTTTAACCAATAATTAGAGGGAAAATAATATTTATATTAAACTGTAATAAATTTTCAATTATCAATTACTTTGTTCCAGGAGGCATATGCCTTGCTCTTGACGGGATTTAACTCCCCTGCTAGAATCAGCCCAGTAACTTAAAAATTGAATAACAAGGATATTAGCGACTGAGCCTCATTTATTGAGGTGACGAGGTGGAGGTCTTCCCCGCGAGGGGAATGCTAATCTGCATTATTATGCAGAGAAAATCGAATGATCAGCGGATGCCTCTGCAGCCCCGCCATGGGCTGCCTTATCCTTCCCGGAAAAAAGAGATTCAAATCCACTTGGTAATAGGTGAGACAAAATCACTTTATTGGCTCGGAGTTGTGTATATTAAGTAACTCTGAAAAATAAACAGGGAAGGGTATGCTGAAAATTCTTTTGCATCAATCAACAGCACGCCTGGTCGTGCTGTTTTTCTTTTAATTTATCCTTGTTTTTACTTGAACATTTTCAGGGTTGCATTTATTCAGTTTAGGAGGAGAAATGGATAATAAAGAGTTAATCTCACGTGTGAAAGAAGATGATGTTAAATTCATTTCCTTGCAATTTTCAGATGTCACAGGCTCAGTAAAAAGTGTTGATATCACTAACAAACGCCTCCCCAGTGCATTGGAAGATGGCGTATGGTTTGATGGATCTTCGGTTGAGGGTTTTTCCCGTGTTCAGGAAAGTGATATGCGCCTGGTATTGGATCCTGGAACATATGCCGTCCTACCCTGGAGTCCTGATGAATACCGGAGAGCTAGGGTTTTCTGTGATATCTATAAGCCTGATGGCAACCCATTTGAAGGGGATCCGAGAGGTGTTTTGAAGCGGGTCTTGAAAATCATCGATGAAAAAGGTTGGGTTTTTAATATCGGTCCGGAACCAGAATTCTTCCTGTTTAAGAGGAATGGGGCTGAGGATATCCATCCCGTTCCATATGACGTTGGTGGTTATTTTGACTTCTCCGCCAGGGACGAGGCTACATTGGTTAGAAATGAATTAATGCATGCCTTGATTGAAATGGGCCTGGATGTAGAAATGGGACATCACGAAGTGGCTCGTGGCCAGCACGAGATAGATTTCAGGTACGGAGATGCCCTGGGGGCCGCTGACAACGTGATCACAATGAAATACACTGTAAAAGCCATTGCGGCAAAATATAACCTGATCGCTTCATTTATGCCTAAACCGATCTATGGCGTAAATGGATCTGGTATGCACGCCCACCAGTCTATATTCAGCAAAGATGGTGAAAACTTGTTCTTTAACGCCAAGGATGAACACCATCTCTCGGATTTGGCTTATAAATTCATGGCAGGGCAGCTCAAGCATGCTCGCAGTATGTCGGCAGTATTGGCACCGACGGCAAACTCCTATAAACGGCTGGTACCAGGTTATGAAGCACCGATTTATATTGGCTGGGCTCAGATCAATCGATCTGCCTTGATCCGCATACCGAGATACACTACTGGACGAAGCAAGTCCGTACGGCTGGAATTACGATGCCCAGATCCATCAGCCAATCCTTACCTGGCCTTTGCGGCCATGCTAGCTGCTGGGCTGGATGGTATTGAAAACAATCTGGATTGCCCAGAATCTTTACACAACTTAAATATTTGGGATTTATCAAAAGAGGAAAGAGCTGAAAGAGGAATCGAGTCCCTCCCCGGATCATTGGCAGAAGCTATGCATGAGTTTGAGTCCAACGATGTAATTAAATCTGCCCTGGGGTCTGTGATCTGTGATGTGTTCAGCCGGGCGAAATGGGCTGAAGTGGATGAATACCGGACCCGGGTAACTGACTGGGAGATCAGCCGATACCTGGAGCTGGCCTAGGATTTGGAAATGGCTGTTGTAACTAAATACATCTCGTTGGACACTAAAGGCAATGGTGACGTGATCAATATCACCGAAGCTGTCCAAACCTGCATCGCAGACAGTGGTGTAGGGGACGGTGTGGTCACGATTTTCACACCTTCAGCGACAAGCGGGATCACCACCCTGGAATATGAATCCGGATGTGTTGAGGATTTGCAGCGATTTTTTGATGAGATACTCCCTTCTAACAAGGAATATGCTCACAATCGGCGTTGGGGGGATGGAAATGGGCATAGTCATGCGCGGGCCGCACTGGTGAAACCTTCTCTGACGATTCCTATTTGCGAAGGGGTGATGACATTGGGAACGTGGCAATCGATTGTCTTCATTGATTTTGATAATCGATCCAGAAAACGGAAGCTTGTGGTTCAGATCATGGGAGAATGAGAACAGTAAGGAATAAAAAAAGCCTGGATGACTCTCCAGGCTTTTTTCTTTATCCTAAATTTCGAACTGTTATTTATTCCTCGACTGTTCCAGGTTTTCCAGCGTCCCGGTAGGTCAACCACATGGCACCGATACCTATTAAGGTCACTGTGATACCTAATACCAGTCCGACAAACGGAATTGCTCGCAGGAATGTGTAGAGGAATACCCCTATCAGCATAGACCAGATTGGCTGCTCCGCATGTTTTGGCGCTAACCATTTCATCAATAGTTTACCAACGAGGTAGGACACCACAAGCTTACTGCCGTACGAAACCAGCAGTCCGAATCCTGCCATGATCAAACCCAGGCTGGAAAAACCAACTGCCAAGATAACTCTGGAAAGTTCACCGAGGGTCACAACTCCAAAGAAGATCGCACTGGCAATGATCAGGCCTCCGGCGAGGAATGCACCCAGGTAGACCACCATAATGCTGACCAGGCCCCATCCCAGGGACGGCAGGGCTTCTTTTTCAAGTTTACTGCTTACTTTGTTTAATAATCCAGGTATTTGCCAAACTACAAGGCCGCCAAGAAGCATCAAGGTGATGAACACCCGAACCTGTTTCACGAGCCAGGCTCCCACTAATCTGGACCCAAAATCTTCGGGATCAGGTGAATCTACATTCGGATTTACCTGTGGATCGTAATCAAACTCGATTCCGCCGTAAGGCGTGATGGCAATCGCACTTGACTGATCCTCAGAACTCTTGTAGTACAGTGATCCGCCAATTTCTGCTTCTTCAGATACGCGGATACCGGAGGGAGCGATGGTATCGATCCCTGGAGGACTGGGGTACATTTGAGGAGGCTGGCTATCTGAAGGACTGCCAACTTCTGCCCGGACATTATTACCAACATATCCGTCTATTTCCAGTGCACCTACACCAGCTTGAACATCCCTGCCAACCTCACCAGCCAGCAGTGCCTGGTACGCGCCAACCAAAAGATCGCGATGGATCTTGGACCCTTCTTCTGCGGAAAAGTTAAATCCGCCATAGAACATGTTCCGGCCAATTTCTGTATCCGGTCCTAGGGTTATTGTCATAGAGCCAGCGTAAACACTGCCGCTCACTTCTCCGTTGATCAAGATAGTCTGGGCACCTGAAGCCAGGCTGCCTTTGATGGTGCCATTGACCTTTACGATAGAACCCGCTGCAAAAACATCACCGTTCACGGTGCCATTGATTTCAACGACATCACCGCTGATAAAGAGATCATCATCGATGATTTCTCCTTCTTCGAGAATGCCATCCTCATCGAATTCTACGGCTTTTGCAGTCGCTGCAAATCCAAATCCAATTGTCAATACCAGCAACAGAGGGATAAAGATCAGCAGTACTTTTCTTTTTGTGGACATAACTACTCCTTAATAAAAATTATATAAAACACACTGGGGGTTATTATCAATAAAGTATACGGTGGAGGTTAGAAAAAGTTGCATTTACAAGCGAGTAGAAATCTATTGAAAACACCAGTCCGGGATAATCGGGCTCGGTATGTTCTATAGATAAGATCGATCCGGGATTGGTTTATTTTGATCTGATATATTTGTCCCAATATCGTTTTATGCCATCTGCTGACATGCCTGAAGGATTGGCTTTTTCAAATGCATCGAGTGTGACTTCTCCAACCCCTAATTCTAACGAGCGATTTTTAACCCAACTTAAAAATTCCTTTCTCAGGTCCTCAATGGAGTACTCTCGAGGCATAATCATGTGCATCCAATCTTCTACCGCATCTAATTCATATAATATGGAATCCAGCTGCCATGGTACATCGTTGAAAATACCAAAATGGGTTGGGGCGATAATTGAGATCTTCTCTCTTTTGAGTTTGGCTATGGATTCCCGCCATCTGGGTGGATGGAACTCAGGAGGCGGCATGGGTATACGCAGATGTTTTTTTCCTGAAGAAGCTATCCGGACCCCTCCTACATCACCGCAGAAGCAGATCTCATCCAGGATATAAGCCATATGATGGTTGGCATGGCCGGGAGTATCCAGAGCCCGAAAAGTGTAACTGCCAACTTCGATTTCCATTCCATCTTCTAAAATCACCAGCTGCTCTTCAGGGACAGGGAGAAAATCTCCCCAGAGGAGATCCATCTTGTCTTGATAGATCCTCGTTGCACTTGCCAATAACCTGGATGGATCCAGCATATGGGGAGCGCCCCGCTGATGGACATAAACTTTTGCACCTGATTGGTTAGCCAGCCAACCAGCGGCTCCAGCATGATCGAGATGGATATGGGTCAGCAGAACATGGGTGATTTCCTCAATTGAAAAACCAAATTCTTTAAGATTCCTGGTTAATTCGTTCTGGGTCGATCCGGGACCACTCTCAACAAGGGTCAAACCATCTGAATGAGGAATCATGTAGCTGGCAATAGCATTTGGGCAGTTCATGAATTTCAGATCAAGGGTGATGATTTCTGGTTTTTTGGTCATATATATCCCATAATTTATTAGTGATGACTTATTTTAACATTGATTATAAAAGATAATCCAATTTCATATAATAAATGAAAATAAGGTCCGAAAAAGATATACGCAAACATAAAAAAACTGATCTTGAAATCCCTTCTACCTTACAAAAATGTTAGCTCGGAAAGTTTAAGGTTGAATCGCTTCACTGTGGGTTGCGATAACAGATTGTGTATGCTAGAATACGACCACTCAACCAGATATACAAGGGATTATTACATATCCACCCACATATATGGGGGTATTTTACAAGAAATTATTGTGGGATCTGATTGAGTAATTTTATCTTTATTTTCAAGCGCAGGAGTCTCGTAGATGGCTAAAAACGTCGATCCCAAAGAACAGATTAACGTCGTTAATCCTATTCCCTCACTACCAAAAGGGCTGGCTAATGTAGATTTGACAGAGAATGCCCTTGAAGTGTTTAAACGACGTTATATCCGAAAAGGTGAGGAAGGCGAGCTAGCAGAAAGTAAAGAAGAAACTTTTTGGCGGGTGGCATATAATATCGCACTTGAAGAACAGAAATGGGGTGGCGATGTAGACAAAATCGCCCGGGAATTCTATCACCTTCTTGCAACAAAACGATTTTTACCCAATTCACCGACATTCACTGGCGCAGGAACTCCTTTGGGTCAGTTAGCGGCATGTTTTGTGCTTCCCATCAGTGATGACATGGGTAAGTGGAGTGATGGGATCTTCCAAACCTTAAGGGATGCAGCTTTGATCCAGCAGACTGGTGGAGGAAATGGTTTTTCATTCTCTCGACTGCGCCCCAGCAAGTCATTGATAAAAGCATCATCCGGCCATGCTACTGGACCGGTCGGGTTCTTGAAAGTTTATGATAAAGCGTTTGGGGAGATCGCTCAGGGTGGCACACGTCGGGGCGCGAATATGGCTGTCCTGCGGGTGGATCATCCGGATATCGAACATTTCATCACCTGCAAAACCGATGAAACCGCAATTACTAATTTCAATATATCAGTTGGCATAACAGATGCTTTTATGGAAGCCGTTGTTAATGATGATGTCTGGGAACTGCGCTTTCCAGACGTTAAAGATCCGGCTTATCGAAAATTTAATGGCACTTTGGATCAGGCAGAAGCGGCTGGTATTAATATTCAGGTTTATGGTTCTATTCGAGCCCGGGATCTATTTAACAAGATTGTCTATCACGCCCACCATAACGGCGAACCTGGATTATTATTCCTTGATCACGCCAACCGGTTTAATCCCATTCCACATTTATATGATCTTGAAGCAACCAATCCATGTGGAGAGCAATATCTCGGCCCTTATGAAAACTGCTGCCTTGGATCTATCAACCTCAGCCAGCACGCAGAAGTTGATGGGAAACCGGATTGGGAAGCTCTCAGGGTGAGTGTTGAAACTGCAACGGTCTTCCTTGATGATGTTGTTGATGCCAATGCTTACGTACCGGCAGTTCCTCAACTCGAAGAAGCTGCCATGCGAGCCAGGCGGATCGGATTGGGAATTATGGGTTTAGCCGATCTGATGTATCGGTCAGGTGTTCGATATGGATCTGAAGCTGGTCAGGAATTCTCTGCCCAGATCATGGAGTTCATTCGCTATCATGCAATGTTAACCAGCATCAATCTGGCGGAAATACGGGGACCTTTTCCCGCCATTGAAGGCAGTCGTTACGATCCCAATAATTTGAGCTGGGAAGTTCCGCAATCGATCATCAGCTATCAAAATGATTGGGGCAGGCCTACCCTCGATTGGGAGATCATTGTTCAGGGCATAAAGAAACACGGCATCCGCAATGCAGCCCAGACTACTGTTGCACCAACCGGGACCATTGCGACCGTGTCAGGTTGTGAAGGTTATGGATGCGAACCGGCTTTTGCGTTGGCGTACACCCGGCATGTGGTTGAGAGTGATGGCGAAATAGATCTGATCTATACCAGCCCACTATTCAATAAAGCACTCGAGAACTCTGGGTTATCATCCTCTACGCAAGAAGAGATCATCAACACGATCTTGGAAACCGGCACTTGCCAGGGAATTGATCTTCTGCCAAAGGAGATCTCCAATACGTTTGTTGTTTCAGGAGATATTTCTGCAGAAGAACATGTTCGGGTCCAAGCCGCTCTCCAGGCATTTGTTGATAACAGCATCTCGAAAACAATAAATTTTCCCTCATCTGCAAAACCTGAGGACGTTTCACAGGCCTATATTTTGGCGTGGGAAACAGGGTGCAAGGGAATCACCGTTTATGTGACCGGATCCAGGGATAAGGTAGTTCTTGAAACAGGTATGAAAGATCAGAAACCTGTTGTCCCGGAAGTCCAAACACAGATCCAGCAATGGCAAAGTGCAAAGAAACCCAGACCGCGACATTTGGAAGGTTACACCTACAGCATCCAGACTCCTCTTGGGAAGACGTATGTAACCATTAACGAGAATGGGGATAGCCAGCCTTTTGAGATCTTTATTAATACAGCGAAAGCAGGATCGGATACGGCGGCTGTATCAGAAGCAATTGGTCGTTCATTGTCTTATATACTTAGAATGTCTTCACCCATTCCTCCCCGGCAGCGCCTGGAAGAGGTTTATCAGCAGTATGCCGGTATTGGTGGTCGCCGCCCGACAGGTTTTGGACCCAATCGGGTCAGATCCCTGCCTGACGGTATTGCCCAGGCCTTGCAGGAATATCTGGAAAATACAGGCTGGCAATTTCAGGAACTATCTCCAGAAGAGATCGAGACCATCGATGAGATTGCACAGCCAGAATCCTGGTTGGAGGTCGGAGATCTTTGTCCAGAATGTGGACAGGCGGCGCTGGTAAATGAGGAAGGCTGTCGGAAATGTTATTCCTGCGGCTACAGCGAATGTTAAGCTGATTCCCCCTACTGAATATAGAAAATCTGGCATCTTATCAACCCCCGGAACACTCCCTGGGAGGGATTTATGACTACCCCAATTATTGAATTGATCCATCAACATGGATCTGTCAGGAACTATAAACCCGATCCGGTTCCTGATGGCTGGATAGAAGAAATTGTTGCTGCAGCTCAACGCACCTCCAGCTCCTCGAATTTACAAACCTATAGCGTGATCGTCACAGCTGATCCGGATAAAAAGGTAAAAGTTCAGGAGATCAGTGGAGGACAATCTCATATTTCACAGGCCCCGATATTTTTATTATGGTGTGCGGATTTCAGCAGGTTAAAAAGAGTATGTGATCAGCAGGGATATGATATTGAGGCAGGGTACATTGAAAACTTTATGGTCGGTACTGTAGATGCGGCCATCACCATGCAAAGTGCAGCTCTGGCAGCTGAATCCCTGGGTTTGGGGTTTTGTTTTATTGGCGCTTTGCGCAACGATCCAGAAGGCATTCGGGCTATCTTCCAACTCCCGGAACTGGTTTTTCCAGTGTGTGGGATGACGCTCGGGTGGGCAGAAAAGCCGCCTGTTATCAGGCCGAGGCTTCCCTTGAAATCGGTGCTCCACAAAGAAACGTACCAGGAAGATGACCTTGATCATTTATTGGCGTACGATCAGGTTATGATTGAAACTGGGATTTACGGAGGACGCCAGGTAGATCGAGAGGATCAGGATCCTGCAGATTACGGATGGATGGAACATTCTGCCAGAAGGGTCAACAAACCGTCAAGACCGCAGCTTAAAGCAGCAATCCTTAAATCAGGATTTCAATTAAAATAAAAGGAATCATCAGGAATAGGATTCTAATCGAAATTTGGTCAGGAGAGATAAATGGGTGCAGAGGAAAAAAGACCTACCTGGAATGAATACTTCATGAATATTGCCCATGAAGTTGCAAAAAGAAGTACTTGTGAGAGAGCACAAGTTGGGGCCGTGATCGTCCGCGATAAACGAATATTAACTACAGGATATAACGGAAGTCCCCGGGGGTTGCCCCATTGTTCAGAAGTTGGGTGTTTAATGGAGAATGGACATTGTGTCCGTACTCTCCACGCTGAGCAAAACGCCATCATACAGGCGGCTCTTCATGGTGTAATAACAGAAGGGGCGATTATATATGTGACCCACCAGCCTTGTTTCAATTGTGCCAAAACGATAATCAATGCTGGTATTTCTGAAATTGTCTATGGCAAGGAATACAGAGATGATCGTTCTCTTGAGTTTCTTAGTCAGGCTGGTGTGAAGATCACAGCGCTAAAATAATAGAAGGAAAAAAACGGGATCCTGCGTCATTCAGATCCCGTTTCTTGTTTTAACCCCTCCGCTGTTTCAGGATATTAAATCAGAATAGCGATCTTCCAATCGATCAGTGTATTCGTCATAATCTGGAGCAATACGTTCATACTCGCTGTCAAGCAGGGGAGAACTGATGATGTAATCCGCAGAACAGCGGTTCATCGCAACTGGAATATTCCACACAACTGAAAGCCGCAGCAATGCTTTGATATCAGGATCATGTGGCTGGGATTCGAGTGGATCCCAGAAGAATATCAACACATCAATTTCACCCTCGGCAATTTTCGCCCCTATTTGAAGATCTCCGCCCAGTGGGCCGCTTTGCATGCGTTTGATTGGAATTTTTAATTCCTCTGTAAGTAACCGTCCTGTAGTGCCAGTGGCATAAAGAATATGCCTGGATAGTTTTTCCAGGTTAAATTTTGTCCAGGCCAGCAGGTCATCCTTTTTGTGATCATGAGCGATCAGTGCGATTCTCTTCTGTTCGAATGGAACATTTTTCTTGTTATTCATTTTGGCCTTCCCGAGTTCTGGTGATCAATATAATCTATTTAACCATACCCTGGAAGAATGAGTATTGATCGGACCGTAACTACTGGCAAATTTCAGGTTAAAAAAGTAGAGGGAAAGGATCACTCACTTGTTTTGGATTGGTCCGTTCAATAAATATTTGATACCATCTATTATATAGATACTTAAATTGTTCAGGTGATATTTTATGGACGATCTTGAGAAGAAGACAAATAACCTCGCCAATGATTTAGTTTTTGAGCTGAATAAATCCCTGGGTTTCAAAAAAGATGGTCTCATTCAGCCATTCCTTAAACCGCTGGTATGGAAGCCAATGGTGCGATTCTCTGAGCTGGCAACAATCTTTGAACACCGGGTTGTCCAGGAAGGTTGGCAAAAAGCTTCTGCCTGGTTCATTACCTATTTTGTAGATAAAGTAAAAGCATTGGGTGCAGAGCATCTACCAAAAGAAGGTCCCCTGGTAATTGCAGCCAACCATCCAGGTGCCTATGATTCCTTGGTGATCTCATCACAGATCCCGCGAGATGACGTGAAGATCATATCGTCTGATATCCCGTTTGTTAAAAAACTTCCGGATACCAGCAAACACATGATATTTTCGTCTCAAGATGCTCACGACCGGATGAGCGCTGCGCGGGGTGCGCTGCGGCACTTGAAGAATGGTGGTACGCTGCTGGTGTTCGCCCGGGGTACCATGGATCCGGATCCGGCATTTATGCCAAATTCTGAAATTGAGCTTACTCGTTGGACATCCAGTCTGGGTTTATTTATGCGCAATGTCCCTCAAACCAAGCTGGCTGTTTCCTTGATCAGTGGTGTGTTATCGCGCAAATATATCAATCATCCGGCGACATTATTTAGAAGGGGAAGGGTAAATAAACAACGATTATCCGAATTCTTCCAGGTGATGAATCAGCTCCTCGCACCAGGAAAATTAATGGTATCGCCCAGTTTGTCATTTGGCCCTCCTGTTACGCTGGATGAGCTTGGTTTAAGGGAAACACGGGATATCGACAAGATCACTGATGAAGTTATCAAAAAAGCCCAAGAGCACTTCCAATTCCACAAGAAAAAACTTTTATCTGCTTGATCTTTTTCTAGGGTCATATAAAAGAACCCCTGGCTTTTCCAGGGGTTCTTCTCGTTGGATGTTAAGAGCATGCTATTACTAGTTATTAAACCTACCTCGGATCCATTGAAACAGAACTGCCACTGCCAGGGCAAAATAAGCCAGAAAGCTACCTCCGATCAAGAGCCATTTTACCCCTGAGAAAATTGAAGTTGTCAGAGCTAACCCGAAAACTTGCGCGGGATAGCTTGCCATCACCAGGGATGCACCGGTGTTTTCCAAATAGTCAAATATGCCAGCTAATAGAGGCAGAAGGTTCGAATAGCCAAGAAGCTTACCTGGTTTTCCAAGTTTTTGATAGAACCAGCTGATCCCTGACACCAAAAAACTGATGTATACGAGAGGGAATACCAGGTCGAAGGTCCACCGGGTTTGAATGTAAGCTTGCCTTCCGTCTGCCCCATACTCTTGTGCTGCCTGAAGCAAATCACCTGGGGCATAGAAAAGTGAGGTATCTGGCGATATGCTGCCTTTTGCATTTCCTTCAGCTAAGGCTGCCTGGCCAGGAAGTACGAATATCATGAATAGCACCATGATCAGCAATGTCAGAACCATGACCCAGCTTTTTGAGACTGTTATCAACCAGGTGGATAATTTAGTACCCATAATTCTCCTTAAAGATCTTTCAGGTTTTTGATCTGTTCCTGGAGTGTTTGAACAGTTTCCTGATATCCGGTCAGTTTGTCTTTTTCTTTCTTAACCACGTCATCTGGCGCTTTTTCGGCGAAAGGACTGGCCAATAAACCTTCCAATCTCTTGATCTGTCCCTCCAGTTCCTTGAGCTCAGCGCTCAGGCGTTCTTTCTCTGCTTTCGGATCAATCAATCCACTCAGAGGAAGGTAAATTTCAACGGGACCAGCCACGAGAGCGATCTGGTCTTGAGGCTTTTCATCCAGTTCTTTTTTGATGGTTGTCCGATCCGGATCCAGCTGAGCCAATGTGATCAGGCTGCCAATTTCCCTTTCAAGCATCTCACTAAATGAACTCGAGATCAAGTTTGCAGGAATCAATTTTCCGTGTTTGATATTCTTTTCTGCCCGTAAATTCCGGATGGTGCGGACGATCTCCTGAATGAGCTCAAAATCCGATACCTTTTCCTTCTCCCATTCCTCTTCAGCTCTGGGTTCAGGCCAGGCAGATATCATTAATGCTTCTTCCCAATCCGGCATCCTATCCTTTAAGGGAGAATTTCCAACACCATCTTTTAAATGCTGCCAGAGTTCTTCTGTTATATATGGTGTAAATGGATGCAGTAAGCGCATGCACTGATCAAGAACTTTGACCAGGGTTTCAATCGTATAAAATGCGCGATCTCCACCTTCGGCGATCTGACTTTTGGAAATTTCCAGGTACCAATCAGCATATTCACCCCAGAAGAAATCATAGATATAACGTCCGGCCTCACCATATTGATGATTGTTGAAAAGCCGATCGACATCCCGGATCAACTGCTGCATCTTGGCCCAGATCCAGGAATCAGCCAGTGTCCAATTTGGATCAGCCTGAGGAACGAGTGGGGCATTTTCAAGGTTCCCAAGAACAAATCGACCAGCATTCCAGATCTTATTGGCAAAGTTTCGGTTGGCTTCAACTTTTTGGAGACTGAGGTTGGTATTGAGTCCCGGTGTTGATCCCACAAGCATAGTAAAACGGACGGCATCTGTGCCCATATCATTCATAACATCAATGGGGTCAATTACGTTTCCTTTGGATTTGCTCATTTTCTGGCCGTGTTCATCCAATACCAAGCCGTGTAAATACACAATCTCAAAGGGGGCTTTCCCGGTGAGTTCAAGGCTGAACATGATCATTCTCGCTACCCAGAAAAACAGGATGTCATATCCGGTTTCCATCATAGTAGTGGGGAAATAATAATTCAGGTCTGGTGTCTCGTCTGGCCATCCTAGGGTGGAAAAAGGCCATAATCCAGATGAGAACCAGGTATCAAGCACGTCTGGATCCTGACGGATATTTTTACTGCCGCAGGCCTGGCAGTTTTTTGGATCCTGCCTGGTGACTGTCAGTTCTCCGCAGTCATCACAGTACCAGACTGGAATCCGGTGTCCCCACCACAGCTGGCGGCTGATACACCAATCATGGATATTTTCCATCCAGTTGTAATAAACTTTCTTAAATCGGTCAGGTATGATTTCGATATCGCCATCCTGGACTGCTTTAAGTGCTTTTTCTGCCAGAGGAGCAATCTTCACGAACCATTGTGTGGAGATCATGGGTTCAATGATCTCTCCTCCCCGCTGGGCTCGTGGAATCTGGTGCAGATAATCTTCTTCTTTAATGACCAATCCGGCATCCTTCATATCCTGCCAGATGTTTTTCCTGGCTTCAAAACGGTCCTGCCCCTGGTAAGGGCCACCTATTTCTGTCACCATAGCTTTTTTATCCAGCATGGAGAGCACTTCCAGGTTGTGGCGCAATCCGATCTCATAATCATTCGGATCGTGCCCTGGTGTGATCTTTAAAGCACCTGTACCAAACTCTACGGTAACGTACTCATCACCGATAACTGGGATTTCCCGGCCAAGAATGGGAACCAGTACCATTTTCCCGATGTATTCCTTATATCTGTCATCGTCTGGATGAACCGCAACAGCAGTATCGGCCAGAATGGTTTCGGGACGTGTTGTGGCAACCGGGATAAATTGATCAGGATCTTCAGCCAACTGGTATTTGAAGTAATACAGTTTTCCTTTTTCCTCGGTATGTTCCACTTCCAGATCAGAGACCGCAGTTTGCAGAGTTGGAGACCAGTTGATCAAACGAGGTCCCCGGTAGATCAGGTCTTTTTCGTATAGGTGTACAAATGCCTCCCGGACAGCCCGGGATAGGCCTTCATCCAGGGTGAATCTTTCCCGGCTCCAATCACAGGATGCACCCAACCGCCGGATCTGTTCTACGATCCTTCCTTCGTGCTCCTCTTTCCAAGCCCATGTTTCCTCCAGGAAAGTATTACGGCCAACTTCCTCCCGGCTGGTGCCTTCATCTTTCAGTTTCATTTCTACTTGAAGTTGGGTCGCGATTCCTGCGTGATCTGTCCCCGGTACCCAGAGAGTAGGAATACCTTTCATGCGCTGGTGCCTGATCATCAGGTCTTCCAGGGTTACAAATATGACATGGCCCAGGTGCAGAACACCGGTAACATTAGGGGGCGGTATGCTGATCACGTATGGTTTTTTCATGGGATCATGGCCCGGGAGATTGGGGTCGTTAGTGGGTTTAAAGTAGCCGTTCTCTTCCCAGAATTTGTAAAGTCGCGCTTCTGCGGATTTAAAGTCATATTTAGTTGGGAGCATCTCTATCACCATCCTGTTATTGATCAAACCTCTATTAAAACTAAGATTTAGATTATTTCTGCTGTTCTTAAATAAAAAAAACCTCTCATCCCTGAGGACGAAAAGGTTTTATTCCTTCCGCGGTACCACCTCGTTTTGTATGTTCTTTGAACACACACACTCTAATCCTGGTTCAATGACCAGGATTTCGCTGTATCGGGCTCACCCGTGCCGCTCTACTCTTTAGGATCAAATTTCTTCGGCAGACCAACCAGGGGACATTCCAGAGGTTATGCTGAGGGGGGTTTTCAGCCGGTGGCCTCCCTTCTCTAACAGCGATTTTCCCTGTACTCTACCCGGTTATAGGTCGTTTTTTCGATTTTCAGCATTATACCTGTACTCTGCAAGCAAGTCAACCGGGTGGTGGTTTAGAGACAGCGATATGGCTTTGTGAACAGACTAAAAAATACTAGATAATAATTCCCATCTTTCAAACCTTAAAATTTCTTGACTTTCACCCTGTGAATATGCTATTCTTTGCTTTATTGCAGGCGGGAAAATGATAGGTTTTCACTAAATATATTCATCCGGGAGGGTAAAAAATCTATGATTCACCGGGAACGGGTTGCCGATGACGTTTATACATTCCAAAGCGATATTTACGCACAAGTAAATGCTGGCGCAGTGATTGGACAAGATTGGGCAGTAGTAATTGATACCCTGGCTTTTCCTGAAGAGTCTCTGGCCATCAGAGAATTCATAGAAGATGAATTACAACGAAAAGTGCGTTATGTGATCAATACCCATTACCACGCCGATCATAGTTGGGGAAATTGTTTCTTCCCGGGAGCCTATGTTTTCAGCCATGCTCTTTGCAGGGAGTACCTTGAAAAAATTGGTATTGCTTCTTTACAAACTGCCATGGAGATGGATTCTGTTTTCCAGAAGACACAGATCGTCTTACCGCATCTAACACTGGATTCAGGGGTCCTGGAATTGATTGTGGGCGATAAAACTTTGAGATTAATCGAACTGCCGGGACACAGTTCTGACGGCATAGGTGTGTACGTTGTTGAAGATGAGGTCTTATTTGCAGGCGATGTATGGATGCCTATTCCTCATATTGTCGATGGTGATTCCCAGGTCATGCGCGACTCCTTGAATAAGATAGATTCCATGACCATAGAAAATGTGGTCCAGGGTCACGGAGAAGTGATCTTGAGAGGTGAGGTGAGTTCCAGTATTCAGGATCGGATCCTGTACCTGGATAATATCGATCAGATAGTTCAAGCTGCAGCATTGGATGAATACCCGGGTGAGTTTCTAAAAGAACAAGATATCGAGAGCTCCGGGAAAAGCCGGATACTATTAGGCGGGGCTGCAGAAGAGATCCATCAACAGAACTTGTGGCATCTCTATCGCAAAATTCATGGAGAAGAACCTAAGAAATTTGAACCCCGAGAATTTTAAAACTGGATAATAAAAAGGGTCCTGGTAGCATGGAGTGCACCCCATAATGTGGACAGATAAATAAAGACACTCTCGTGGGTAATTATACAAACTGACGTCTGAATTCCAAAGGCGTCAGTTTTGTTTTTAGCTGAATTCGGTCATGGTTATAGAAAT
>Ga0307990_1000555_pt1 | contig 33127 bp, 37 predicted proteins | sample EllFjometagen129_FD_203168 | JGI IMG/M metagenome (GOLD analysis project Ga0307990, IMG submission 203168) | Marine microbial communities from Ellis Fjord, Antarctic Ocean - #129 | ecosystem: Environmental > Aquatic > Marine > Unclassified | place: Southern Ocean | collected 2014-10-08
GTGACGGGGAGAGCCACCATCATGACCACGACTTGCCGCCAGCGGCCGAGAAAGAGGTACACGACAAAAATAACGAGGATCGAGGCGATTAAGGCGGAGTTCTTCACGCTGCTGATGGCTCCCATCACATAGGTGCTTTCATCTTCAACATATCCAAACTCAATTCCCTCCGGCATACCACCGCTGTCCTTGAGTTCTTGCAGGCGGGTTTTGACTCCCTCGGCCACTTCAACGGCATTCGCGGCATATTGTTTCAACACTTTGAATTCAATGCAGGAGGTGCCGTTGAAATGGGTTTGAATGCGCATCTCCTCGTGCGAATCTTCGACCCGGGCCACATCGCGGACATAGATCTCTTCTCCGGTTTCATCTCGGGCTATGACCACATTTCTAATCTCTTCGAGATTTTCAAATTCGCCCATCGTGCGGGCAATAATTTCGAGCGGTTCAATGGTCACGCGCCCAGCAAAGGATTCGTTGTTTTCATCATGCAGGGCTTGGGCAACGCTTCCCGGAGAAAGCTGATAGGCCTGCAGTCGTTCCGGATCTAGATGAACACGGATTTCGCGTTCTACGCCGCCAACAATTTCTGCGCCGGCAGTTCCTTGTACGGTTGCCAGTCGATCCATCAACCAGGTGTCGGCCCATTCATAGAGTTCGACTTGGTCATGTGTGTCGGAGGTAATCATCACCTCAATGACAGGCAGTTGGGACGGGTCGGCTTTAATCACGACCGGCGGGTCCATATCGCGCGGCATTTTTTTTGCGACGCGCCCCATGGCCGCCACAACGTCCTGGAAGGCAACCTCCACATTGACATCATATGAAAAGTTGATTAACAGCGTATACATGCCCTCAATGCTGGACGATTCAATATAATCAAGACCGTCAACGGTTGAGATGACCTCTTCCAGAGGATCGGCAATGTTGGTTTCTATGTCCTCTGCGGTTGCTCCGCGCCACCAGACATGAACCTTGACCATTGGATAGGAGATGTTCGGGAGATAGTTCACCTCCATTTGAGACAGGCTGAAGAGTCCCGTTGCAAATAATGCAACCACGAGTACGGTGACAGCCACTGGGCGTTTTAGTGCGGCCAGTGTGAGTTTCATTGTTGTTCACCTTCTGTATTGGCTTTTGCGACGGGGGCGGTGTTGATTTTGGCACCATTCTTGAGGTTTAAATTTCCCACTGTGATCACGAATTCATCGGGTTGAACACCGGTGAGGATTTGCACCCGATCCCCTTGCTCGAGACCCAGAGTCACTTGTCGTTTAACGGCGATTCCGTCTTGGGCAACAAACAGAACCTGCTCGCCGCGCGGCGTGGCAACAAGGGCTTGGGAGGGAACGACAACGGCATTTTCAATAATTCGCCCAGTGAGAGAGATGCGGGCAAACATGCGCGGCATTAACTCCACGGGGTCTGTAATACGCAGTTCAACCAGGCGGGTTCTAGAATTGCTTTCCAAGCGCGGGTAGATCCGTTCGATTTTTGCGTGATAGGTTTTCCCCGGGTAGGCATCCAGCTGCACTGTTGCGACCGCTCCTTGGCGCAGATACGTTGCGCAACTTTCCGGCAAGCCGGCACGAACGATCAAGCTCGTTGGATCCATTATCTTCAAGAGGGATTGGCGTGGAACGGCCATATCACCGGGACGCACATAAACCTGCGTGATGATTCCGGCGAAGGGGGCGGAAATCAGACATTCGTCCAGTTTGGCCTGTGCCAGATCGCGCCGGGCGACCGCTTCAGAAACGGTTGCTTGTGCCACAGCAATTTCTGTTTGGGTCGGCCCATCCACTAGCATGTTCACCTGTTCCTTTGCCGATTCGAGCTGTGTTTTGCATTTGATATAATCAACATGGGCTTTTTCCTGAGTTTCGGCAGGGAGTGCGCCGCTTTCGACCAGTGAATTAACGCGGTCCAGATCGGCCTTGGCAAACTTGGTGCAATCGGTGAAATGAAGCATGGCCTCACGCGCTTGAGCAATCTCTTCTGGGCGGGAGCCCGCCTTCAAATCGTCTAGTTTTGCTTGCGCCACCGCGCGGGCGGCTTCGGCACCGGCCAGCTCATGGGTGTAGAGCGGGCGGTTGATTTCAATCAGCTTTTGCCCGGTTTTTTCGACACGATCGCCTTCTCGCCAGGGACAAAACGCGATCGGGCCTTCCACCGTTGATTTGAGTAAAACCGTATTCATGGCCAGCACATCGCCGGTGGTTAACAGCTGTTCCTCGAGACGGGTTTCGATGGCTTTGACGGCGACAACCCGGCTGCCGGAGGATGGTTTTGGTTGTTGTTTTGGGCCGCAACCACTGAGTCCTGCAACGACTACGGTTGTCATCGTTCCGGCAAGCAGGAGGGTTGTAAATGGTTCGCGGATTCTGTTCTTTAGTCGGGGTGAGTTCATGGGGATGTTTCTCCTTGTATTTTAAAGGTTCTACTGCTTTTTAAATGGTTTGGGGATGAGGAAGACTGGGGCGGATGAGTGACGAGCCGTGTTGTGGCTGATGCTTCCCATAAACAGCTCGTTAATATAGCCACGTCCATGTGTTCCCATGATGATTAGGCTTGCGTGTTGATCTTCTTTGAGAATTTCTTCGATGGGGGAGCCGTGGCAAAGCTTTACGGAAATAACGGAGTTGCTGACGGCCTCAAGTCGGGTTTTCAGCACGTTGAGCCGCTGCCGATCAATGGCATCGAATTCGTCGAGTCGGGGTTCGAGATGCTTCTTCAACCGGGTCATATCTTGCGTGTGAAGGAGGGTGATCTGTTTGGCCCCTTGGGCTGCGATTTCGAGCAGGTATTCAAATGCATATTCCGCATGGTTGGAGAAGTCGGTTGGGAATAGGATGTGTCGCATAAAATCGCAGGGTTTTTCGGCGTGGAGGGTTTGATCTGTGTTCAGATCCGCATTCATTCGAATGATCAGCAAGGGTCGAGAGGCTCTATGCAGAATTTCTGCCGCCGTACCGCCTAGAAAAATTTCGCTGGTGAAGTTGTGGCCCCGAGACCCGATGACCATGAGCGAGCAGTTTTCTTGATCTGCCAAACGCGGGATCTCGAGACCGGGCAGTCCCGCTTCAACGATAATTTCCGTAGGAATTCCCAGCTGGTTCAGGCTCTCCGCGAAAGGCTCCAGAGAGCGCCGAATGCGGGCTTCAATTTCCGCAGGGAAAGCGACCCGTTCGGGAATCATAAAGTATTGTGCAATCAGCGCGTGTGTGCTGCCGAGGTTGCGTAATTCGCCGACGCAGGAAACCAGAACCTCGGTTGCGGGCGATGAATCGGCAGCCAGTAATATTTTTTTAAACATGGGAGCGTCTCCTCTTAGAAGTTTTCTCCGGCGGCCAACCGATATTGGGCGTGAGCGATTTTATAATCGGCTAATGAGCGATAATAATTCATTTGAGCTTCCAGCAATGCGGATTGCGCATCTAGCACATCGGTAACGGATCCTTTCGCATAGGCGTGTTTTTCACGTTCGATTCGCAGGCTTTCTTTGGCTTGTTCAATGCTTTTCCCTGTGGCGAGTACGCGTTCAGAGGATGAGTTGATGTTTAAAACGGCGGTTTCCACGTCCAGTTGAATTTGCAATTCGAGCTGGCGAAGTTTTTCAAATGCCGCGGATTGAATGGCCCGTTTTTCTCTGACGTTGGCACTAATATATCCGCCGGCAAAAACAGGAAGATCAATCTCCAGCATGATGCTGCTGGTTTCGTTGTTTTGATCGGAGTCATGGGTGTCCCATTGATTCCCCCACGCTCCCTTGACTGAGACCGAGGGGCTTCGCAAGGCGCGGGCGGCGCGCATTTCGCGCTCTCTGGCTGAAAGCGTGGCTTGTGCGGCTAGATAATCGGGTCGCGAAAGCAATGCGTTGTTCAGACTGGTTCCAATATTAGGAACGGTTTCTGTACTCGGCTCAAGGTGCCCGGTAACGACCGGAGATCCGTTCGTTGTATAGGGCACACCCATCAGATTGGTTAAGACGCGGTTCTGAATTGAGAGAATGTTTTTTTGCTGGGTCAGGTGATACTCCAGAGTGCTTAAACGGACTTCTGTTCGCAACAGATCAACGGTGGCCGCTTTTTTTGCCCGAATCAGCTCTTTGATTCGCGAGCAATGCTCCTGCAACGTTTTTTGAGAAAACTCAAGCGCTTCGAGGGTATGACGCTGTGCGAGAATGCTATAAAAAATGCTACTGACATTAAAAACTAACTCTTCACGATTACGGGCCAGTTGGTGTCCGGCGGCATCATATAATAGTTTTGCAGCGCGGGATTCGTTGATGAGCCGTCCGCCCGTAAATACTGGCATGCGGACAACCACATCGCCCGTGAACGGCTGATCCGTGTATTGCAACGTATCTCCGTCTCCAGGGCGGCGCGGGGTAATCATGCGATCTTCATGATATCGTGCGATGGAACTGTGCAGGTTAACGTGTGGAAGTCGCGAACTGAATGCCATGTCGTAACGGGCATCTATCGCACGCTGTTCATGGGTTCGAGCCGCAATTCCTGGGTTGTTTGCTAATGCGGTTTCGATGGCTTCGTTAAGCGGTAAGCCTTCAGTCGTAGTATCGGGTGCAGCCCAAGCGGCATTCCCGATCAACAGGGTGGCCAAGGTTAAAACTCCCAGGATCGGTTGGATCAGAAATGTTGAATACTTAAAGTTTGTTTTCATAAAATTCCTCATCTATTTCTCACTCATGTGTTGAATGATATCTTCTTGGGTTAAGACGTTGGCCGGAGAGCCCTGATCATCCACAATAATCACCTTGTATTCGTGGGCTCGTTTCATTGCGATGAGGGCTTGTTTCAGCGGAGTTTTTGCGGTAGCGAATACCACGGGTTCTAGTGTTAAATTCGACAGGAGGGTCTCCTGCACAGTTCCATCGGCCAGAGCATCCAGAACATTCGCGGTGGAAAACATGCCAACCGGTTTCTCCTGATCATCCAGCACGACAAACGAGTGAATGTGTTCCTCTGCCAGCAAATGGAGGGCTTGTTTTAGGGTGTTGGAAAGGTGTAGAGAAAAGACTCCTTCAAGCATGAGTGTTCTTACGGTTGCATCCGGTGCCGGGCCGAAGATCCGGTCGGTGAATTTGACATACCACGCTGCGGATTGAACCTGAATGATGTAGGCCAGTGCGATAATCAGAGCAATTTCAGAGCCCTCTTTGCCGAACGCGGTCATCGCAATGGCCAAGGCGATCGACAGGTTGCGCATGACGGTTCCGTAAACCAGCGCAATGGCGTCGCCCCGATTAAAAAAGAATTTTCCAACCAGCGTGCTGAGTAAAAAGTTGAGGCCATACAGAACGAGTAGTGGAATGATCAATGTGATCAGTTGCGCGGGATTCGAGGCGATGGACTCCGCCTTGAGCGCCATCGCTACAAAAACGATTCCGACCACACCGAGGGTTGAGAAGGGCGGGAAGATCGGCTTGAGATCTTTTTGGTAATGCGCCATGCCGTAGCGGCGAATCATGAACCGCTGGGTGAGATTTCCCAGAATCAGGGGGAGCGCAACGACGATGAGTATTTGTTTGAAGATTTTGGCCATCGGGATTTCGATGGTGGTTCCCATCAGAAATTTAATATAGATCGGGGTCAGAATGGAGCCGATCAGTAGGCCGAACACCGTCATTTTTACGGCGGCCGCCATATTGCCACGCGCCATGCCGGTCCAGGAAATTGTCATTCCCGAGGTGGGCAGAAGGCTAGCCAGAAGAAGGCCGAGCGCAATATAGGGAGATTCTGGGAATGCAATCTTTCCAATCAAAAACGCGCAGAGTGGAACGACCGTGAAATTCATCAACTGAGTCACCAGTTGCACCTTAAAGTCGCCGCCCTCAAGAACTTTCTTGAGCTGAAGATTGATCATCATGGGATAAACCATCAGGAACGTAAGCGGCATAATGAGCTGTTTCAGTGGCGCCGGATTCATGGCCAATCCGGCTAAAAAGCCTGCGACCATGACAACGGGAATGACGACGATCAGATGTTTCTGTATTTTTTTGAGATGGTTGAGCATGCGATGTTCTTTCTTCTAATGAGTGGGACGTTTGTTTTCGTGCAGAGTTTCCTGTGCACATTCAATAAGTAGTTGCAGGTAGGAGGAGCCGACGGAGCAGTATTTGCTGGTTCCCTTCATCTGACAGGTGACCAGCTTGTTTGTTTTTAAAATTTTAAGTTGTTGCGACATGACCGACTGGCTACATCCGAGTGCCTCATATAATTCGTGGGAGTTTTTTGCCCCCTGACCCAGAAGCTCCATGACCCCGAGGCGAACAGGGTGTGCCAGCGCTTTGAATAATTCGGATAGTTCGATTTTTTCTGTTTCAGTCATGAGGATCAAGTTTTTCTAAAAGCTGTAGCGGGCGGCGAGACCGATGTTGTTATTGTCTTCGAACTGGCCGAAGAAGGTGTGGTTTTCTCTGCCGAAGAAAAAGTTTCCGCTGGCTTCGACCTTCCAGTTGTCGGTCAGCTTGTAGGCGGCGCTTGGGCGGATATACCCATCGTGATCGGACGGCGACCAATAGGTGAAGAAGCTGAGGGTCAGGTTCTGGTTCATCAGCATCTGCGTCAGACGCAGGGTAAGGACGTGACGGTTTTCGTCGGCCTCGGTTCCGGGTATGCCGGGGAAGGTGGCGAGGTACTCATCGTGATCCATCATGTGCTCAATGTAGTACTGCACGGCTCCAGTCAGGTCATGGATGATTTCGTGTTCATAGCCGGCCAGCAGACGGACTTGGTTGTTGGGAACCCACAAATCGGTTCCGTCGCGGTCTTCGCGCGAGTCGTAATAACCCGCTTCGAGGTTGGCAATGCCGCCGGCCAGCGCGCCGCGCACGCTGGTCCCGTAAACCGAGAGTTTCGGGAACCTGTTTTGTCCGCTGGCGGGGTCGAAGCCTTTCGGGGTTTTCCAGAAGCCGTTGTAAAAATAAGCGGCGGTTTCCCACCCTTTGATGTTGCGGCTGATGCGCACGGCGATTTCATCGTCGCTGAACCAGTCGTCCGGTTTGTCCGTTTGGAGCGGTGCGCCGGTTAGCCCTGCGCCGCCCCAGTAGGAGAATCGTTCGCCGTCGATAAAACGGGAGGAATCGAAGCGCGGGGTATAGGCAATGTCGATGTTGGCAAAAGAGGGGAAGAAGCTCATAAAGAGGGCGTCAGACGGGGCTTTGAGATATTCCACGTCGCGTCCGGCGAAGAACGATTTCCAATCTTTTGGAAACAGATCGTTGATGAAGAGTAGATCGCCGGTTCCCCACGTGAGAATCTGGCGGCCGAGCTTCACATCCATCCAGTCGATCGGCGTGAACTGCACGTTGAACTCGCGCAGATCAATCGATCCTTCGCCGGATTCCAAATCGATATGGTCGTGATTGTTCGCCACGCCGTCAGTTATAAAATCGGAACGCGCCGTCAGTGTAAACAGGTCGTGATACCAGAGGCTTTCAAGTTGAAGTCGCAGTTCGCTCAGGGTTTCTTGATCACTGTTCGGATCGCTCTGCGTGCGGATGCCGTAGCGCGCATCGACGAAGCCATTGAGATCGAGACCTGAAACCTGAAATGTGAAACTAGAAACTAGAATGGCGATAAAGGTCAGGTTTTTCATTTCTAAGTTTGGCTCCTTCGATTCGGCTCACCCAGAGGGTTCGCCCTATCTTTACTTCTTGCCATGACGGGTGGGGCGACGCTGCCAGCGGAGCCGATCATCGATCAAGTTTCTCGCCGGACGGCAGAGCCGCCCAGCGGAGGGTGTTTTATTTTTTGGCGATGGCTGCGAGCACGGTTTCTTTATCCATTTTTTTCTGACAGAAGAACCAGTCTTGGCAGACCATATCTTCTTTGCCGTCCATGCGGTCTTTGGCGGTTCCGCAGGAGCCGGCCGGGCCAACGATGAGGTCGTCGCCGGGACGCCAGTCGGCGGGGGTGGCTACGTCGAATTCGTCGGCGATTTTCAGCGCCTGCAGCACGCGATAGAGCTCGTCGAAATTGCGGCCGAGGCTTAGCGGGTAGTAGAGCATCGTACGGATGATGCCTTTGGGATCGATGTAGAAAACGGCCCTGACGGCTTTGGTGGAGTCTTCGTTCGGCTGAATCATGCCATACATTTTTGCGACTTCCATCGTGATGTCTTCGATCAGCGGAAAGTTGACTTCGACATCTTTCATCCCTTTGTATTCGATTTTTTCCTTAATCGTGCGCAGCCAAGCGATGTGGCTGTAGAGTCCGTCGATGGACAGACCTACGAGTTTGCAGCCGGCGTCAGCGAATTGATCTTCCATCGAGGCAAAGGTGATGAATTCCGAGGTGCAGACGGGGGTGAAGTCAGCCGGATGGCTGAAAAGAATAACCCACTCCCCTTCATACTGTTTCGGGAAGTCGATGTCTCCTTGTGTGGTGACGGCCTTGAAGGCTGGGGCTTTGTCGCCGATTCTCGGCATAGGTATGATGTTCTCTTCCATGGTTCTCTCCTTTTTTGGGTTGCGGTTTCTCTATTCAGTTGCTTCGGACTGATTCAGGCGTTGGCCACAAAAAGTCACGAAAAGAAATGTAGCGCAAGCGTCCCGCTTGCTTTCTGCCTTTGGCAGATCCACCACGGGGGAAAACGAGCGAGACGCTCGTGCTACTTTTTGACATGTCAGATTCGTTTTCATTCATGTGATTTGCAGGTAGTTTTTTATTCCAATACTCCATCATTCCAACATCCCATCATTCCATTCTCACCGTGTGGCTTCGCGGGGCGGGCGTCTGAGAAACCGTTCGGTGAAGAGTTTTTCTTTGAGGCCCGTGTCGTACTGAATGTTGCTGAAGGTATTGATGGTGTGGCCGCCACGGGCGAGGTCGTCGACGCGCGATTCCATTACGGTCGGATGGCCCTGGATGGTTTCAACGTTCGTCGCTTCGACGCGGCGGAAGAGCTTGCCGTTTTTATCGAGGTATTCCGCCTTCATCGGCAGGAAGGTCTGCTTGTCGATCCAAACGGTGTATTCACTGAAGTCCACCGCACCGGGGTTGTTCGGTGTGTTTTTGATGAGGTAGTGCGTATCGGTTGTTTCGATTAACTCGTGGGCGTCCTCGTTCAGGCCTCGGCCGGAAACATCTTCGTACAGAAAATCGGAGCCGACGAAGCTGGTGCGCTTGTCGCCGGGGGCGATGCGCTTGACGAGATTGAGTGCGGGCAGGAAGAGCCAGCGGTCATCGTCCTTGCCGGGATGCTTCTGAACGAGGAAAGCCATTTTCCGCACATCAGCCGGCCCCTTAAAGTAGACGTAGAACAACTGGTCTTCGCTGTCAGGCACGTTTTTACGCAAAATGACGAGCTCGCGGGAGCGCCCGTCCGACAGTTTCATCGTCACGGTTGCGCGGCCATTGTCCCCCGCATAATAGGAGGCCTGATTGGCCTTCGCGACGATTTCATTCGCCGTCAGCGCGAATGCATTAATAGATATTAATGTGAGTGCTGCTGTTATCCACTTTTTCATAGTCTGATTCTCCATTTTAAACCGCGAATGAACGCGAATTTTCGCGAATCATTTCAACGGTATTTCATTAGCGTTTATTGGCGTTTATTCGCGGTTGTTTTAAATAAATATTTTTTCAGGGTGGTAACGAGTGCCGGAAGCATGAAGAGGGTGGCGAGCCACGAAATCAGCATGATCATTGCCAGAAAGAATCCGACGGTGCGATAGGGTACCAGAGACGCGAGCAGCAACGGCATGAAGCCCAGTGCGATGACGATGGCATTACGGCTGATTGCTTTGGCCGGTTCATTGAACATGCGGGCGTTGGCTTCTTTCCAGTTTCCGGTGGTTTTGTACATCTCACGCCCGCGCTCCAGAAAGTGGATCGCAAAGTCGACGCTGAGTCCGAGAGTCATGGCTGAGAGGATCGCGACCGGCATGTCGTAGTCTTTTCCGAACCAGCCGATTAAACCGTAGATGAAGGTGATGGTGACGGTGAGCGGCAGCATGGCGAGCAGGCCGAAGAGCCCTGAGCGGAAGAGAATGAGCATCATGATCAGCACGGCGATAAAGCTGCCGGCGAGCGATGAGAGCATGCCGGTCACCATTTTGTCCTGCCAGACAACGTTGATGTAGGTTAGACCGGCCCAGTTGACGTTTAGTTGCACCGGCGGCGGGTTGGAGGCGACATAGTCTTCGACATCGGCCACCACGGCGGTCATGTCCTGGTTGTCGCCGCTGGTGAGTTGCACCCAGAGGTTGGCTTCCTGGAAGTCGCGGGTCACGAGGTGGAAGAGCGTGTCCTTTTTCTTCATGCCTTCAAGTTGGATATAAACCTGACCGCAGGCGGCGGCGGTTTCGGGGACGCTGAAGAATGCGTCATTGTTTTGTCCTTCTACATAATTGAGCTCGTACGCCGCTTTTTTCAGCGCATCGACGCAGGAGGAGGTTTTTCCAACCTTTGGAAGTTCTATCAGATGCGTCTGCAGATTATTCACCCAGCGAAGGACATCAGGCCGTTTGAAGGTCGGGGCCGTTTGCTCCGTCTTCTCGGCCAGCAGTTTTTCACGGGCGGATGTTTGCGTTTTTTGGTCGCAGATTGCGAGTGCTGCCTCACGTAATGGTTCACCGCTTAACGGTTCCAAGCCTTGGAAGGAGGCGCCGGCGGTTTCTCCCGGTAGTTTTTCCAATGCTTGGGAAAAGGGGGTGTAGGACACGAGCGCGCTGTCGTCGAGATAGTTAATTTCGTCGGCTAGCTCGACCCACGGGGCAATGGTTTTCGCATCGATTTTTTCGGCCATGGCCAACTGTTTCTCAAATGCGGCGTCATCGAATGCGGGGGCTTCTTTTTCCGGAGCTAGAGTGAGGTAGGCGGTATAGGTTCCGCCAAAGTGGCTGTTCAGCACTCGGTCGGCCACGCGCAGTTCGTGGTTTTTGGTGAACCACTTCACGGGGTTGTCATTCACGTTGATCAGGCTGATGCCATAGACCGAGATGCCGAGAATAAGAACGGTAAGCCAAATGATGAGTTTCGGACGCTTATAGGTGAATTGCCCCACCCAGGTCAGAAAGCGACCGAGCAGGCTGGAATCGACTTCGCATTGATCCGGATGTTCAGGAACCTCGCAGAGCCGGTGTAGCGATTTTTCCGAAATAAAGAGCGAAATAAAGGCTGGAATAAAGGTCATGGTCAACAGCCAGCCTATGCCCACGCCAAAGGCTACATGCAGTCCGAATACCTGAACGGGGGGGATCGGGGTGGTAGCCAACGAAGCAAATCCAGCAATGGTTGTAATGCTCGCAAAGAGGATGGGGGCGAAGAGATTCCCCATCACATGGCGAAGTGTGTCGGCTTTGTTGCGGTAGAGGTGGTAGGAGTCAAAGAATTCACTCAGGACGTGGATCGAGTTGCAGACCGTAATCGGCATCAGGAAGATGGCAATCATCGAACTCATGATGTGGACGTCGTAGCCGAGGCCGATCAGTAGTCCCATTGTCCAGATGACGGTGATGACGGCGAGCAACAGCGGTGCAAGAATCAGGGAGACGCGTTTGAAAAAAACATACATCAGCAGGAAGAGAATCACCATGGCCAGCGGGGCGGAAACAGCCATTTGAACGAGCATTTCCACGCCGAATGTATCTTCGGCCACAGGGAGTCCGGCGATGTAAATTTGATCCCCGTTGTCCCAGTCTCCGGTCAGCTCATGGACAAGGGTCGCCACGTTGTAACTGTAGGGTTTTTCTGTGATAGGGATATAGATGCAGACGGCCTTGGCATCTTCAGAAACGATCGTGCCTTTGTAGAGCGGGTTGTTCATCGCATCGTCGTGGATCACCATCGCCTCTTCGGGGGTCTGCGGGACGTTTTCCATGAGATATTCAAGTTTCAGCGACCCCATATCGGCCTGCTTGATATTGTCTATCACGCTGGGGCTGATCAGTTCGCGGTTGATGATGACGCTGTTTCCCGTATCGTCAAAAAGATGGTTGGGGTCGTGGCTGAATACCACGCCCATCGCGCGCTTAAATGCGCTTTTCGGTGCCAGATCAACCGTTTCCCATTTGGTTAGGGCTTCGTTGGCGGCCACTTGAGGCAGACCGTCGGCATCCTGTCGCAGGCTGAGCAACTGGTGTGTCAGCGTGTCGACATGGCGCAGGGTTTTGACATTAAAAATCCCCTCGGGGTCTTGGTCGTTCACGATTCCGACAATCACAAAATCATAGAGACCGAACTTTTCTTTGGTTTCGTGGTGGAAAACGCGGACAAACTCGTCTTCCGACAGCATGTTTTCCGGATCGTTATCGAAATGAACCTTCGGAAACTGCGCCCCGAAAAAAACAGTGACGGCTAGAATGAGGCCTATAACAATCCATGGGAATCGCAGGCTGAAGTTGGTCAGTTTTAGTTTCATAATAATCTCTTAAATAATTAACCGCGAAAGAACGCAAAGAGCGCAAAAAAAGGGAGGGAAATAAGGTTGGGGAGTTTGGGGGCAGATTTGATCGGTAGTCATTGAAGTCTCCTTTGCGTTCCTTGCGTTCTTTTGCGGTTACAAATTCTCGAGTTTCAAGTTTCAAGTTTCAGGTTTTCTCAAAGTCTCCTTCGGAGCAGTGGGTGCAGATGCAGTTCAAGATGGAAAGGGCGCGCGAGTCGGTGATGGAATACCACATTTCTTTTCCGCGTCGCTCGGCACTTAGCAGGCCGCTGCGGCGCATCTGGTTGAGATGCTGCGACACAACGGCCTGTGGGAACCCAGTTTCTTCGATCAGTGCATGCACGGGCACCTCCTGTTCGCGTTCGAGAACCTCAATCAGTCGTAAGCGCTGCGGGTGTGCCAGTATTTTCAGTGTTTCCGCCGCATTTTGCAAGGATTCCACCTTGAGTTTTCCCTGTCGGATACAGTTGGTGGGGCTCATGCTTTTTCTCCATTGAGTGTGATGCTGAATTCCGACGGGTTTAGAATGTGCTTTTTAACGGTGCAGAGATTGGCGCTCCGCCAAATGGCCGACCTGTATTTTTCAGGGAATCCGGAGGGCAGGGTGATATCCAGAGTGATTTCTGCATAGCGTTTTTCTTCTGGATTGAGTTCGGAATATAGCCGAACGCCCAGGCCTTTCGTGTTGAGATTACGTGTGGTGCAGAATTCCAGTACGTAGATTCCGACGCAGGTGGCCATGGACACAAAGAAAAGATCAAACGGTTCCGGAGCGGAACCGTCCCCGCCATTGGCGACCGATTGGTCTGTATGGACGGTGAGGCCGTTATAGTGGGCGTCTACCCGCTTCCCGCTTGGGAAGCTTACGGTGAAATCTTTAATTCTAGCGGCCATCTTATTTCTCCTCGGCGTGGGGTTGGAGGAGGCGAGCGATCACTTTTTCATAGACGGCCTGCGGCTGCAGACCGGTCAGACGTTCAACCACGTTGCCATTATGGAAGAAAAGCACGGCGGGAATGGCTTGAATACCGTAGGCGGCGGTAAGTTCCTTCGCGGTGGCGGTGTTGACCTTGCAGACACCCGCGCGGCCCCTGTATTTCTCGGCGAGTGCATGAACTGTGGGGCTGAGCCGTCGGCACGGGGGACAACTGTCGGAATAGAAGTCGACCAGGCAGGGCAGGGTCGCTTGAACGATGGTTTTGTCGAACGCTTCTTGCGTGCCGATATAAATCAGTCCTTCGCCGGGGGGCGGTTGTTCTTCTTTATAATTAGATGTTGTTCGGGTTGTCGATCCGGACGAGAACGCAAAAAGTGCGCCCATTATGGCTCCATAGATTGCGCCTCGGAAGGGGTTGGCGGTGAGAGGGCAGCTCCCCGAAGAACATTTTCCAAAGTGCCCCAGGAGTGCGCCAATCGCGCCTCCAATCAAGAGTCCAATAAGCAGTTTGCTCGTCATTTTTTTACACCTCAATTTTAAAATTATTTATGGGTTCCCTTTTTGCCTTCGGTCCAGTTCCCAGAGGTTTTGAACGTCCACATCGTCAAATCCGTTTAGTTATTCAGCGCGGCTTCGATCGCATCCGTCAGGACCGCCTCCTGTTGGACTCCGACAAACTGCTGAACCACTGCGCCGTCTTTAAAAAGAATGAGCGTCGGAATTCCGCGCACGCCGAACTGCGAGGCCGGGGAGGGAAAGTCATCGACGTTTACTTTGGCGATGGTCGCCTTGTCGCCTGTTTTTTCAGCCACTTGATCCAAAATTGGAATCTGCATTTTGCACGGTCCGCACCACGGGGCCCAGAAGTCCACTAGGGTTACGCCCAACTTGATTTCTTCTGCAAACGATGAGTCATTGAGTTCTTTGGCTGCCATTTTTCTGCTCCTTTTTGATTAAACTGAACGACCAACATATTAAATAATTCAAATATGTCAATATATAAAACGTAAAAACCATTTTTTATCGGCTAAGCATGGAAGGGAGCCGCGCGTTCCTTTCCATGTTTAACCTTGATGTCGCCGAAAGGGTTTCGGCAGAATGGCTGTTTTCCAACCGTTGGAAATCTGTTACGCACGACCTGTGGACGGCAGGGATAATTTACAAGGAGAGTTTATAATGAGAGAGGATCAACAAATCGTGGTGGTATTGGGAGCAAGCCCGAAGTCCGAGCGTTACTCGAACCAGGCCGTTCACCTTCTTAAGGAACAGGGGCACCAAGTGATTCCGGTGCATCCGGCCATTAAAGAAATTGCGGGCCTGCCCGTTGCGAGATCACTCGCGGATATCGAGGAGTGTGTGGATACGCTGACCCTGTATGTTTCCCCCCTCCATTCCACCCCGTTGATCGATTCCATTGTTTCCTTAAATCCAGCGCGGGTGATTTTCAATCCCGGCACGGAAAACCCCGCCTTGCGAACCGCGCTTAAAGAGCAGGGCATCCCTGCAGAAGAAGCATGCACGCTGATCATGTTGAAAACCGACCAGTTTTAGACAGGGCGTTTCTTCGCGCCCCTTGCGTCAAGTCGAGGCTTTCGGAATATAAAATCTTCCCAACAAGCTTGTCTGAGACCGGTTGTGGTTTTAGTATAGCGGCGAAGAGAGGGGGCGCTTATGAGTGTGCAGAAAATCGAGTTTACCGATGCAAATTTCGGTACGGAAACCCGTGAGGGTTTGAGTGTGGTTTGTTTTGGAGATCCACGGGACGTGGAGTGCCGAAAAGAGGCGGCCCTGATCGAGAAGGCTGCCGAAGAGTTAACGGGGCAGGTGAAGATTGGTAAATGCGATATCGAGAATTGTACGGCATTAGCCGAACGATTTTGTGTGACCAATATTCCCACCACGATCGTGTTTCAGGACGGTAAGGAAGTCGAACGGCTGATTGGGTATCGGCACGAAATCACGCTGATTAAGCATCTGAAGAAGGATGTTGAAAAAGGCGTTTAATCGGGCGGTCAGAGGGTTCGATAAATCGGTCGTCCGCTTCCTGTTGCGAGACCTTGTGTTTCACCTGTTCCAGCCAACCGGTTCGAACATCGGATGGCGCGTCGAAGTCCGGCACGTAAGGTTTGATGTCGAGCAAGGGTGTTCCGTCGAGAATGTCCAGATTTTCGACGAGTAGCACATCTTCCTCAATCCGGTTCAGCTGTACAATCGAAAGTCCGATGGGATTGGGCCTTCTGGGCGCGCGGGTGGAGAAGAGTCCGCGAGGTTGTGAATCCATGAACGGCACGACTTGCGGCGTGAACCCTTGGCTACGGTGAAAGTGGTACAGCAGGATGATGTGGGAGAAGCCCTCAAGATCCTTCAATGCGGCGCGGTATTCCTCGAACACCTCGACTCGGCCTTTCACCCCTTTCGCGCCCGCCGGTTGAATCGGCATGCCTTTTCGGTCGGTGAAGGGTGATCGGATGATGCCAATGGGCTCAAAATGAATCATTTTTTTCTCCTTCGGTTCAAGTGTTTGCGGGTCCGCAGGTGGCGGTTCCGTTGCGGGGTTCGCATAGCGTGCGAACCGCGAGGAGTCCCGCGAGGAGCAGGGCGATTCCGATGCCGATCAGCGGGCGATATCCGAATTGGTCGGCCAGATAGCCGCCGAGCAGTGGCATGAAGTAGAGCGGCATCATCAGGGTGCCTTCCAGCGCAAAAAGAAGCGGGCGGATTTCCGGGGTCCCGAGTTCCAGGATATATCCGTTAAAGCCAACGAGCAGTGCGCTGGCACCGCCGCCGGTCAACGCAAAGGCCAGTAGAAGTGCGGGGCCGGTTTGTGCAAGAAGAATGATGCCCATGCCCAGAACCGCCAACCCGAGACCCGCCCAAATAACGGCGCGGGTTCCCCTCCGGTTTCCTAGAGGCATCCAGGCTAGATTGCTCAGGATGGCTCCCGTTTTTTGTGCGATAATGAAAAGCCCGATCCAGCCGAGGGAGAGGTTGAGTTCCTGTATGGCGTAGAGCGTTAGAAAGGGAAGGGTCAGTGGCAGTCCGCCGGAGAGCAGGCGCACGGCAATCAAGCGTTTGAGAACGGGATAGTCTCGTGCGATGTGTCTGAGTGGGGGGCCGAAGGGCGGGCCATTTATCGTCGTTGAGGTTTTTCCAACCTTTGGAAACCGAAGGTTCGACATAGCGATGTAGGCTAGGGCGAGTGTCGCGAAAGAACAGAAAAACAGAATGCCGTAGTTTCGGGGCCAGACGAGCGCTTCGTTTTTCAACACCTGTTTCACCACGAGGCCCGCCAGTATCGCGAGCAAACCGCCCGTGATGAGTCGGCCACCAAAGAAACTGCTTCTTCGGGTTGGGGGAATGGTTTCGCTGATGACGTAGCGCAGGGGCAGCACCGCGATGCCGCCGCCTAAGGAGTAAAGCGCGATCAGTCCGATAAAAAGAGGTGGAATCCATCCGCTGTTTAGGGGGAGCAAAAGCGTTGCCGTCGCGATGCCGCCCCAGACGAGGCAGCGCATCCAGATGCCGATGAGCATGAGGGGCTTGGCGGCGGCAGGCTTTCGCAGGAGCGTCCGGGCGACCGCGAGCTGCGGGAAAACGCCGACGGCCTCAGTCAGGCTGACGATCAGGCCAATCGTTGTGCGGGAGGTGGTGAATCCGGCCAGAAACAGCGGGATGATGGCGTAGGGATCGCTGAACGCGGTCGCCATGTGGAAGAAGGCCCCGTGTAAAATTCCGCAGAGCATGTTGCGCCGCTCCGGTGAGGTATCACCGGAGTGGCGGTCGCGCTCAAACCCGTGCAGGGCTTCGGTTGGGTGAATGATCGACACGGAACGGGTCTCCTCCTTGGGTGGGCTAGAACGCAATCACTTTGCTCTTTCCCCCTGTTTTTACAATTGAAAATCTGCCGACGGGTACGTGGTTTAAATTGGCGGGCTTTTCCCGCGGTTCCAGACAGTCATGCCCAGACCCAGACCCGCCGTGAAGCGTCAGCAGCGGAATGCCATCGCCGGTTCCGATCCGGTGGACCCATACCTGGAGGCCATTTCTGAGCTGAATGGTTTGTTCGACTGTGTTCACATCTATCCTTGCGTTTAGTGCCCCGTTGCCATGAGCAGGGCGCCGATGGACAGACCCACCAATAGGTTGATGAGTTTGATGATTAGAAAGGCACGGCGGGAATGTGCCAGCATGGGGAGCATGCCGTGGCCGTCCTGAACGATGGAGCTGGTTAGCAACACGCTGAAAGGGGCGAGGCCTTTTGCAAAGAGGGTGGTGAAGATGAGGTGGGGGCCGGATTCGGGGACTATGCCGATCAATCCCGCCGCCCCCAGCACAATCCATTTTCCGCTGCGAAGGGTGTCGGCGAGCTCCCATCGATCGATCAGGAAGTGCATGATCAGCAACGCCCCAAAGGTCCATGCAAAGACGCGCGGGACATGCTCGCGCACGACGTGTTTCCACAGGTGATCTTCGAGAAAATGATCCGGAACCGTGGCTGTGATGAAAAGCGCGCATGCAGAAGTGGATAGAAGGGTGATTCGAATCCAATTCCAGTGGGCAGGGCCAACCTGCCCGAAAACCAGCGCAAAGAAGAAGAGCAGCAATGTTCCGGTCAGGATTCCGCGTGTGGCCGAACAGTTTTTCCATTGGAGCGGGAGTTGTTTCAAATCAAGGCAGTGGCAATGATCCTCCTCGTGTAGCGTCATGTCCTGGCTACAGGACAGCTTGTCCATCTTGCGGTTTTTGAGCAGGAAATCCGTCAGGGCACCGGCACTGATCCCGATTACGAAGAGCAATCCGGTCAACAGGAATGCGGTTCGGGGAACCATGGCAAACAGGACGAAGGATTCGTCGCCGCTGGTCGCGATCATGGCGGCCACCACGGCGCCCAGCGAGAGCCGGCGATGGGCATACATCGACACCACGGCAAATGCGCCGAGGCATCCCGGCGTTGCACCCAGAAGGGCGGCCAGCAGATACTGCCCCCAAGGCCGTTTTGAAATCCGGTCCTGCCATTCCCCCCGCGATAGGACATTCAGGTATTCAATCACCAGCATCATCACCGCGACAAAGCTGGTAATCATTAGGGCATGTTTTATGACGGAGATCATTGTGTGGGTGCCTCCGCGCACAACGTGCGGAAGGAGTCGGCGATGATGGGGGCAATGCTAAAGGAACGATAGCCCATCCTTAGAAGTTTCGGGATCATCTCTAGGTTCGAGGCGATTTCCCCGCAGATCGCGACATCGTCTTCGCGACCGGTTTTTCCGGCTTCGGCCAGAATGAATTCCAGCAGCCACAGGAAGGCGGGATTGGTGGGGTCGTTGTAGTCCACGACTTCTTCATTGTCGCGATCGGCCGCCATGAAGTATTGGAGCAGATCGTTGGTTCCGAGGTTGATGAAGTCGACCCGTGAAAGAATATCGCGTGTGGCAATGGCCGCCGCCGGGGTTTCGATCATGACGCCCAGCTTGATGGAATCTAGGAATTCCGCCCCTTCCTTCCGCAGGGCCTGTTTAACCTCTGCGAGAATTTGTTTGGTTTGGGCAATATCGTCGAGCGTGGTTACCATGGGAATCAGTAGGGTGGTATCGGATCCGCACGCCGCACGCAGGATCGCCCGCAACTGGGTGCGTAATTCATCCGGTTCCACCAGGAGGTGTCGCCGGATGCCGCGGATACCCAACGAGGGGTTATGACCGGTGCATCGGCAACCGATCCCCATCTGCTTGTCCCCGCCGATGTCGAACGTCCGGATGTTCACCCTGCGCCCGGTGGCGGTTTCCACCACGCTTCGGTAGGCGAGATATTGTTCTTCCTCGGACGGCACCGGATCGCCGGGTGTGATCAGGAATTCGGTTCGGAACAGGCCGATCCCCCCTAGGCCGTGGGCCAACATGAGCTGGGCCTGTTCCGGCTTTTCGATGTTGGCCCGCAATGTGATCCGCTCGCCGTTGTGGAGGGTGCAATGCTGCGGGGAGGAGGGGGCTTTCTTCTGTGCTGCCGCTTCCGCCCTTGCCTTGTATTCTTCTAAGGTTTGGGTGGACGGGTTGGCAATGAGGACTCCGCGATCGCCATCCAAAATCACGGGGGTTCCTTCGTTTACGCGCTCGAGCAAGGTATCGATCTTTCCAACGGATGGAATACCGAAACCCTTTAATAGGATGGCCGCATGGGAGGACAACGCATTGCTTTCGCACGCAAAGCCCAGCCCTTGGGTCTGGTGGATATGGATCACCTCGGAGGAGTGCAGATGCCGTGAGATCAGAATGTCGGTGGCCTGACGGGGGCGCTGGTGCTCTTGGGGGTCCCCCGAGAGGATGGTCAGAAGGTTCTGGGCCAGGTCGCGGATGTCTTCTCCCCTGGATCGTAGATACGGATCCCTCATATTATTGAATTTGGAGATCACGATCTGAGCTTCCTGATTTAGACAAAACTCGGCGCACAGACCTTGCCGCTCGATTTCGTTGCGCACCAAATCGTGAAAGGATTCGTCGGACAGAATGGCCAGATGGATTTCGAAGAGGGTCTGGGACTCGTCGGAGGAGTTCGAGTGCACGCTCTCCACGTGGTGGCGCAGATTTTGTTTTGCAGCATCGACGGCTTGAGTATAGCGCGCCTGTTCGGAGGTAATTTGTCCCGAATCAATACGGGTTTTCGGAATGGAAATGTCGACATCCACCCTGTGGATCTGACCGATGGAAATCCCCGGACAAATGGAGACGCCTGGCAGGGTGATCTCCTCATTACCGCAGTCTTTTTTTTCTGGCCGAGTTGGCGATGCCTTCATTTTTGAATATCTCCGATTTCCTTATCCTCGCGACTTGTCCTTTATGAAAAAGGTAAATGGGATGGCGCACAAGCTTAGAGCGGCGGTGGTTTGATAGGTGGGAATAAATCCGTAGCGGTCGGCGGAAAATCCGACGAGCAGGGCGACGATGGAGCCGACGGCGAAGCTGACGGTCATGAAGAGTCCGTTGGCGAAGGCGGGGCGGTCGGAGTTGAGATCGTGGATCATGGCCATAAAAACGGGGGTGCTGGCAAAAAAGATCAGCCCCATCAGGCCGAGCAGGATCCATTGCAGGGGGCCGGAGGTTAGGGTGAAGAGAAACATCAGAAGAGGACTAAGCAGCATGATGACCAACAGCACATCTTTTCGTCCCGCCCGATCCGATAGGCTTCCGGCGAGCAACACTCCGCCCGCACCGGAGAGTTCAAGAAAGGCTAGTGCGATGGCGGCGACTTTTATTGAATAGCCGCTTTCAACCATGTAGGCGGGCAGGAAGAGGCTTAGAGCCGTTTTTGAAAATCCGCGAAAAAGAAGGATTGGCGTGATCAGAGCAAAAAAAGGAATTACGTCGCGGATGGTTTTTTTCAGCGGGGTCTTGTCCGTTTGCTGGAAGCTGTGAATGTGTTTTTTGTCAATGGTCCGCAGGTTGAAGAAGAGGAGCGCGGATGCGACCAGCCCAACGGGGATGAGCCGCCAGGTTCCTTCTAGGCCCCACCATGAAACGGCGGCCGTGATGATCAGCGGCCCCGCTGTTCGTGCCATTTCTCCACCAAACATAAAAAAGCTCATGCCGCGCCCAATTTGGTTCCCGGAAACGCGCCGCATCAAAACCGGCGCCGTCACATGGAATACCGCGGCGCTGATGCCGCAGGTAAACATGAGAACCGCGAGAATCGCCACCGAGGGCGCCCGCCCCAGTAAGCTCATCGCAATTATCGTTAGCAGCGGCGCGGCGATGATGCCCGAGCGGATCACCACCCGGTCGGCAATGATCCCGATCAGCGGGTTGAGCAGGGACGGCAGTTTCTGCACCACCGAAAGCATGCCGGCCATGGCATAGGTGAATCCCAGCTTTTCCGTCAGCAGGGGGATCAGCGGCGCGAAGAACGAGGAGTAGACATCGTGCAAAAAATGCGCCGTTGCAACGGAGGCCACATTGCTGGTTCTGAATTTATGTTTACGGTCATCCATTTGGGTTGTTTATTTCTTGGTTGGGGCAAAAGGCTTGGTGCAGAACGTTCGCATAGTCCGGAATCAGCTCGATGAGGTGGGTGCCACGCAGGATCAGCGGATGGTGCGAGGCGGCAATGATCTGCCCGCCGCTGGCGACGATTTTATCGAAGCCTTCGCGGATGCGCTCCACGCCTGCGATATCCTGTCCGGTCTCCGGCTCATCCACCAGGAGCACTGCTCCCTCGCGAACGGGAAGGGAAAAGAGTACCGCGCGCAAAATCTCGCCGTGCGACGAAAAGATGCCGCGCGTCTTGAGGATCATTTCGCGCACGTCGGATGGATAGGTGTCGGGGTGGTGCGGATTCATCGTTTCTGGGTTGAAGTAGAGTGTTGGCGAGTTGTCCGGGTTTTTGATCCGGCATTCGCGGCAGGTATGGAGCGCTCGCAGCACGGTGCTTTTGCCGGACCCGTTGGGGCCGAGCAGCACATTCACTCCTGGCTGGAAGCGGAGGGTTGCTGATCCCTTCACTTTGAGGCGGTGCTTTAGGCACAGTTCGATTTGGGTCATAATGGCTGCCTTCCTGAAATCGCAACGAATCCGCCCCTCATGGAGGGACGTGCCGCCTGTATGGCGGTGACTTCCGAGGGGTATGTGGTGGGATTTTTTTAAACCACGACTCGTATCGATTGGCTGCTATTTCAAAGACGTTCATTTACGAAGAGATGTTCATCTCTTTGCGCAGTTCCGTCCAGATTTGTTTCAGCACCTCGACGGCGGGACCTTTCCCGTAGTCGATTACGGTTTTTCCTGCCATGAGCGCATCGTGGATGTTGCGGTCAAATGGGATTTCGCCGATGACTCGGGACTGCGCCTTCTCCGCCATTTGGTGGATGCGCCGGGCTTGATCTGGGTTTAGGTCGGCCTTGTTGATGACCACCGAGGTGGGGACGTCAAAATGGTGGCTTAGCGTCAAGACCCGCTCTAGATCATGTACGCCGGAGACGGTCGGCTCCGTAACGATCAGCACGTGGTCGGCTCCGGTGATCGAGGCAATGACCGGACAGCTGGTGCCGGGGGGGCCATCGGCAATAATCAGTGGGTAGTGCAATTCGGTGGCGATTCGCGCGGCGTGCCGCCGCACCTCGCTGACGAGCTTGCCGGAGTTTTCTTCGGCAATGCCTAGACGCGCGTGGACCACGGGGCCACTTGCGGTTTCTGAAAGATAGAGATTCCCGGTTTCGTTTGTTTCGGATGAGATGGCGTTGGCTGGGCAGACGATGGAGCAGAGTGAGCATCCCTCGCAGGCCATTTCATCAATCTTGTAGAGCGGCATGTTTGCGAGTTTGCATTGTTCCGAGGTTTGGGAAATGGCATCGAAGTGGCAGGCGCGTTCGCACGCGCCGCAGCCGATGCAACGTTCTGGGTCGATCTTGAATGTACTGCCGCCGAAAAAGGGCTGGCTTTCATAGGTCGAAGGGTTGAGCAACAGGTGCAAATCGGCCGCGTCGACATCGTTGTCGGCCATCACCTTTTGATCCGCGAGTTGGAGCAGGCAGGCCGTGACCGTGGTTTTTCCGGTGCCGCCCTTGCCGCTGATCACCGCGATTTCTTTAAACGAGTTCGCCGTGCCTTTTTCAATATTCTTCCGAGGTTTGGAGGTAAGGGTCACGGGGGACTCTTCTGGTTCCGTCGGGGCTTCGGTATTTTCCAACCCTTGGATATTTTTAAAGATCGAGAGAAGGTTTTCTTGCAGCTTGGGGAAGACCTCCGCAATGATTTCGCCTTTGGAGTAGGCCTCCGCATAGTCGCGCTTGAATGGGATTCTTCCAAGGATGGGAAGCCCGACCTCCTTTGCGTAGTCCGAAATCAGGTCGCTCTCTGCGTCCGAGCGATTGACGACAATCCCGGTGGGGATCTTCATTTTCAAGGTTAGGCCGACGGCTAGTTTAAGATCATGCAGGCCGAAGGGGGTCGGTTCTGTTACCAGCACGGCCATATCTGCGCCGTCCACCGCCTCGACCACGGGGCAACCCGTGCCGGGCGCGGCATCCATGATGCAGACCACATCCGGATCAATCCGTCGATTCAGCTCTTTTACTACCGTGGGCGCTGAGGGTTCGCCTAGATTGAGTACTCCGTCGGCAAAAAAGAACCCCTTGGTTTTCGGAGCGACGCGCATCTTGCCCATCTCGAACGGCTGTTCTGTCATGGCGCGGGACGGGCAGACCTGGGAGCAGACGCCGCAGGCATGGCAGAGTTCGTTGAAGAACAGTACGTTTCCGTTCACCACGGCCAGCGCGTTGTAGGTGCAGGCCTTGGCGCACGCTCCGCAGCCGGTACACAGGTTGGTGTTCCATACGGGTTTTTTCACATAGACGGGGTTCGTTTCCGTGAACGTGGGATCCAGGAAAAGGTGGCCGTTGGGCTCCTCGACATCGGCATCCATGAGTTGGATATTTTGTCCGGCCTGCGCCAGACTCCAAGCCAGATTGGTGGCGAACGTGGTTTTTCCGGTTCCGCCCTTACCGCTTGCGATTGTAATTTTCATAACTTCCTTCAAATTGTTTGTCTGCAGATAAACGCTGATTAATGCAGAGGCGGGGGGAAAGAAAATCTGCGCACATCTGCGTAATCGGCAGATCGTTTGTTTGGTTGCGGCTTCCTCCGTCGCTCTTCGAGCGATGGAGGACCGGCCGCCGTGTTAGGTATTTCGTGGTTCGTGTTTTATTCGGATTCAAGTTCCCCAATTTGTTCATTGAGTGCCTTGGTTTGCAACTCAAGTCCGGCGGCTTGCGCCTTTAGGGCTTCGAGTTGCTCCTCGCGGGTCGGTACCGCTGCGCGGAATCTGAAGCCTTGGCCCCGACCCATGCCGCGACCTCCGCCGCAACCGCGTCCGAAACCGAAGGTTCCTGTCCCTGTATTGTTTCCGGCGCAAACTCCTGCGCCTCGTCCTGTCATCGATCCCATTCCTTCTGGGCCTGTTCTGTCTCCTGCTGGCATGAGATGCCTCCTTCCGTTGTAACTTTGAATATCGAACAAGGAATTTTGAGGGCAAAAGGGCTTCTTCCGCTTTCGTTATTCATCGGTTCGTTATTCATGATTTTTATTTTATCTTCCTCGTCCGCCTCCGCGACCTGCACCCCGACACGGGCCTCCGCCTCCGCGCGGGGTTCCTGTTCCGCGTCCTATTGGGTTCCCGGCTGGCTGGCCTTGATTGCGACCGGGTCCTTTTCCGCAACCTCTCGGTTGTTGGAAGTCGAGCGGTGCATCGCCTTGTTGCAGTTTCAGCGCTTCGCCGTGGGCGAGGGCGAGGGCGGTTTTTTTTCGCCCTGCAGCCAGCAGACGCGCAATCGTGGACTGTGAAACGTCCATTTCCCCCGCAGCTTCCGTCTGTTTAAGCCCTTCGCCGTCGACCAATCGCATGGCCTCCAACTCGTCGAGAAGAATAGACGTGGTGCGCAATTCCCTTGCAGGAACTCCTGCCGGCTTGAAATACATCGAGTTCGGGCTGTGTCCGATTCGTCGTCCTCTGTGCGGTCTTGGCATGTGCGTTTTCCTTCTCTAGTTATGAATATATACCCAAAACTAAATCCGTCAAGAGGGAGGAGTGGAAAGTTTTCCTATGAAAGAGGGTTTTGTTTTACAAACCGGCGGGCGGCTTGGACGATTTCCCGGATCGGTTGTTCCTTCGGGAGTGCTTGTTCAAAGGCATCGATAAGATTTCGATCGACGATCTGGCGGAGGGATGCGGAATAGTTCAGGTCATAGATCCAGGAGAGCTGCATGAGCAGGAAATCTGTGAGGGAATGCACTTCCGTGATGGAACAGGATCGGTGGGCTTGGATTTCTTGGATGACGAGAGGGTTTAGTGGTCCGTCGAGCACCACTTGCGGCAACATGCGGGGCAGGTCTTGGAACCCGTCCCGTTGGACGGAGGCCAGAACAATATGGAAGATGTCCAGCTTGTCGGCATCGCGGATCAGCTTGAGAAATTGCAGGCTCTCTTCGGTTAAATGGGCCGGTTCGGTTTTTGCGTTGTGGTAGCGGATGCCCTCGAGGAGGGCATTTTGTTCTTCGGTCCTTAAGGGGGAGAGGGTCCCGGCGTCTCGAACGATTTCCCATCCTCGTTCTCCGTGGTTGACTGAGGTGGCATCGGTAAAGGTTCCGAACTCGGCAAATTGTGAAAAGCGGCCCAGATCGTGGAGCCAGCCCAAGGCTTCCGCTCGGTTGGCTTCCGACGGGTTCCTTCCCAGATCTTCCGCCAGGTGCCGAGCATTGTCCGCCACCCGTTGGCTATGATCCGCCTTTAATTGGAGAAAGGGGTGTAGGGTGCCATCGGTGGCGGCAAAGGTTCCGATATAGTTCGCGAACCATTCCTTGATCTCCTGTAGCTGCAAACCGGTCATGGCGCTGTGTAGTATGGATCGCCCGGGGCCGCCGTCGCATGGATCTGGTTGGTTCGCTCCAGGTTCCCAATATACTTGGAGACTTCGTTGGGATGGAGGCCGAGCACGGTGGAAATTTCCTTTGCGGTGCAGGGACGCCGTTGGAGCATGGCGAGAATGGTTTCTTCGTTGGCTTGGGTCGATGGGGAAAAGTCGGAACTGAATTCCGCAATGACTTCGGCGGGCGGAGTGAAAGAGTCCACGAGTTCTTCCAGCTTTTCCTTTGGCATGGGATGGACAAAGCCTTCCGCAGGGGGACGCACCGCGGTGTTCAGTTGGATTCGGTCCGGGCGGATCGATTGGGCCAGCTCGGCAATTTGTGAAACTTCCTTTTGGGTGGAATTCACGCCCCAGAGCATGAAAACCTCTAGCCACAGTTCGCCGGTAAATTCCTTACGGAAGGTCTGCATTCCCTTGATTATATCCTCAAAAACAAGATCCGGATGGGGGCGGTTGATGTATTGAAACGAATCCCGATCCCCGGCACTCAGCGAAATCTTGACGATGTTGGATTTTGAGGCGGCGTTTCGCACTTCGGCATTTCCCAGCAGGGCCCCGTTGGTGAGGAGTGCAACGGGAATGGACGAAGCCTTGCGGGCAAATTCGATGATATCTCCAAACCGGGAATGCAGCGTGGGCTCCCCCGATCCGGCGAGGGTAATATAGTCCGCTTCGCCGGATGATTGGATCCAGTCGCCAAGCTCTTCGAGGATTTTTTCGGTTGGAACATATTCCCGCCGTTCCATAGTCTTTACTGTGGTTCGTCCCAATTGGCAGAAAATGCAATCGAAGTTGCAGGTTTTATACGGGGTTAGGTCAACGCCCAGCGAGCGTCCGAAGCGGCGCGACGGGACCGGTCCAAATAGGTGTTGGTATTTTTTCATCTTTTTCTCGTTTCGTGTTTCTCCGTAAACCGGTCGTCCGTCTCGTGCTGCGAGACCTTGTGTTTTTCTTGCTCGAGCCAGCCGGTGTGAACATCGGGTGGCGTGTCGAATTCCGGCACGCAGGGTTTTATGTCGAGCAAAGGGGGTCCGTCTTCGATCCGATTTAGTTTCATAGCCGAGAGGCCGAAGGCATTGGGTCTGCGGGGGGCACAGGGGGCAAAGAGTCCGCGCGCCGCGCTCGTCGGCTGGATCGGCATGCCGTTGGGTTCTGTAAAGGGCGACCGAATGAGACCCATGGGTTCAAACGCAATCATTCCCCCTTTCTCCCTTTCTTTCTGTGGTGAACGCGCTCTGGTTTTTCTAAAGCCGTTTATTCCGTGATCGCAATGGCCTCGACGGGGCAGGCTTCCGCCGCTTCTTGGCAGCTGGCCTCCGCCTCGGCAGGGATATCTTCCCCCTTTGTTTTTGCCACATCGCCATCCATTTTGAAAACGGCCTCGCAGATCTGTTCGCAAATACCGCATCCGATGCAAAGATCGGGATTAACGTTTGCTTTCATGGGGTGAATTCTCCTGTTGTTGAGAACCTACTTGTGTTTTTGAGCCATCATCCATTTGGGTTTGTTCCAAACCGTTACGGCATTTCTAGACGCGCGCCTTCGTTGCGTGTGGCGTAGCGGGGCAACTTTTCGTATCGCCGCCTGCGCGTCCAGGCCTCTTCTTCTTAATGGTCGCAGGTGTTGGTGCCGGCAGACAGGGTGCCGGCAAGATAGTTTTTCACTACCTCTTCGAGCGCGGCGGTCGGAGCCCCGACCACGACGTCGATGTTCTGCGCGGCGAATAGCTTCTGCGCGTGTTGTCCCATGCCGCCAGCGATGATGAGGTTAACGTTTTGCTCGCCAAGCCATGCAGGCAGAACGCCGGGTTCGTGCGGCGGCGGAGTCAGATATTCACGGGAAATTATTTCCCGCGTGTCCGAATTGACGTTGAAGATGGAAAATACTTCGCAATGGCCGAAGTGCATGCAAAGGGTTCCTTTGGCAGTGGGAATAGCAATTTTCATTTTTGTTCTCCTGTGGGGGTTATGCGAGGAACCATTCGGGTTCCTGGCGATCTTGAAAGGTGGTATTGAGTCGTTCCGCGATTTCTTCAATCTTCGGCGTGGTGAAGGTGCGGGCGTGGCTGGTGCACACTTTAACACAGGCCGCGCACCAGATGCATTTGGAGTCATCCGTTTGTGGCCCGTCCGCAGTCATGGTGATGGCGCCGGTTGGGCAGAAGGTTTCGCACAGTCCGCAACGGGTGCAGTTTTCCAGAAGGGTCCCGGTTGCCGAGACTCCGGGGGGATTCATTGCATCCTTCGCATAGGGATGAGTGCCCGGCACGGTTGGCGGGGTGAATGGGCCGCCCGCATCGAGTTTTTCTTGGATGAGCTTTGCGAAGGTTTCCGCTTTTTTCAGATCCGCAGCATTGGGACGTCCGACAGCGATAGGGAACTTTTTCATGGTAAACGAGTGTTCGCCGATGAAGGTCGCGGCGGCAATTACTTCGAATCCTTGTTCGGTGCAGAGGGTGGTCAGTTCGAGCAGGGCGTCGCCAACGTTTGCGTTGCCGTAGATCGCGATGGCGACGGCTTTGGCTCCGTTGCCCTGAATCGCTTGAAACCGTTCGACGGCCACACGCGGGAGGCGGCCCGAGTAGATCGGCATGGCGATGATTACGACATCGTCCGCGGTGAAGGTTTTTTCGACCGCGGCTTTGGTGATGTCGATGGATTCCCCGGGTTCGATCTGTAGTCCTTTTTGAATGGCCTGTGCAACGGTCGCTCCGGTTTGAGTCGGAGAGAAAAAAAGTGTGTGTGTCTGCATAGCGGTTATCCTTCCCATTCTTTGTCTTTAATGGCAATGAGGCAGTCTGCGCCGGTCCAGACCAGATCGCAACCCGGAATGATCATCACCGGTGCCTGACGGATCTGTTGGTGATCTAGATCCCGGGCGGTGACTTCTTTAATTAAATCGTTCATGTTTTTTTCGGCAGATAAAATCGCATGTGGCATATCTTTCAGGGCGGTTTTGACCTGTTCGCAAATCGGACAGTTGCGGCTGGTGTAGAGTTGAATGGTGCTCAAGGGTTCGTTCCTTTCTGGGTTGTATTGTAAAATGTGCGGTCGCCGGTTTGAGTTTTTGTCAGGACTCCGGCGGTCTGTAGTTCTTCGATATATTTCACCGCCTCGTTGCGGTGGATGCTCAGTCCCTGAGTGATATCGTTGAGTGTGCAGGGTCGGCGGCTGAGCAGTTCCTGAACCGTGTCTTTGCGATTTTTGAAATCCGTTTGCGCGTGAACGTCTCGGTAGTCGGCGATGATTTCCGCCGCGGGGCTGAACTGGTCGGCAATCTGCTCCAGTCGTTCTTTGCTGACGGCAAGGGCCCGGTTGTCTGCCGGCGGCCGTGTGGCGGTGTTCAGTTGAATCCGGTTGGGTCCAATTTGGCGGGTGCAGTCGACCAGATCGCGGACGGCCTCATCGGTGGTGTTGATTCCTTCCAGCAGAAGAATTTCCAGCCAGATTGGATTAGAGAATTCTTTGCGAAAGTGGATTAGGCCGTTTAGCATGGTTTCAAAATCGATTTCGGGCGCGGGGCGATTGATGGCTTCGAATATAGGTTGGCTACCGCCGTCCAGCGACGGGATTACCATGTCGGCGTTGGCGAGTTGCCGGCGCACCTCGCGTTGGCTTAGCAGGGAGCCGTTGGTCAGCACTGCTACTGGGATATCGCTGATGGCATGAATTTCGTCAATCAGCTCGTCGAGTCGCGAGTAGAGCGTTGGCTCCCCGGAGCCGCTGAGCGTGATCCAGTCCGGATTGGCTGGAATTTTTTCATGTAGCTCAGCCAAGACATCGTCCAGCGGAACCCACTCGCGTCGTTCGGTGGTTTTATGGGTGGTCAGTCCGAGTTGGCAGTAGAGACAGTCATACGAGCAGGTTTTGAACGGAACGAGGTCGATGCCAAGTGATCGTCCAAGACGTCTAGAGGGAACGGGTCCGAAAAGGTGGCTCATCGTGATACCTCAACAAAAAGAGTTGTGCCAATAAAGGATGGGCGGCATTTGCCCGGAAATTCGTCCCACATCCGCACGACGGCGGGCCGGCCGGTGCAGTGGCATGGAGCCCGTTGCCGGATGTTCATCGCACGCAGTTCGTCGATGGCGCGGGTCATTCGGGTTTCGTCGGAATGGATCTGGCGCATGCCGCCGATTGCGGCGAGCCGAGAGGCGTTCATATCGATTCCTTTTTCCTTGGTGATGTGAAAACAGTGAGGTTCAAGTGTCGTGAACGGTGCATGCGGTTTCAGTTTTTTTGTTATGATTTCGGTGGTCATAAAACTTTTATTTTTTGCGGTTTAGGATGAGAGGTTTTGTGGTCGCAGATCAGAATCCCGTTCAGGTGGTCTGATTCATGCTGAACCATGCGGGCCCACAGACCCTCAAACTCAAGAAATTGCTTTTGTCCTGAAAGAGTATATCCGGAGACACGGATGAAGGTGCTTCGGGCAACGTTTGCGGAAACTCCAGGAAGGCTTAAACAGCCCTCGTTCATTTGTTCCTGTCCGCTGCTGCTAATGATTTCCGGATTGATTAGACACAACAGTCGATCCTTAATTCCGGCTACAAAAAAACGACGGGCCAGCCCGACTTGAGGCGCTGCCAGTCCGATTCCTCTGCTCACATCCATAATCAGAAACATTTCATTCACGACATCGGAGAGCCACGAATCAAATCGTTCAATGGGTGCACAGACTTGTCGCAGAATCGGATCCGGGTGAACCTTCAGGGTCGGTGTCGGATGGAGCAGGTTGTTTAGAGCGCTTGTTTTCATGATTCAGATGCAGGCTAGTGCTTGTTTTAAATCCGCTGTAATCTGGTCGATCGGCTCGATTCCAATCGACAGGCGAACGGTGTTTTTTTCTACGCCAAACGTGGTGCGGCGTTCTGGCGGGAGATACAGCATGGTTGTCAAAAAGGGGATGCAGATGAGTGATTCTGTTGATCCGAGACTGACGGCATGTCGAATGATTTTGAGTGCAGAAACGAAGTGTTTTGCGTCTTCCTCGCACTCTCCGACATTAAAAGACATCATATTTCCGAATCCGTTGTGCATTTGTCTGCAGGCGGTTGCATGGTTCGGGTGGCTTTCAAGGCCGGGATACATCAATTGGGAAACTACCGGTTGGGAATGAAGTAGTTCGGCGGTCTGCTGCGCGTTTCGGGACATGGTCCCCATGCGCAGCTCGAAGGTTTTTAGCCCGCGATCAAGTAAAAATGCGGAATAGGGATCGAGTGTTGAGCCGATGGCTTGTCGAGTGAACCAAAGCTGGTTGTAATGTTCTTTTGAACCCGCCACAGCGCCTGCCATGAGATCATTATGCCCTCCCAGCGCTTTGGTTGCACTGTGTACCACGAGATCAGCACCCAGCTTCAGCGGGTTCTGGTGATATGGCGTGGCAAACGTGTTGTCGGCGACCACCAAGGCCCCTGAGGTGTCTGCGGCTTTTCGGATCATCGGGAGATCAATGACTTTACAAAGCGGGTTGCTGGGCGTTTCTAGAAAAATCATTTTGGTTTCCGGACGCACATGTTCGCCAATTTGGTCGGCTTCTTCTGCATCGATCCATGTGATGTCGACACCCAGGCGTTCCAGAATCAGTGAAACTTTGTAGTTTGCACCATAGGTGTCATGGAAGATGATCAGCTGATCTCCGGCGGAGAGATAGGTGAGATAAACCAGCGTGCAGGCTGCCATTCCCGAGGTGCAAACGATACAGTCATCCGCATTTTCCAGTGCGGCGACCTGGTGTTCTACATTGCGTACCGTCGGGTTGTCGTCTCGGTGATAGGTGTATCCATCGATTTCTCCATCGGTAATTTGTCGCAGAATGTCGAATGAAAGATACTCGTAATTTACTGCGTTAACGATGGGCGTTACCATCGGACGGTTGCCGTAAGGAGTTAGAGGGTCAGGTTTCATTTTTCTTCTTTTTGTTCGTAATGATCTTGTGGGTCGGATGTCTGTTTCAAATGGACTTATTTTAATGAGTCCATTTCAAGATTTTTATGTCCGAGCCGATTTCCTTAAACGCGAGTCGGTCATTTTTGGTGGGGTTAAGATAAGTTGTGTGGGACATAGACCTTCTGTTTATTGATAACGAATGATCCCGGCTTTTTTATGCGCGAGCTCTTTCCCATTATAAAATCATTGTATTTGGATAGCGTCGACCGCGCACGCATCAGCACAGACCCCGCACCCCGAGCAGTTTTCTTTGATCACAACCGCCTTTTCATCCGTCATTTGGATTGCATCAAAGGGGCAGACATCTACGCAAGCACCGCAGCCGATGCATACATCTGATGTAATTAAAGCCGTCATGGGATATTCCTTTCGTTGATTTTAGTTTTTAACTCGCAAACAAATTGTTTAATGGCCTTTTCAAACGCTTGGGCAACGTTCGCTCCGGTCTGGGTTGGTGAAAAGAAAAGAGTATGGGTCTGCGACATCTCTACGCCTCCTGTTCTTCATTTGAACTTTCGATGACTGTTCCGACAAGGCATGGGCGGCATTTACCCGGAAATTCGTTCCACATCCTTACGATGGCAGGAAGGCCGGTGCAGTGGCAGGGAACCAGTTGTTGAATGTTCATCGCACACAGTTCTTCAACCGTGCGATCCATCCGGGTTTTGTCGGCGTGAATCAGGTGCATCCCGCCGATGACGGTGTGAATCGGGCGGTTGTTCGTCAGAGTTTGAATGTACTGCAGCGTATTGATCACCCCGGAATGCGCGCACCCCAGAATCACAACGGTTCCCTCTTCGGTTTCTAGAAAAGCCGATTGATCGTCCGGCAGTTCGTCTGGAACGGTGCACTCGGCATCTAGATAAAACGCGCCGCCGGTATCCTCAAAATCGGTTACCCGGGGGACCGGTCCCGTCAGGCGCAATCCGCACGGCAGTTTTGTAGGCGCTTCAACCCGAATCCAGTCGGCTTGTTGAAGTGCCAACCGATCCGCTTCCGGCATGCCGACCGGATGGCTTCCGCCATCCGGATTCGCCGAAAATTTCGAATCGGTTGCCGCGGGATGGGCGTAGACCTGCGGAGACTGGATCATCGGCAGCGCGATGTGTAGCCCCCCAGTGTGGTCATAATGCCCATGGCTCAAAACAATGCTACTGACATCACTCAGGTCGATGTTCAGTTTCTGGATATTATTTTCCAGTACCGCGCCCTGTCCGGTGTCGAACAGCACTTTTTCGCCGCCCGTTTCAATCAGGTAGGCGAGGCCGTGTTCAGCGAGTACGCCATTCTTCCCTGCGGTGTTTTCGACTAAAACGGTGATGGTTAGAACATTCATAGACTTACGCATGGGTTGGGCAGGTTTCGCTGCTGGAACATCCGCTACAGCAACTATCGCATTCACCTTCGTCCGTGGGGTGTTGA